>DGYMR06203__coassemble_574_pt1 | contig 66559 bp, 45 predicted proteins | sample DGYMR06203__metabat2_low_PE_012 | metagenome-assembled genome bin DGYMR06203
GGAAGAGGCGCTTAATGATCAGGCGGATTGGATCCAATTCGAGAGTTATTTCAATAGAGCCCATCAGAACTTTATTGAAAGGATCAGGCAAGACTACAGCGATATTACTACGGGCGATTTACGGATCTGTTGCTTACTCCGGATGAATCTGTCGACTAAAGAGATCGCCTCATTGTTGAATATTTCTGTCCGTGCCGTAGAGCTCCGGCGTTATCGGCTCCGAAAAAGATTGGGACTCGAGGGCGATACGAACCTGGTGGAGTTTTTGATCAATTATTGACTATTTTAGATTCTGTTATTTGTAATAAGCTATTTCTTAGTTCGTTATATTAAGTTGTTATTGGTTTGAGAAACTGTTGATGTAGTGGCTCAAAATAATAATTATTCTTGCGAAACTCATGTTGTAGGCTAATTTTTGGCGTTAACCCTGAAATATACCTTTCTTTGCGCATCATCTCAAAACAAACAATTATCTGCATCATGGAAACACACATTTTAAAAACGATTGAAAAAGAATTGAGCAGGTACGGTAAATTAAATCGTCGGACATTCTTGAAATTAGCGGCTATAAACGGATTGACGATTACAAGCGTAAGAGAAGCGAAAGCGGCATCAAACGCAAAAGGTAAAATTGTCATTATTGGAGGTGGTGCGGCTGGAATAAGTATGGCCGTGAATCTGAAAAAACGACTGAATAATCCGGATATTACATTAATAGATCCCAGTGATCGGCAGTTTTATCAGCCTGGTTTTACGTTGATCGCTTCGGGCGTTTATCAGCCGGATGATGTTTGGAAAAAACAGGAAGATTGTATTCCTGACGATATAAAATGGGTTAAGGATTCTGTCGCTGCTGTCGATCCCATTTGGAATCAAGTAACAACAGTTAATAATGGGAAAATACCTTATGATTTCCTGGTATTAACACCGGGTTTGGTCCTGAACTGGGATAAGATTGAGGGATTCTCTTATGATCGCCTTGGACAAGGAAGCGCAAATTGCATCTATGATTTCATGGGCGCTCAAAAGACATGGCAAGGAATTCAGGAATTCGTGAAGAAAGGTGGCCGTGGAATTTATACGGATACTTACACGAAACATAAATGCGGTGGCGCTCCCAAGAAGATCTGTTTGTTGACGGAGCATTACGCAAGAAAACAGGGCTTGCGAAATAATATCGAACTCGATTATTTCACGGCTGAGAAACAGTTGTATGATGTACCTTATTATACACCTCGCCTTTTGGAGATCTATGAGGAGAGGAATATTCCTATTAACCTGAATGTCCGTGTTAAGGGAATTGATCTGGATAAGAAACAGGTGCATTTTGAGAAGATAGAGAAGAAGGGTGATGAGAAGATCGTGACCCCGTTTATTGAGGATTATGATTTCTTGCACTTCACGCCGCCAATGTCAGCTCCTCGTTTCGTGTCGGAATCTGGCTTGAGCTGGACAGAAGGAAAGTTGGCCGCTGATGGTTGGGTGATGGTTGATCAAGATACTTTGATCCATAAGAAATATCCGAATATCATCTCGTTGGGTGATGTAGCGGGTATTCCGACAAGTAAGACTTCCGCGGCGGTACGTAAGCAGGTCCCGATCGCTGTTGATAACCTGATCGCTCTCATGGAAGGCAAGGAGCCGTCTGCCAAGTATGATGGATATGCGGCTTGTCCGATCGTGACGGATTATGGTCATGTTCTTCTGTGTGAGTTTAATTACAAGAAAGAACCCGAGACTTCTTTCCCATTCACGCTCATCGACACGTCGAAAGAGCAGTGGCTGGCCTGGTTGTTGAAAGTTTATATATTAAAACCTATGTATTTCTATGGCATGCTTAAGGGGTATGCTTAATCTGATGGAAATACGACCAATATCTTAATAACTCCCTTTATTTAAAATGCCAAACTACAAAACCTCGGTTCAGTTGATTTTCTGAACCGAGGTTTTATGTTTTCTGGAAGCTGAACTTCTGTTATTTTGCCCGAGTGGCTTTATCTACCAGATAGACGATTGATTTGTAGGAGATGCCGCTGTTCATGGAGAGTCCGATCTCGCATGTGCGACTGTTACTGTAGCCTTCGGTAGCGCCTTTCAGGTTGGGCTTCAATGCCCGTAGGGCGGAAGCGTTCAGTTCCGGGAAGAAGAATCCACGGTCGCCAGCCCAGCCACAACAGGTGACCTCTTCAGGTGAGACAACCCGCTCAGCGCAGAGACCCGCTAAGGCTTTCAGTTTATCTTTTACGCCCATCTTCGTCGTGCTGCAAGTGCTGTGGACCGCTACCGTGATTGGCAGAGGCTCGAAGATCAGTCGGTCGCGCAAGAACTTATAGATAAACTCTACCGGTTCGTAAAGATGTAAGCGTGGGTCGAGTGTCTCTCGCATGTGGAGCAGGCAGGGGCTCATGTCGCAAAGAATCGGGAGCCGTCCGTTGTCGCTCGCTTTCAACAAGGCTTCGTTCAGCTCTTTCTCCTTTTGGGCAGCTTGTTGTCTGAAACCCTTGCTGCTGAAGGCCATGCCGCAGCAAAGGCGATCCATTGCCTCCGGATAATGGATAACGCAGCCCGCCTTTCTCAAGAGCGCTTCGGTCTTGTGAGTCACATCGATTGCCTCATCGCTCTTGTTGTAATCGGCAGAGATACCCATCGTTCGGGTGATACAAGCGGGGAAATAGACCATTTCAAAGCCCGATGTGGTTGCTTGTGTCGGAAGCGGTTTTGGCCGTTTAGCGCCGGATGGCGTATAACGGGTCCAAAGCGGGAAACGGTGTCCGGATGCTTCAAACAGGAACCGGGTCAATCGTTCGAAATTATCGTAGCCGACCACTTTCGAAAGTAAATGTGGCAGATGGAGCAGAGGTCTTAAGGTCGCGGTCGTTCCTGCCATGTGGTTGGCGATGAAGGAGGCGATCCGGTTGGCTGTCGCGCTGTTCTCTTTCCATCGCAGCTCCTTGATCAGCAATCCGGTATTGATTCCGACCGGGCAGGCTGTCGCGCAGAGGCCATCGGTTGCGCAAGTCTTGTTTCCCTTATAGTCGAACGCGTCTTTTAACTCCCTGTAAAGCAGGCTGTTACTTCCGCCATTAGCGGCCAGGTCGGCTAGCTTACGATAGATCACGACTCGCTGCCGGGGCGTGAGTGTCAAGTCGCGTGCGGGGCATTGTACCTCACAGAAACCACATTCGATACATTTGTCAATCCGGTCATTAGCTAATGGAATGCGTTTAAGGTCCTTGAGAAAGACTTCCGGATCCTCGTTCAGCAGGACACCCGGGTTTAACAGGTTGTCTGGATCGACCGCTTGTTTTACACGCCACATCAACCGATAGATCTCGCTGCCCCATTCACGCTCGACAAAGGGAGCCATGTTGCGTCCCGTGCCATGTTCGGCTTTTAGGCTTCCGTCGAAAGCAAGTACGTCGTCGACCAGCTCGCGCATGAAGGCGGCGTAGTTGTCGATACCGGCTTGGTGGTTGATATCGGGGAAAATGGTGAAGTGCACGTTCCCGTCGAGCAGGTGTCCCCACATGACGAAGTTATCGTAGTGATAACGGCATAATGTTTCTCTTACCTGAGTTAACGCGTCTCCTAATACCGCCTCACGGAAGGCGATATCCTCAATGATCGCTACGGTGCCTCGCGGGCGGCTGCCTGCGGCGGAGGTGAAAAGGCCGTTGCGTACACGCCAATAGGTCGCATAGAGATGTGGATCGGTCGTGAACGAGACCGGATAAAGCGTATGGACATCTTGTAGCTTCTGCTCGATTTCCTGGAATTGGAGCGTTAATGCCTCGGGCGTGTCGGATGAGGTGTCGATCAGCAAGGCGACCGCCTCGTCGGGCAGGCTTTTCAGTTCTTCAGGCATGCCCGGTTCTTCCTGGACAGTACGCAGGGCGTTACGGTCCATCAACTCGGCCGCTGATACCTTCGAGCATTGGCGTAACGGGCCGATCGCTTTGCAGGCCTCTTTCAGGTCGGGAAAATAGATCAGGGCGGATGCCTTCAGCGGATCGTTGGGAACGGTCTTGAATACCACCTCGGAGATGAACCCGAGTGTCCCTTCCGAGCCGATCATCAGGTGCGCCAGGATGTCGATCGGATCCTCATGGTCGAGGAAAGAGTTCATGCCATAACCGCAAGTGTTCTTCAGTTCGAACTTATGTCGGATCCGTTCGCGGACTTTGTCGTCCGACAGGATCTCCTCACGGAGCTGTCTCAGCTCGGAAAGTAGGGAGGCGTGGCTCTGGCTGAAAGCTTGCCGGCTTTCGGCTGAGGCGGTATCGACCGTCGTGCCATCGGCCAGGATGAAACGCATGCTCTCGATCGTGTGATAAGAATTGTAAGTGATGCCGTAGCTTGAGCCGCTCGAATTATTGGCGACAATACCGCCGATCTTGGCGGACTTGATCGACGCGGGCTGCGGTCCCAGCTTCCGTCCATAAGGCTGGAGCAGGCGGTTGGCTGCCTCGCCGGTGATGCTGCACGGAAGTTTGACGCGCTGTCCTTCGTCGAGTATTTGAGCGTGGCCGTAATCGGGGCCGATCTCGATCAATACCGAGTTGGTGATGGTTTGTCCTGATAAGGAGGTACCGCCAGCCTTGAAGGTGACCGGTTTTTTCGTTTCCCGGCATTCTTGTAAGACCTGTATCAGTGCCTCATCGCTGTTGACAATCTCTACTCGCTCAGGGACGAGGCGGTAGAGGCCCGCGTCGGTGCCTTTGGCCAGGCGGGTCAAGGCATCCGTATAGGTTTTTCTTTCCTTTTCCATCTGTTGTTTGTTTTTAGATAACGCGAAAGTAACGAAGAAACCCGCTCGTGTGGGGATATGGGGGATTATTTGTGTGGGAAATATTGGGATAAGGCATCCGGTCGGAAGCGTCATGCGCCGCCGCGTGGCCTGTTTTACCCGGTCGGAAGCGTCGCACGCCTCCGCGTGGCCCGTTTTACCTGGTCGGAAGCGTCGCGCGCCGCCGCGTGGCCCGTTTTACCTGGTCGGAAGCGTCGCGCGCCGCCGCGTGGCCCGTTTTACCCGGTCGGAAGCGTCGCGCGCCGCCGTGTGGCCCGTTTTACCTCGATTCTTTCAAGCAGCTGTTGGATGGATAGCGTCATGATAAAAAGGAAGCGCCCTCCCTCGCGGGACAGCGCTTCTTCCTTATTCGTTTTGGTCGATAATCAGCGATTAAAGCTAACTTTATCCAATAACACGTTTATAACCATATACAGCACATTCGCCCAATTCCTCCTCGATGCGGAGCAATTGGTTATATTTTGCCATCCGGTCGGAGCGGCTCAACGAACCGGTCTTGATCTGTCCGCTGTTGGTGGCGACGGCGATATCGGCGATGGTCGCGTCTTCCGTCTCGCCCGAGCGGTGAGAGGTCACGGTCGTATAACCGTGGCGATGAGCCATCTCGATCGCGTTGAGAGTCTCGGTCAACGAACCAATCTGGTTCACCTTTATCAGGATTGAGTTCGCGCAACCCTCTTGAATGCCACGTGACAGGAAGTCGACATTGGTCACGAAGAGGTCGTCGCCAACCAATTGGCAACGCTTGCCGATCCGGTCGGTCAACTTTTTCCAGCCGGCCCAGTCGTTCTCGCTCATGCCATCCTCAATGGAATCGATCGGATAGGTATCAATCAGTTTTTCCAGATAATCCACTTGCTCGTCGGAGGTTCGTTTAACACCCTTGTCGCCCTCAAACTTCGTATAGTCGTAAACGCCATCCGCATAGAATTCCGATGAGGCGCAATCCATGCCGATCATCACGTCTTTTCCCGGAACATAACCTGCGGCCTTGATCGCTGCGATGATTGAGTTCAAGGCATCTTCCGTTCCGTCGAGGTTTGGGGCAAAACCACCTTCATCACCGACAGCCGTACTCAATCCCCGGTCGTGCAAGACTTTTTTCAGGGCATGGAATACTTCGGCACCCATTCGTAAGCCCTCCTTGAATGAGGAGGCGCCCACCGGACGGATCATGAACTCCTGGAACGCGATTGGCGCGTCGCTGTGCGAGCCGCCGTTGATGATGTTCATCATCGGTACTGGCATCACATAGGTGTTGGTTCCGCCGATGTAACGATACAAGGGAATGTCCAGGTAGTTGGCCGCGGCCTTGGCTACCGCCAGCGAGACACCGAGGATAGCGTTGGCGCCCAGGTTCGATTTGGTCTTTGTCCCGTCAAGAGCCAGCATCTTATGGTCGATCCGGACCTGTTCAAGAGCGGACATGCCGATCAGGGCGGGCGCGATGATCTTATTGATATTGTCTACTGCCTTTTGGACTCCTTTCCCGCCATAGCGGCTCTTGTCGCCATCGCGAAGCTCGAGGGCCTCATGCTCGCCAGTAGAGGCGCCCGACGGGACAGAGGCACGTCCCATGGCGCCCGACTCTAACCAAACGTCGACCTCTACGGTCGGATTACCTCTCGAATCCAGGATCTCGCGTCCTGTTATCTTCTCTATTCTCATATAAGTCTCGTATTTATTGTTTATAATGTTTACGTTGCGAAGTTAGCGCTCTCGCCTGAGTCGTGAAATCGCCATTTCTTGCTATTTAAACCATTTTAGTTACCTAAAAGTTGGTACAACTTATAATTTCCCGCGGATCCGGCTCAATGACTCGGGAGCCATCAGCAGGTAGGAGGCGATGTGGTTGACCGAGGCCCGTTTGGCGATCTCGGGAAACTCACGACGGAAACGGATATAACGGTCGCGTGCCGACTCGAACCGGCAGACGTCCGCCTTCAGTTGGGCGGAGACCAGGTTGATCTCCAGGAACCGGCGGTAAAGCCCGTTGATGGCCAACGACTCTTTGAGCAGTGAGAGCAGGTTCTGATAGGAAAGCTGATAATAGGCGGTTGGCTCCAGCGCCTCGATGGCCCATCGGGAGGGCTTGCCGAGAAAAGTGCTGTAAAAACAACTCATGACGTTGCCCTCGCAAGCGAAAAGTTCGGTCACGTCGTGCCCGTTTTTATAATAATAAAGACGCAGCAATCCCTTCTTGACAAAAAAGAATGATTTGGCGGTACTACCTACCTCCAACAGTTTTCCGCCTTTGGCGATTTCATGATAATCCACGAATGAGATCAGCTTCTCCAAATCTTCAGAGGGGAGCGGGTACATTCGGTCAGTGATGTTTTTCATGATTGTTCGTAGTTCTTTCATAAGCATTTTCTGATCTATGTCATTTATTGTATTCCTACAAAGGTATAATTTTGCGTGTAACAAAGGGAATAAAAGAATAATTTTTATTGATTAGTCAAAATTAGTCTAGGCAAAAAGATTAAAGTTGGAGTGCGCATGAAAGGCCGCAAGGCCATCCACTCCTAAGTAAACATAGTTTGACAAAGGTTAAGGCCTGATCGCGAGATCGGGCCTTAATTGTTTTGTGGCGGTCGAATCCCTCAATGTGGCGAATCCAACCGATAAAAAGAGGCGAGGGCCGCTTTGTCTGGTGTCGGAGATGACAAAGAGCCCTGCGCCGGGATGAATCAATAGGGACGGAAGCCAATGATCTGGCGAACCTCGTTGAGCGTCTTGGCCGCGCTCTCGCGAGACTTCTCCGCGCCGGCCTTGATGACCTTCATCAGCAACTCGTCGTTGTTCTGGATATCGAGGATGCGCTCGCGGATCGGGGCGCAGAAGTTGTTGATATCCTCGGCCAGCTGTTTCTTCATGTCGCCGTAGCGAATCTCGCAGTTGTTATATTTCTCGTTGAAATAGTCGTAAGTATCTTTGCTTGAAACGATCTCCATCATCGTGAAGAGGTTAGCGATCGGTTCCGGCTTAACGCTGTTCGGTTCTGTTGGACCCGCATCGGTAACCGCTTTCATGACCTTCTTGCGGATTGTCTTCTCATCGTCGACCAGGTAGATCGCGTTACCCTCGCTCTTGCCCATCTTACCGGAGCCATCCAGGCCAGGCACCTTGACGGAGCGTTCGCCCAGGTGGAATGAGGCGGGCTCGGGGAAGAACTCTACGCCATAAGTCGAGTTGAACCGGCGGGCGAACCGACGGGCCATCTCCATGTTTTGCTCCTGGTCCTTGCCGACAGGAACCTTCACGGCCTTGTGGATGATGATATCGGCCGCCATCAGGGTCGGGTAAGTCAGAAGGCCGGCGCTGACGCTGTGCTTGTTGCCCTCATTGAAGATCTCACGCTCCATGTCCTTCTCGTTGTCGAGGCGCAATTGCTTGCGGGCCTTGTCCTTGAACGAGGTGGTGCGCATCAGCTCGCCGATACCGGCGTTCATGTTGAGATAGAGGTATAATTCCACCACCTCGGGCACGTCGCTCTGTACGTAGATGGTCGCCTTCTCGGGGTCGATGCCGCAGGCCAGATATTCGGAGAGGATGGTCTTTACGCTGTTCCTGATGTTGTCCGGATGCGGGTGCGTCGTCAACGAGTGCCAATCGGCGATAAAGAAATAGCAATTATACTCGTTCTGCATCTGCAAAAAACTCTTGACCGCGCCGAAATAGTTACCCAGGTGTAAGTTCCCGGTCGGGCGGATTCCGCTAACAACTGTTTCCATATCTTTTGATCAAATGATTAAATGAATTTACGATGGCGACAAAGTTAATAAATAATCACGCTTTCGCCAACCTACTCTGGCCCGACAATTTAAATAGGTTAAAGCGTTATTAAAGGTCGTAAAATATGGGATCGGTAACGGAAAGATCCTTTCTTTCGCGCCCAAAAGAGCGTGTGAACAGGGATGAAAACGATTTCGGCGAGTGAATTTGAGGCGCAGTTCAAGAGTCTTTACCGACCCTTGTGCCTGTTGGCGTTGCGTTATACCGACCGGATCGACGAGGCGGAGGACATTGTCCAGCAAGCCTTCGCCGACGTGTGGGATAAGAGTGTCGCCGGTCTTTTCATCGGCAACCTGAAGGCCTATCTTTTCCAGGCGGTCCGTAACCGTTCGCTCGATGCCGTCCAGTCGGCCAATCGGGAGACCCCGCTCGATGAGTTGCCCGATGATACACCCGATCTTTCCGGTGATGAGGCGATGGCCCGGGCCGAGCGGGATGCCCGTTTATGGCAGGCGATTGATGACCTGCCTGCCGAGCGGCGACGCATTTTCCTTATGGCCAAGCGGGATGGCTTGAGCTACCGTGAGATCGCCGATGAGCTGCGTCTCTCGATCAAGACTGTCGAGAACCAGATGTCGAAAGCCTTGAAAACACTTCGTGAAACAGCGATCAAGATTTATACCTTCTTTTTTGGATAAGTGTACCAAGCTTTGGTAATGTCATTACCATCCAGTGGTAATTTTATTTCCATCCGATGGTAATTCCATTTCCATGCTGTGGTAATCTCATTTTCATCCGGTGGTAATTTTCTTCCAAAACGGAGGAAATTCCCCGTTTGCTCACACGTACGTATGTATTGCCCTTCACATACGTACGTGTTGTCTGACAAGAGCTTATGTGTTGCCTCTCACATACGTACCTGTCGCCTTATACGTACGTATGTGTTGGGAAGCCCCGTTTATCCGGGCGATTTTCCCAAAAATTTTTATTCTCCCGATAGGGGTTTTTATATCTCTTGCCGTCTTATGGGCAAAAACAAGATGAATCATTAATTCAAGAATCATATGAGAACAAGTAAATGGATGACATTGGCGCTGGCTTTCGGTATGAGCGGCGCGTTGGCAATGGCCCAGAAACCTTGGCAGGTAACACCAGAAGCCGGGTTGGTCGTGAACAAGGAGAATACAGGCGCCCCTGTCGAGTTGGGTTTTAAGGCTGGAGTCGGAGTCTATTATCAAATTAAGGAATCATTAGGCATGACCAAACCTTCGTTTGGATTAAAATCTGGCCTTTTTGTACTTCAGCAGAAAGGAGGTTACAATGCGATGTCTGCAGGATCTATCCCAGTGGGTGATGGTTATTATATGGATGGCTCATCCGACGACGTGACTCGTTATTATTTGCAATTGCCGGTGATGGCTGCTTGGGGATTTAAATTGTGTGATGATGTTCAGTTGAATCTGGCTGTTGGTCCTTATGTGGGTGTCGGTATTGCCGGAAAAGGGCATCTGTATTATACGGCGACCGCTTATGAGGATGGCGTGACAGATTATAAGCATGAGCATCACGATTTCAATCCGTTTGAGGGAAAGCAGGTTAACGATGAGTATCGAATTGAGGCGTCGCCTCGTTTCGATTGGGGAGGAACCGCTTCGGCTGGCATAACGGTGAAGCGGGTCTCTTTCTCGATTGGCTACGATATCGCTTTCGGCGACCTGTATGAGAAGCAGAACGACCTGCGTGTCCGTAACCACATGGTTAGTTTCACGTTTGGGTATACGTTATAACGGGCGAGCAAGTCCATCTTGATATATCGGGATATGGCAACAAGAAAATGGAAGATTCTGGTTTTGGTCTTAGGCTTGAGCGGCGCATTGGCGTTTGGCCAAGAGCCTTGGGTGATTACGCCTGAGGGTGGATTGCTGGTGAATAAGGAAAACTCGAGCGCGATTGTCCGGCTGGGTTTTAAGGCTGGTGTCGGGATTTATCATCAGATTAAGGCGGGATTGGGCGAGACAAAGCCCGCTTTCGGACTGAAATCAGGATTGTACATCATACAACAACATGGGTTATACAACGCATTAGGATCACAACCTCTTTTGGATGATAATTATTATGTGACAAGTATCGGCTCTTCCTCAACCCGCTATTATCTGCAATTGCCGGTTATGCCCATGTGGCGTTTTGCCCTGGCCGATGATATCTCGCTGGACCTCGCTATCGGTCCTTATGTGGGGGTTGGCATTGGTGGCAATGGTTACGTGGCGATTAATGCGAAATTGTTGAATGGCCGTGACGAATTGGGATTGGAGCCCTTCAAAGATATATATGAGGAATTTAATCCTTTTGAAGGGAAACGTATAGATGATTACTATCGGATCAAGTCGACACCTCGTTTTGATTGGGGTGGAACGGCTTCGGTTGGTATTACCGTAAGGCGGGTCTCTTTCTCGATCGGTTGTGATGTTGCTTTCGGACATATCACCGATGATCAGACTCAGTTCCTGAGCCGGAGCCAGATGGTCAGTTTCATGTTAGGGTATAAATTGTAAGACAAGAGCGAATTAAATTCAGAGACGATGGAGGTGAATGGACATGTGTTACATTATCCGTATGGAAAGACAGCGATAAGTCTGTTGGTTGGAACCTTGATGTTGGGGGTGCCATCCTGTTCCGGATTGATTGGATGGCAGGATGGTCACCACACGGTCAGGAGTGGTGTATCGCATAGATCCACTCCCTCTTTTGGAGAGATTCAAGGGACACTGCTTTTAGATCGGTCTTTTAGAGCGGAGTCTGGTGTAGAGTGAACAAATTTGGAGAGTGGATGAATATGAGGAAAAGTTTATTTTTGTTGGCGCTGTGCGCCTTGTGCGGATGGAATGTGGCTCATGCCCAATGGTCGGTAACACCGAAGGCGGGCGTAAACGTGACGAAAGAGAGCGGATCGCCCGCGAAAGTCGGTTATAAGATCGGGGCGGCGGTGCGCTATGAGTTTGAGAACAGCGGTTTCTCCTTGCAATCGGGATTGTATTTCACGCAACGTGGACGGGGCGTGAACCGGTCGCTTAACCTTTGGGGCGAGGGGATTGACCAGAAAGGAAACAAGGTGGAATTTTCCCGTCCCTTTATATTGGATGGCGAGGATTATTGCTTTTCTACCTATTATTATAATAGCGTCTATGATGATGGCTACTATTATTCCGGTTTGGGGGTGACAACTCAAGCCCCAGATCTGAAAGACGCGGAGCTGAAGGGCATGAGATATTATGAGTCGCATAGCCGTCGCTATTATTTGCAATTGCCAATCATGGCGCGCTATGATTGGAAGATCGGGGATAAGGCACGGTTTCATCTCGCGTTTGGCCCATACATCGCTTATGGCTTGGGCGGCAACGCCTATTCGGAGGTGCAGGGTTTTGAGCTCAAGAAAAATGAGGGGCGTTATGAGATCGTGCGAGATTATCGTGAGTCGGAATCCGATCGGAATCCTTTTCATCAGGGGGTCCGTCGTTTCGATTGGGGTATCACCGCTGAGGCGGGTTTCGATATCGGTCGCTGGTCGATTGCCCTGGACTACGATCTGGGTCTTGGCAAGCAATACCGATTTGATGATATTGGCGCGAAATACCATACGATCAGTCTGACCGTAGGCTATCGTTTCTGATGGATGGCAGAGCGCATCCTGCTTATCGCTGGTCAGGATGCCTGATTACCCTTAATCAGGGTGTCTGATTACGACTGATCAGAGTGTCTGATTACCTCTAATCAGGGTGTCTGGTCAGGGTTGATCAGGATTGGGGCGAATATCGTATCTTTGCGTTGGATTCTTGACAGGTGAATGAAAGATAAAATGGACAACGAACGTATAGATAAGGAAAAGGAGAGGGAAGAGGCGATCCGTTTCGTGGCTCGCCATTACGAACCGGGCGCGCTCGATGCGGATGCCGCATGGCGGCGCTTTGCCTCCGGGCACGCGATTCCTTGTGAGCGTTCGTTCGCCCGTTCGCGTTGGATAGCCGTGGCGGCGGTTCTCTTGGCTTTGGTGGCTTTTGGCGCGACCTATTGGTGGCGGCAAGGGCAGCCGGATTGGGTGTTGGTGGCTTCGGGCGACGTGACGACCAAGGTGGTTCTCCTGCCCGACAGTACAAGGGTGACGCTGGCCGCCCACTCATCGTTGCGTTACGACGCGCGCCATTTTGGGGATAAGGGACGCGATGTGGAGCTTCGGGGAAAAGGTTTTTTCCGGGTGACGCGTAATGAGTCGTCGCCTTTCACGGCTCATACGGCTCACGCCGCCGTCCGGGTGTTGGGCACCAGTTTCCAGATTGATTGCCGGGATAATGAGACACGGTTGGATGTCCGGAGCGGTCGGGTTCGTTTCTCCGCGTCCGGCGATCCAACTTTGGAGCCATTGGTTCTGACGGCTGGAATGTCGGCAGCCTATCGTGTCGGTGACACCTCGATCCGGCGATTGGCGGAAACAACGGATGATGTGAACCGTTTCTCATGGGAGAACCGGGTGCTTCGTTTTCGTGAGACGCCTCTGGAGCAGGTGATCCGTGATATCGAGGATTGTTATCAAACCAGGATCGTGAACCGGGGGACGACTTCCGATGCTCGCTTGACATCGGTTTATGAGGCGGTGCCCTTGCCCGACCTGTTGGCGATTATCAATGAGACGCTTGGGGTTGACCTGGCCGTGGCGGATAACTAGAAAAACAGAAAAGAGAATGGAGTAAAGAGATGAGGATAGGCGAACGACAAGTTTGGCTCGCGATTGCCGTGTGGTTGATGATGGCGGCGCTTCCGGTCGTAGGACAGGAGGCGTCGCCTTTGGCCGTTCGTGTGACGGTGGAGGCGAGCGAGATGCCTCTTGTCAATTTGCTCGACGAGCTTGAGCGGCAATCCGGTTGTCGTTTCTCTTACGAGTCGTCGTTATTGGAACGTGAGCCGGCGGCGACGGTCGCCTTTCATGAGTTTCCGCTTGCCGAGGCGTTGGATCGCCTGTTCGCCTCGAGGGCGATCACCTGGCGACTGACGGGACGGTACGTCATCCTGCGGGCCGCCCGGCGGTTGGTGACGGTGAGCGGATTCGTGCGCGACGCCTCCTCGCGGGAGACCCTCTTGAGCGCTTCCGTCTGGGATCGTGCCCGGAGCCAGGGGACGGTCACCAACCATTATGGTTATTACAGTCTTTTGTTACCCCAGGGCAAGGTCCGCTTGCGGGCCTCTTATGTCGGCTTCGCGTCGCGGACGGTCGAGCTCGACCTGCGGGGCGATACGGTCGTCAATTTCTCCTTAAACTCGTTGGGCCTACTGGATGAAGTACTGGTGATCGGCTCCTCTTTCCGGCAAGAGGCTTTGCGTACCCGTCCCGGCGTGGAGGAGCTTCAGCCACAACGCGTACAGGCTTTGCCGAATCTTTTGGGTGAGGCGGATATGGTGCGTTCCCTGCAATACTTGCCGGGCGTGGCGGTGGGCGATGATGGGTTGACAACACTTTCTGTCCGGGGAGGTAATACCGACGAGAATCTTTATCTGTTTGATGGCAATCCGCTCTATTACGTGAGTCATGTGATGGGTGTTTTCTCTGCCTTTAATCCCGACGCGTTGAAGAACATTACCTTTTATAAAGGGGCTTTTCCGGCGGAATATGGTGGGCGGCTCTCATCGGTTGTCGACGTGCGGATGCGTGATGGAGATCTTCAGGCCTATCATGGAAATATTTCTGTCGGTCTGCTTTCTGCCCGGGCCAATTTGGAGGGACCGATTGTCAAGGGGCGCTCCTCATTCAACGTTTCGGTGCGTCGCTCATGGATGGACCTGTTGATGAAGCCGATCGTGAGCATCATCAATACGGGGCTCGACAATAAGAAGAAGATCGGTTATTATTTCTTCGATATCAATACAAAGGTGAGTCATGCCATTTCCGACCGGAGCCGGATTTACGCCAGTTTCTACATAGGACAGGATGCCTTGCTCTTCGGCCATGAGAACAAGGAGGCCGACACCCGGGATGTTTTCCTTTGGCGTTGGGGTAATCTTGTTGGCTCGGCGGGATGGAACCAGGTGATCAGTCCGACACTTTTCCTCAACATGACGGCCGGCTACAGTCGTTTCCGATCGAGGATCAAGCAGGATTATCAGGATTATGAGCGCCTGCTGGGTGGAGATAAGCAGCTTTATGCCGAAACACAGGATTACCGTTCGGCTATCGAGGACTGGAGCACTCGGGCCACGTTCGATTGGACGCCATCGCCCCGCCATCGGGCGCGCTTTGGTGTCGATTACCTCTATCACCAGTTCCGGCCGGAGAACAGTGAGCGGATGGAGCAGGTCGCTACTAATGAGGCCAGTTGGTCTGAGGTATCGACTTTGGTCCGTGGACATGAGTTGTCGCTCCATGCCGAGGACGAGATCCATGTGGATGATTATCTTTGGGTCAATCTGGGCGGGCGTTATACCCTGTTCCGGGTCGATGGGCGTGATTATCATTCCCTGCAACCCCGGCTGTCGGCTCGTTTCCGGGTTCGTCCCGATTTCTCCATCAAGCTCGCCTACGACAAGATGAACCAATATGTTCATCGACTCTCGAACACTTACGTCAACCAGCCGACCGATATCTGGGTTCCGGTGACGGACGATATCCCGCCGATGTCGTCACATCAGGTGCAATTAGGCTTCTACTACGATTTTGGACGTGATTATGCTTTCTCGATGGAGAGCTTCTACAAATTCATGAATAACGTCATTGAGTATAAGGATAATTGGGCGCCGAGCGCGGATTATCGAGGTTGGGAAGAACGGGTTGGCATTGGTAAAGGCGAGTCGTATGGCTTCGAGTGGATGGCCCGCAAGAAACGGGGAAAGACGACCGGCTGGATCAGTTATACCCTTTCGTGGACCGATCGTTATTATCCCGATGGGTCGGTCAATAAGGGAGACCGTTTCCCTTTCCGTTACGACAATCGTCATAAGATAAACCTGCTCGTAACCCATAGGCTTTCGCCTAAGTTGGAACTGAGCGCGGCATGGACTTTCGCCACGGGCAATCTGATTAGCTTGCCGGAGTATTGTTATCTCTCGCCGATCGTGATCAAGGGAGATGGGGCGCAGTTCTCGTCGGTTGATGAGTCTGCCCGGTGGGGCAGTATATCTAATAATGTGGGCTTGTCCGCACGCAATAATTTTCGTCTTGCGCCCTATCATCGCTTGGATTTGAGTTTGAATTGGTATCGGACGAAACGAAAGGGCCGGCAGGGCATTTGGTGCTTTGGCCTTTATAATGCCTATGCCAGTCCCAATGCTTTCATGACCGAGATTGAACTGTATCCGGGATCGGATGGGGAATTTTCTCCACACTTGAAGAAGACCGTCCTTTTCTTTTGCGTGCCTTCCGTTTCCTATACCTTTAAGTTTTGAATGCGTATGATGAAATATGGATGGATTGTTTTGAGTTGTTTATGCTTGTTGATCTCTTGTGCCCGGTATGAGAAGATCGAACTGGAGGAGTTGCCGGACCGGATCGTGTTGAATGCTTTGGCCTCTCCGGAAGGTATTCGGGCGCATATCTCTAAAAGCGTGATGCTGACAGATAAAGATCCCGATTATCTCTTGACGGGTGCCGAGGCGAGTGTTTTCGTGAACAACGCTTTTGTCGGGAACTTGCGGGCGGATGACGATCCGGATGATTCTATTCATGTCGCTGGTCAGTTTCGGTTGGACTATCCATTGCAAGTGGATGATCAGATTCGGATCGAAGCATCGGCTGCTGGTTATGAGCCAGTGTCAAGCGAGACTCGAATCCCGTTTGAGTGCCGGATCGAACGGGTGGACACCTCAATGATCGTGGGGAGTGCGCCAATTTGGTGGCTGGAACAGGATACGTTTGGTATACGAGCTTACGTTACGCTTGGCGAGGTCCGGCGGGATACGGCCTGTTATTACCGTCTGTTCGTCAACCGGAAGATGCGGCTCGAGACGAATGGAAGGGTATGGGATTTTAGCTCACTCGATGATAAGAATATCCTTGATTCTGGTTCCTCGTCAGGTTCCGTGAGTTATTCTTATTATCCTCTGTCTGTGGATTATGAGGACCCGGTTTTCCAGATGGTTGGGTACAATCCGGCTTTGCAAGAGGTGAATGGCACTTACGGCCTCGGGACTTTTTCCAGTCTTTCCCTGCCGGAAGACCGTAAGGTGCGTCTCAGTTTCTCGCCGGCCCAGTTCTCTTATCAAAACGATACGCTCTCTTTCGATGTGGATTTTGAGATTTATCTGCTGGCCATATCTGATGATTATTATCATTATATGCAATTGTTGAGGGATTATGCCGTTCAATTAGGGACTTTGGACTTTGGTTCCTTGCTGGAGGCTTCGGCCAATTATACCAATGTAAACAACGGTTTCGGGTTGGTCGGCGCTTATCAGATGGATTCCTTAACGATCCATATGCCGTGTGATTCCGTTTATCCTCAGATTATCGACAGGATTATGAACGGTTATGGCTGGTAAGTGGTTAATAACATTCTTGGCATAAGAACCTTTTTTAATGGGAGAATCCTTACCTTTGCGGCCTCAAAACAGAAAAGAAGAGATGACACAGACCTTTTCCGATAAGCGTGTCTTTGTCACGGGAGGCGCTTCCGGCATTGGCCGGGCCATCGTGATTGCCTTTGTTGAACGGGGCGCACGAGTTGCCTTTTGCGATGTGAACGAGACCGCCGCCCGCTCTCTCCTGGAGCGTTATCCCCAGTTGATATTCTATCCGGCCGACGTGACCGACGCTGAGGTTTTGAACCGGGTTGTCAACACGGTTATTAACCAGTTCGGGGATATTGATATCCTTATTAATAATGTGGGAATAAGTGAGTTCTCCCCGTTAGTGGAGACCAGCATCGAACAATTCGACCGGATTCTTTCCACCAATCTTCGACCGGTGTTCATAACCTCTCGGGCATTGGCGATTCACCGGAATACGCCGGTGGGCCGGGCCGCTTATGGACGGATTATTAATATTGCCTCGACTCGCTATTTGCAGAGTGAGCCGGGTTCGGAAGGCTATGCGGCCTCGAAAGGCGGAATTGTCTCGTTGACGCACGCTTTGGCCATTTCTCTTTCGGATTATCGGATTACGGTCAACGCGATCAGTCCCGGTTGGATTCAGAACAGCGATTATGACCAGTTGAAAACTTCGGATCATGCGCAACATCCTTCAGGCCGGGTCGGTCGTCCGGAGGATATCGCCCGTCTTTGCCTTTTCCTTTGCGAGTCGGAGAATGATTTTGTCAACGGGCAGAATATCACCGTTGACGGTGGAATGACCAAGAAGATGATTTACGAGGAGTAGTCCTAGAAACCGAATCCGAAATCGCGTCCGCCGAAGCCCGGGAAAATCATGATTTGCCGTTCCATCCCACGGCGGGCGGGATTATACTGGAAGTTGGCACCCACGCCGAAACTGAAATTATCGCTGATCTTGAACTGGACCGCGCCGCCTACCTGCTGGTGGTAGAAGAAGGGGTTCATGATCAGGTAAGCGTTCTTCTCTTGCGCCTGGTCATAGAAAACATAGTCGCCCCACGCGTGCAGTTTGAGCCAGTCGGTCACCTCGTAGGAGGCATGGAGGTGAAGGCCCGCCATGACATCCGGGCTGGGGTTCAGTGGCGTGAAGAAGCGCCCGCCAAATCCGCCGCCGGTGATCCGCAAGCGGTCGTTGTGCCACGAGACAACGGTGGTGAAGGTTGTCATGCCGCCCGCTCCAGGCCAGGTGTATTGGGAACCGTTGGCCAGAAAGTCGACATTCTCGTTCACATGCTTGAGATAGGTCTCGTTGAAGTCGAGCGCCATCGGCGAAACCTCCATCAACATGGGTGTATAGACGTTATAGAAGGGACGATAGGCACCGGAGAGAACGTTCATGTCCATCGGACGTTCCAGGTGTATCGTGTATTCCTCGGGCTGGAAGCTCAGCCATTGCAAGTCGACTGGGCGAGAGCCTTTTGGCGTATAATCCAGCTCGCTTACATCCTGAATGTCCAGTTCGAAAGGTTTAGGCTTAGGGATCGCCACGATCTTACCCTCCTTGTCGAGGACGAGCGAAAGATCGGATTGCGCGTTGGCCCGGCCAAGGGCAAGACAGATTAAGCTTAATATAATTAATGTGATCCTCATAACATTACCTCCTCATCTTAACGGAACGAAGTTAAGGATAATATGATAAAAAGAGACAAGGATAACACGGATTTAACAGATGATCACATGTCAATCTCCTTTAACCGTGTTATCCGTGTACTATTTTAGAGGTTAATATCCCAACTCATAGGGTTGGTCGACCGCACGGACACCTTCGTCCAGCCATTTCGGCGCGGCCTCATGCTTTAGGAAGTGGTTGAAGAACTGGAACATCCGGGTCTGGAAGTCGATCTTGTTGGCCAATCGTGTCGGCCAGTGCGGCTCGCCCGTGTAGTTGAGCAGCCAGCAAGGCTTGCCGAGCCGCTTCATCGCCACGAAATATTCGATTCCCTGATACCAGGGCACATGGCCGTCGGCGTCGTTGTGCATGATCAGGATGGGGGTTTGCACCTTGTCCATCGTGAAGAGGGGCGAGTTGGTATGATAGCGGTCGGGCGTGCTCCACGGCGTGCCACCCAGACGGCTTTGCGTATGCTCATATTGGAAGGCCCGTGCCATGCCCGATCCCCAGCGGATGCCGCCATAGGCGCTGAACATGTTGACAACCGGCGCTCCCGATTCGATCGCGGCGAAAAGGTTGGTGCGTGTCGCCAGGTAGGCCACCTGATAACCGCCCCAGCTGTGTCCCTGCGCGCCGATCGCCTTCTCGTCGATGTAGCCCTTGGCGATCAGCATGCTGACGCCCGGCATCAGGCAGTTGTAGCAACTCTCGCCCGGATAGCCGTCGCGGTAACGGATATCGGGATTGAAGATGATATAACCGTTGCTGTTGTAGAGGCGATAGTCGATCGTCGAGCGGTGCGGCTCTGGCATGTGATATTCGTAAAGCGTTTCCGAGTTGCGCTCGTAGAAGTTGACGATCATCGGGTATTTCTTGTTGGGGTCGAAGTTAGCCGGTTTATAGACGACTCCTTCCAGCGGGCGGCCGTCGAGCGAGATCCAGGAGACCAGCTCGGCCGTGCCCCACAAGTAATCCGCCTGCTGGCGGTCGCCGTGGCTGACCTGTACGGATTTCTTGAAACCAAGGTCGGCGCAGTGCAGGTCGGGGAAGGTGGTATAGCTCTCGATCGTGTAGAGCACCTTATCCGCCTTCTGGGCCTTCTCGATGGTCGAGAGCATGTAGTCGCCCGCGATCAGTGTCTTGGGGGCCGAGGCCTTGTCGAGGCGAGCCTCATAATAGCCGTAGCCCTTGCTCTTCTCGTTGAAGCCGACGAGCAGTTGCGATTTATTGGTCGCGACCGTGCGGGCCTCCTTGTCCAGCTGTTTCAGGCGGTATTGGATACCCTGCTCGCGACCGTCGGTCGTCAGCCGTTGGGGGGCGCGTTGGCCTTGCGGATCGAAACGCCAGAGGTCGTAGCGGTCGTAGATGAGGATGGCTTGGTCGTCGTCGGTCCATCCGGCGGATCCGTATGCCCGGGGATAATCGGGCGTGTCGTTCTCCTCGTCCCAGGCGATGAAGCTTTGCGGCGTGGTCAGTTGATGGCGCTCGCCATTCTCGAGGGAGATGGTGTACCAACAGCTGTCGGTTTCCGCGTAAGCATAGGCATAACGGCCGGCGGGCGAGAGGCGAAAGCGGCTGTAGTCGGCCTGGGCGATTGGCCGGCGCTCGCCGGTCTCGAGCGAGACGGTATAATAGTCGCTCCGGGTGCGGGCTTCCCACATCGACGAGACGGAATAGGGCTCGCTGGTGGAGAGCAACGCGAGCGGCGCGTCGCCCTCGTCGCCCAGTTGGATGTTGGGCAGGCTCTTGTCGGCCAGCTGGATCACCTGGCCTTTCTGGATGTTATAGACCGCCCGGTAATTTTTCTTCAGGTCCTCTTTCAGGTTGTATTGCTGGACGGTATATTGCACCGGCTCGTCCCAGCTCCAGACCTGCACGTTCGGGCGGTTGGTGTCGAGGATGGTGGTGTCTTTCTGCCGTGGTTCGGGCGAGGTGCCGAAGAAGAGGCGTGCCGCCGAGCGTGAGAAGCTGAGCGTGCCGTTCTCGTTGATCACCCAGCCGGCAGGCAGGGCCTTGTTGCCCCGACCGGCGATCGCCTTGGCCGTCGCGCCCCGCTCGGAGAGCCACAACTCGAGGGCTTTATAGGCCGAGTCCTTCTCCGCGCAATAGAGGAACGCCAAGTGGTTGCCCTGCTCATCCAGCGCGACTTGGCGGAACAGGCCGTCGCCCGCCTTCACCAGGCTGGGCGTCCCTTTCGTGGGGTCGAGCAGGTAGATGCCCGCCTCGAGGCCCGTGCCGTTGCCTTTCGTCACGAAATAGAGCGTGGCGCTCTTCTCGGCGAAGGCATAGTCGCTCACGCGGGCGAAGCGATAATCTCGTTTTCCGTCGAGGCTCCGCACGACGAGCGTCGAATCCTTGCGCCCGCTTTGGTAGGCGAGCCAGTCGGCCTTGTCGGCCAGTTTATATTGTCTCAGCGAGTCGATCCGCTCCTCTTGCCCGTCGGCATGGCGGATCAGGAGCCGGTCCATCGGCAGCGCGTCCTCCTTGGTTTTCGCGAGGCGGAGGGAATCCATCGTCGCCAGGGGCGTTGTCTCGGTCACGAGAAGATAATCGCCGCTGGCCGAGAAGCGGAAATCTTTTGCCGGGCTGTAGGTGGCTTGCCCGGTGCCGTCGGCGGTGTGGAGATAGACGGTCGCGTCGCCATGCCAGGGCTCCATCTTGTAGGCGACCCATTCGCCATCGTCGGTGATGGCCTGTTGTGTGATCCGTTGCCAGGCGGCCAGGTCAGCCACCGTCATGGGCTTTTGCGCTCCCGCCTGTCCGAGGGCCAGAAGTCCGGCGGCGAGAAGCAGTTGAAAGTGTCTTGTCTTTTTCATGCAACAAAGGTTTATTATAATCTGTATTCTGAAGGACGAAGGTAATGAAAATTGGTGATAATAGAGCTTTTGGTTTGTTGGGAGAAGAATTTTAGCGGGTAAAATGGGCTGCGCGTTGGCGCATGACGCTTTCGATCGGGTAAAATGGGCTGCGCGTTGGCGCGTGACGCTTTCGACCAGGTAAAATGGACTGCGCGTTGGCGCGTGACGCATCCGACCAGATAAAATGGGCTACGTGTTGGCGTATGACGCATCCGACCAGATAAAATGGGCTGCGCGTTGGCGTATGACGCATCCGACTGGATAAGATGGACCCGGAAAAAGAATCCTTTCAGGCCTCCCGCTTCTCCCAAGAGTTTCGTAAGTTCGCGGTGTATATAATATAAGGTAAAGAAGAATGCCTATGCGAACTTATTGGTTTATATTCTACGATGATCAGCTGCTGTTGCGCCACGACGCGACGGGCGGGCGGATTCCCGAGGGGCCGGTCGCCCCGCTGGTGATCGACCATTGGATCGAGGCGACGTTCGACGACGGGACGACGGGGCGTGTCGCGACGGTCGACGCGCCCGAGGCGGAGGCGCCTTACCGCTTCGTGGGGCTTCGGGCGAGTTGGTCGATCCTCTCCGCCGAATGGTATGCCAAGGCGGGCAAGGCACGGCAATTGGCCTATTGGGACCAGCACAGCCGTTTCTGCCCGGCATGCGGCACAGCGACGGCCCAGGTGGGCCCGATCGTGAAGCGTTGCCCCCGCTGCGGCTACGAGATCTACCCGACCATCTCGCCGGCCATCATTGTGCTGATCCGCCGGGGCGAGGAGGTGCTGCTGGTCCATGCCCGCAATTTCAAGGGGCGTTTCCACGGGCTGGTGGCGGGCTTCCTGGAGGTGGGCGAGACGCTCGAGGCCTGCGTGCGCCGCGAGGTGTGCGAGGAGACAGGGCTGGAGATCGCCAACATCACCTATTTCGACTCGCAGCCGTGGCCTTATCCCAGCGGGCTGATGGTGGGCTTCGTGGCCGATTACGTGTCGGGCGAGATCAAGCTACAGGACGAGGAGCTGAGCGCCGGCGCCTTCTTCACGCGGGATAACCTGCCGGAGCTGCCGCAGAAGCTGAGCATCGCTCGCCGCCTGATTGACTGGTGGCTGGCGACGACCGCTCCCAAAGTTTAGATCTCGATGATGACGCCGATGCTGGGCAGTAGGGTGCCCGTCTCGCGGCTGACGGGCTTCAGCTCATAGCGTTGCTGGCTGATCGGCGCGTCGGGGTTGAGGATCCGCCCCGTCTTGACGTAGACATCCTGCTCCTTGTATTTCGAGTTGAGGACATTCTGCACGTCGATGTAGATGCCGAGCATCAGCTTCTTGAAGTAGAAAGTCTTGTCGACCCGCAGGTCCAGCTGGGTGAAGGGGTCGAGCCGCTCGCTGTTGAAGCGGCTGTAGTCGTAGAGCAGCTGGTTGTTGGCGTCCCACGCCTCGACGTAGCTGCTCCGCTCCACGTCGTAGGGCCTATAGGGCGCGCCGCCGACGATACGGAACTTGGCGCTCACGTCCCAGTTCTTGGGCAACGAGTAGGTGCCGCTGAAGGTGAACATGTGCTTGTTGTCCCACGACGAGGGAATGTATTTCCCGCTCTGCCGTCCGTCCTTGAACTCGCTTCGCACCCAGGTGTAGGAGGCAATGAAGGTCAATCCCTTGTAGTTATACCAGCGTCCCATCAGCTCGGCGCCATAGGCCCGGCCCGTGGCGGTCGAGGTGACCGCCTCGTTGCCCAGCACGCCGTAGTCCGTCCCTTTCGAGGCGAGCGGGATGCTGTCTTTCACCGACATGGGGTAATAGTCGTAATGCTTGTAGAAACCCTCGGCCGTGAACTTGAGGTAGGCGCTCGGGCGGTATTCCAGTCCGGCGCTCGCCTGGTCGCTTCGGATGTAGCGGAGGTCGTTCGCCCGGTTCACGTAGTTGCCCTCGTTATCCTTGAAGCCCAGGGCGGTGTAGGGCGGCAGTTCATAATAGCGACCGACGCTGGCATTGGCGTAGACATCGCCGAAGAGCCGGTAGGAGAGCGAGAGCCGGGGCGAGAGTTGGTCGAGGAGGTTGCGCATGCTCTTCGAGTAGTTGTTGGCGTCCGCCCGCAGGCCGAGCGAGGCGGTGAACCGCTCGTCGTAGCTCTCGTAGATGGCCGTGGCGTAAAGACCCCATTTCCAGAGTCCCAGATCCGTATTATAGAGGATGGTATAGGGATTGGTCGTGAAGATCTTCTGGTAGGTGTTGTTGCGATATTGCGCGTAATCCACGTTGCCGCCGAAGTTCAGCTGGACGAAAGGCAGGCGGATGGTGTTCTCCGAGCGGAGCTTGTTCTCGATCTCGTCGGAGTTGTAGCGGAGCGTCAGATTGTCGGCCGAGCTCTCGTCATTATCCTTGTATTTCGTGTTCTTGTTGTTGGTCTGGCTTCGGCTGATAATAATACTGTAATTATTGTTGCCGGCGTAGTGCTTATAGACCGCGCCCAACGTATAGCTTTTCTGCTGGATGACGGGCAGGTAGGAGAGGATGTATTGGTTCTCTTCCGAGAGGCTCTCCTCGTCGCCGGTGTTGAGTTTCATGTCGTCGATCGCCCCGAGGCCAAGGATGGTCAGCTCGTTTTGCCGGTCGAACGAGTGCTTCACCTTGAATTGCGCGTCGGTGAAGGTCGGCAGGAAGGGCAGGCCGATCATATCGAAAAGGAATTGCAGGTAGGAACGGCGCAGGGAGACCTGATAGGTTGTCTTGTCGCCGATCGGGCCGTTGGCGGAGAGTCCCACTTCCGAAGCGCCGAGGATGCCACGCAGGGCGAATTTCTCCTTGTTGCCATCTTTCAGTTTGAAATCGAGTACGGAGCTGAGCGCATTGCCCTTCGAGGCGGGAAAGGCGGCGGAGTAGAAGTTGACCTCGCGGATAAAGTCGGGATTCAGGATACCGACAGGTCCACCCGAGGCGCCTTGTGTGGAAAAGTGATTGATATTCGGGATCTCTACGCCGTCGAGGAAGAAGCGGTTCTCCGAAGGACCACCACCACGTACCATCAAATCGTTGCGGAAGGCCGCCGTCGAGGCGACACCCGGGAAGGTCTGGATAACCCGTGAGATGTCGCGATTACCACCGGCACTCTTCTCGATCTCCTTGAAACCGATAACACGTAGGCCCAGTGGACTTTCGGCGGTCTTACGGAAAGGTGTGGCGACGATGTTCACCTCCTCGATGCTTTGGCTTGATTCTTCCAGCTCGATCGGGATGTAGATATCTTTGTTGGTAACTTGAAACTCAGCCGTGACGAACGACTTGTAGCCGATAAAGGTGGATTGCAGGCGATAGTTACCCGGTTTGACCTCCGTGATCTCGAAATAACCAACCGAATCAGTGACTGCTCCTTGCGTGCTGTTCCAGATGGCGACGTTGGCATAGCTGATTGGCTGTCCGTTGAACGCGTCTTTGACAATACCTTTAATAGTGTATGATTGCCCTTGGGCCTGAGCCATTACCGCGCAAAACAACCCAATGAGGATATATGAAAAAGGATTTGTTCTCATTGATGTATTATTTTTTACGCGAAAATAGTTAACGGAGATAATAAAAAAAGTATTCATATCTTAAGTAAAGACGTCTGTTATGCCGGGTCGATGATTTAAATATGATAGTAAAATGGCTATAAGTGCAAAAAAAGTTAATATTTAGAGTGCGAAATCCGTGAAAATGCTTTTTGTGATCATCTCTTATTTGTCTTTTCAGGCCTGATTTGAAAGGGTATTATTAATTGATAATCTTTGATATAGCTCTCATGTTAATCGAGAAGATGATCAAGATTCTTTTGTCATGTTTGAATAGATATGGATAAATAGTAAAAAAATAAAAAAATAAGTTTTATGTTTGTGTTTGTGAAATATTATTATCTTTGCGCAGTTTTGTTATATGTTTTTAGAATTTAACATGTATATCTTACATAATGTCATAGTTCGAGAGCCTCTTAGGATGAATGATAAGTTATGTTGGTTGAGGTAATGACGGATGATAGGTGTTAAGTTTGGATAACGGTTAAGGAATAATTAGTAAATGTATATTTTTTTGTAGAATCAAAAAAAATGTGTGTCTATGGTTAAAAAGTTAACTTTTACTTTAATGTGTCTGGCGACAGGCGTAGGCATGGCTGTTGCTCAAAAGACGAATGTCTCGGGCGTGGTCGTCTCCGCTGAGGATGGGCAGCCGGTCATTGGCGCTTCGGTTATAGTGAAGGGTACGACGATCGGTACGGTGACAGACTTCGACGGTAAGTTCTCGCTGGAAGTTCCCGATGGTCAGAAAACGTTGCAAATCTCGTATGTGGGTATGGTTCAGCAAGAGGTGGCTGTCCGTCCGAACGTGAGCGTGCGTTTGATTTCCGATACCCAGAATTTGGATGAGGTCGTGGTAACGGCTCAGGGTTTGACCCGTAAGGAGAAATCGCTGGGTTATTCGACACAACAGGTAAAAGCGGATGAGTTGGTCCAGGTTCGTACGACCGACTTGAACAATGCTTTGGTCGGTAAGGTCTCCGGTGTCCAGTTTGTCGGTTCTTCTGGTGCGACTTTCGATGAAGGTACGATCGTCCTTCGTGGTTCGACATCTATTTCGGATGATCGTGGCGATAGCGCGCCGATCTATGTGATCGACGGTGTGATCGCCGACGACGCGAATGGCGTGAATATGGACGACGTGGCTTCGGTCAACGTCTTGAAAGGCCCGGCGGCGACTGCCTTGTATGGCTCGCGCGGTGGTAATGGCGCGATCATCATCACCACAAAGGGTGGTATGGATGGCCTCGAGCGTATGGAGATCAATGTCAGCCATACGTTGACGGTAGACGTGCCGAAGATCTATTTCGACTTGCAGGATAAATATGGTGGTGGTTACATGGGCGCCGACGCGGAGATGAAAACCTTCCACTACGATCCGTCCGTCCACCCGGAGTATTTGCAGGCGTTGGATGGCGTTCAATATTATGATTACAACAACGACGCCAGCTGGGGTCCTGTCTTTGATGGCCGCGAGTACGCGCCTTGGTACGCCTGGGATCCGACGGACCCGCGTTTCGGCCAGACGGCGAAGTGGGAGAATGGCCTGGACCTGTACGACCTGTACAAGAATGGTATCAGCAACACGACCAACGTCGCCTTCTCGCGCTCGGGCAAGAACCACTCGTCGCGTATCTCCTTCTCGAACGTCTCCCGCCAGGGTATCTCGCCGAACAGCGACGCTTCCCGTCGTTACCTGTCGGCCCGTACCTCCTTCAAGCCGATCGATCGCTTGACGGTCAGTGTCGACTATAAGTACACCTATCGTCACAACCACAACGCGGCTTACGAGGGTTACTCTACTTTCAACCCGCTCCGCACCTATACGCAATGGGGTCATACGAACGTCGATTTGAATGACTTGAAAGAGAACTACATCCGTCCCGACGGTACGTTCCGGACCTGGAACATCTCCAGCATCACCAATTCGACAGGTGCGTTCCACCCGAACCCCTATGCGGTCTATGAGCAGATCAACCGCGACGATATTTATCAGTACAACATCTTCAGTGGCGACGCTGAGTTGGAGATCTGGAACAACATCAAGGCCGGTATCCGTGTGAACGGTAATATCCGTCAGTATAAGAGCGAGGAGGGCATCCCGATGAACATTGAGGGCGAGACTTCCAGCTACGAGCAGACGCAATATATGGAGAGCGATATCCAGACGCAAGGGCGCATCACTTGGGGCGACCGCTTCGTGAACGATCGCTTGACGGTCGACGCGGCGATCTTCTTCGAGGATCGGCAGTACTCGAAGGATCAGGTGGAGGCCTTCACGCGCGACGGTTTGAACATGAACTACTTCTACAGCACCGCTGGTTCCGCGGGCTTGGCGGGTGGTAACACCGTGAAGACCGAGATGCACGAGCGCAGTGTCTATGGAACGGTAACCGCCGGATGGGACGATACCTACTTCATCGACGGTTCGCTTCGTAACGACTGGTCGTCGACCTTGAATCCGAACAACAACAGCTACCTCTACGGTGGTCTTTCGGTCGCGGCGATCGCCAGCAACTGGTTCAAGGACGCGCATTGGCTGAACTTCTGGAAACTGCGTGCGTCGTTCGCCCAGGTCGGTTCTACTTTGGACGCGTATAACATCTATAGCGTTTACAAGATGCGTGATAGCGATGACGACATCATCAAGTATGGCCAGTTGACGAACTTGTGGATCGATGCAACCTTGAAGAATGAGAACATCAAGCCGACCATCTCGACCTCTTATGAGGTGGGTACCGAATGGCGGATGTTCGACAACCGCTTCTGGGGTGATTTCAACTTCTATAACCGCGACTCGAAGAACCAGATCATTGAGATGAATACGACGCCTTCGAGTGGTTACACCAAGCGGATCGTGAACGCCGGTTTGATCCGCAACCGGGGTGTCGAGCTGTCGTTGGGTGGCGACATCGTCCGCACGAAAGACTGGACCTGGACCTTGAACGCCAACATCTCGCGCAACCGCAACACGTTGGAGGAGTTGACGGATGGCTTGACGGACTATCGTATGCGTTCTTATGGCTTCGGTACCTATACTTACCTGTACGCGGAGGTCGGCGAGCCGATCGGCGTGATCCGCGGTACGGTCTATAACCGCGATCCGGAGGGCAACATCATCTTGACACAACGTGGCGACGGCAGCTTGGTGCCGAGCGTGAATACCTCCGCCCAGGAGAACTTGGGGAATATCCAGCCCGACGTGACGGGTGGTTTCTCGACCAGCTTGCGCTTCAAGGACTTTACGCTGGGCATGGCGTTCGACTTCCAGATTGGTGGTGCGCTCGCTTCCGCGTCGAACATGTTCGGTTATGGTTCCGGTCTGTTGGCCGAGACGGCGGGCTACAACGACAAGGGTAACCCGGTCCGCAGCAGCGTAGAGAGCGGCGGTGGTGTCCGCGTGGATGGTGTGGTCGACAATGGCGACGGTACCTATACCCCGAAGACGGTTTATATGGACGCGAATACCTACTATCAGAGCTACTATCAAAACGCTTGGGAGAACTTCGTTTACAAGGCTTCCTATTTGAAGATGCGTGAGTTGAGCGTACGCTACAACGTGCCGACCGCTTGGCTGGCGAAGCACAATTGGGGCGTGAAGGCGGCCAGCCTCTCGTTCGTCGCTTCCAACCCGTGGTTGATCTATTCGGCGGTGCCCAACCTGGATCCGTCCGAGATCGGTGGCGTAACCTATGGTTATATGGAGGGTGGTCAAGCACCGTCTACAAAGAGTTTTGGTTTTACGGTTAATTTGACATTCTAATTAAAAAGACAGACGACTATGAACTTGAAAAATATGAAATGGGCGGCATTCGCGTTGGCGGGCGTGTTGTCGTTAAGCAGTTGCGATGATTTCGGCGATATCAATATCGACCCGAACAACCCAACCCAGCCGGATACCCGCTATATGTTCACCTACGCTTGCAAGCGGGTCTACACCTTCGCTTGGAACGGGACTTACAACCCCTGGACGCAGATGTTCCCGATGTACATCGCCGAGCGCCAGAACGTGCAGTATGGTACCTTTGATGTGCGCGATTTCGCTACGCAGAATTATTATACGGGGAATATCCAGAACTTGGAGACCATCATCGACTTGAACTCCAACGAGGAGACGATGAACGAGAGCTATGTCGCTCCTTTCGGAACAGCCGCTAACCAGATCGCGGCGGCACGGACGTTGAGGGCCTATTATTACATGCACCTGACGGACGCGCTGGGCATGCTCCCCTATTCGGAGGCCATCCAGGGCTTGGAGGGCAACTTCATGCCGAAGTACGACACGCAGGAGTTCATCTATGAGGATCTGGATCGCGACTTGCGCGAGGCTTACGCCCAGTTCGACGAGTCGGGAACGCTCGACGACACCTACGACATCCTTTACGAGGGCGACATCGCGAAGTGGAAGAAGCTGAACGCCTCGTTGCGTATGATGATGGCCATCAAGCTCTCCGACGTCGATCCGGCGGCGGGCCGCGAGCGTTTCGCCCAGGCTTACGCGGACGGGGGCATCGAGGATAACGCCGACCGCCTGGAGTATAAGTTTATGGCCGAGGAGGCGAACGAGAACATCCTTTATACGAATATCTATCGGGATGGCCGTCGCGACTTCGCGCCTTCCATCACGATTATCGACAGCTTGAAGTCGTACAACGACCCGCGTCTTTACGCGTATGCCGACCCGAACTCGAGAGGGGAATATAATGGTATTCCTCTGGGTATCGACCAGGCGGACGTCGTGAACTACACCGACCGGGCGGAGTTTGACACCCGTTTCACGGAGCAAGACGCGCCGATGGTGGTCGTCCCCGCTTCGCATATCCTGTTGCTCGAGGCCGAGGCCGCTGTCCGGGGTTGGATCAACGCGGACGCTGAGGACCTGTACCGTCGTGGCATCCAGGCATCGTTCGACTACTACGACGTCGTGGGCTCGATGGACGAGGACGACAACTCCATCACCTATACCGATTTCGACGGCTACATGGCGCAACCGAAGGTGCAGCTGACCGGCTCCGAGTCGGAGAAGATCTACAAGATCGCGATGCAGCGTTGGTTGGCCAACTATTTGCAGAACGGTATGGAGGCTTGGTCCGACTGGCGCCGTTTGAACGTCCCGACGCTGGTTCCTGGCCCGGCGATGGTCACGACGCATATCCCTTACCGTCGGATCTATACGAACAACGACTATAACGCGAATATGGACAATTATAATGCGGCCATCGCCGCCCAAGGCGCGGATACGTATGATACACGTGTTTGGTGGGATACGAAGGATAACGAATAGAGTAAAAGTTAACCTTTTATATAATAGCATGAACACATAATTCGGGAAGGCGCGTTCGGGAGAACGCGCCTTTCGTTTTTTCAGTACCTTTCACAATCCATTTTTAATTTCACTGCAGTGAAAATTCAAATACACTGCAGTGTAATCCGAATTACACTACAGTGCGCTGAAAAATGGATTTGTTTAATACTCTTCCTCGATCGGTCCTACGAAGTATTTACTTCTTGTGGAGTCCTGCCGGGCAATTCTCGCTTTTTTCCGAGCCTCCTGTAGTTGGTAGGCCCTTTGTGCCGCCGTATTGGGGAGTGGACGTCCGACGTTTTGACGTGTCCCGTCGCGTTTAGCATTTTTCCTGTGAATGTATTCTTTTCGGCTCGTCATTTGTCCAACGTCGAAAGAGGCAACTGCCCCCGAATTTCCACGTGCGGGTTTTTGCCTGAACTCGTCTTGCAATGACTTGGAGATGGGTAATGTTGGATCGAGCGGCAGCATATGGCGCCAGAATACGTTTGGGGGTAGCTGATTGAGGGGAACCTTCCTGTTCGGGTTGTCACTGTAGGGCATATATTCCGAGAAATCTTTCGTGATGGGCAGTTCCCGTGGGGCTGTTTGTTGTTCACCCGCTGGTTGCTTGGGATTTAGGAATAACCCTTCTTGCATCTCCTTCATGAACTCCGGGTTGAGTCGTAACGAGTCTTTTCCCTCCAAGACATTCTTTAGCCAGATGGAGTCTTGTTTCGTCCATTGTGCCTGTCCTTTCCAGGTATTCAGGATAAGGAGCGGGAGGAGGAGATAGAGCAGTTTAATCTGTTGTTTCATCGTGGCCTCAAAGATACAGAAGATTCCGTGCTAGACTTTGAGGTCAGATAGATAATAATCCCTATATTTGGGTGAATAATTGATAAAATGGAAATAATTCTGGGACTATGAATAAAAAATTAATACTATTGGCGTTTTTCCTCTGCTGGATTGTTTCGCCTCATGCGCAGCCAAAAGCGGAGAAATACGCTTATGACCTTTCCTATTTTTTGCCGGAAGGTAATTATACTTATGATCCGGCAATTCCGACACCGGAGAAGGTTTTGGGCTTTCAGTTGGGGCAACAGCATGTTGACTGGGGGCAAGTGGTGGATTATATGAAGGCGTTGGCGGCCGCTTCCGATCGGGTGACGGTCCGAGAGACAGGACGGACTTATCAATTCCGTCCCTTCATAGAGGTGACTATTACCTCAGCCGAGAACCAAAAGAATATTGCTCGTATCAAGGAAGAGCACTTGGCCCTGAGTGATGTCGAACGTTCCGGTTCATTGGATATCACCCGTATGCCAGCGGTGGTAAGCCTGGTTTATAGTATTCATGGTAATGAGCCGTCGGGTGTAAATTCTTCATTGGCGGTAGCCTATTTTCTAGCGGCGGCACAAGGAGGAGAGATCGATGATATTTTGCGGCAGACGGTAATCCTGATGACTCCGGGCGCTAACCCCGATGGTATTAACCGATTTGCCAGCTGGGTGAACAGTTCCCGAAGTCAGACAGACGTGAGCGACCTGAACTCACGCGAGTTCCAGGAGCCTTGGCCCTCCAGCCGGACGAACCATTATTGGGCCGACTGCAATCGCGACTGGTTGATGGCGCAACATCCGGAGGGGCGGAATGGCGTGGATACCTATATGGATTGGTTACCAAATTTGTTGGCCGATTTACATGAACAAGGCTCTGCTCGTCCATATTATTTCAGTCCGGGGCATCCTAAACGGATACATGACTTGGTTTCAGCCGATAACCAGGCATTGGCATCGGAGGTTTCGACTCATGTGGCGGATGAGTTGGATCAGATCGGGACACTCTATTATTCTAAAGAGGGTTATGATGATTATTATTTGGGAAAAGGGGCCGCTTATGGAGATATCCATGGCTCAATCTGTTTGTTGTATGAGCAAGGTACGTCGCGTGGTCATTTGCGTGAGACGGTAAACGGTATCCGTTCTTTTGCTTGGACTGTACGTAATCAGGCTTATGGATCCTATGGAACGATCCTTGCCGGTTATAAGATGCGAGAGAAACTTTTGGATTACCAAAGGAATTTCTTCCGTGAGACCAAGGCCGATGCCGCACGACAGGCTGTCAAGGGATACGTGTTTGACGCACGGGGTTCGAGGGCTGTAGCCTATCATTTCCTGGAGAACTTAAAACATCACCGGATTGAGGCTTATCGTTTGGCTAAAGAAGTGACGGTTGACGGTGAACGCTTTGAGACGGATGAGGCTTATGTAATTCCAGTTGAACAAAAGTTCAGTTCGATGGTTCGTACGATCATGGAGAATACGCTTCATTATACCGACAGTGTGTTTTACGATATCTCGACCTGGACATTTCCTCATGCGTTTAACTTGCGTTATGCTCCACTGAAAAGCATTACAGGTTTGATGGGGGAGAAGATCGATGAGCCTCAGTTTATCGCAGGAAAGGTAATTGGGGGAAAAAGCGATTATGGTTATCTTTTCTCGAGCACGGAATTTTATACGCCAAAGGTGATGTATGAGCTGATGCGTAAGGGAGTGCATGTACAAGCTAGTGGTCGGCCATTCCGTTTCCATTCGGGCGATCTCTCTTTGGATATGGGGTATGGTACAATTTTGGTACCGGCACGGAACCAGCCATTGGGAACGGATGAACTTTATGACCTGATTTCTCATTTGGCTTCGGAAGCTGGTGTTGATATTTATGCCGCAGAGACTGGTTTGATGGAGGCGGTCGACTTGGGTAGTCCCGCTTATCATCCTTTGCGCTTACCGGAGGTAGCCGTAATTGTTGGAAGGTCAATGGGTATTCCTGATTCGGGTGAGGCTTGGTTCCTGCTTGATCGGCGTTTCCAGATGCGACCGACCTTGATCGACGAGAGCGTTGCGTTAACTCCAAAGAAGTTGGCTCGTTATAGTGTGGTTGTCTTAGCCAATGGTACTCCGAAGTTGTCAAAATCCTCTGAGGAGGCACTTAAGGATTGGGTAGCCGCCGGTGGTACGTTGATTGCCTCGGGTAAGGCACAAGCTTGGATCGTACGGATGGGTATCTTGCCCTTAAAATTGAAGGAGACGGCTTTCAAGGAAGATTCTACTCTTTATCGTCCTTTCGCTGAGAAGAAAGAGGCCGATGCGGGTAACGATATGGATGGCGTGATGCTGAATTGCTATTTGGATCCTTCACATCCGTTGGCTTGGGGACTCGACCAAACGGAGATTGCTATCTTGAAGAAAAATAACTTGATTCTCGAAAAAGATGCGGATCCTTATGTGTCACCACTTCATTATACGGATAAGCCTCATTTGTCCGGTTTCCTGTCTGGTAAGAACGAAGCTTTGTTAAGTGACTCACCTGCCGTGATCGCCAAGAGTTATAAGAGTGGTTCGGTAATCTATTTTACTGATGATATGAATTTCCGCTCCTATTGCTTTGGAACGAGTAAAATCTTTATGAACGCGATTTTCTTTGGTGATTGGCTTCTAGGAAAATTTGATCTATTATTATATTAGGTATATGGGGAACGGTAATTTGGGAGAACGTTTGTTGCAAACCACCGCTGATGGAAGTCATACGCTTTACCTTCCGGCGATGGATGAGCATTACCATTCAATAAACGGGGCTATTGGAGAGTCTGAGCATATTTTCGTGAATGCGGGTTTGCGTTCGCTTACCCGAAGGGAGATCCGTATATTAGAGATTGGTTTTGGTACGGGGTTGAACGCTTTTCTGACATTGCGAGAGGTGATGGCAAATCTCGATTGGTGCGTCGTTTATTTTGCGGTTGAGCTTTATCCTTTACCTTTTGAACTAGCTACCCGATTGAATTATGCCGGATTGGCCTGGCCTGAGGGTGAGTCATTGTTTCTGGACTTGCATCGGGCTGAATGGGGAAAACCGACTCAGATTACTGATCGTTTTGTCCTTCACAAGATAGAGGGCGACGCTAATCATGTCTCCTTGCCTGACGGGATAGATCTGGTGTATATGGATGCTTTCGCCCCGGAAAAACAGCCGGAGATGTGGAACGCCGCTCTTTATCGTCGCTTGGTGGATGCGATGGCACCTGAAGCAACGCTTGTTACTTATTGTGCCAAGGGCGATGTGCGGCGCGGTTTGCGTGATGCTGGATTATCGATGGAACGCTTGCCAGGTCCTCCAGGGAAACGACATATTCTTCGGGGAAAGAAGTTATAGGGGATTCTTTGGGTGAGATAAAATGAAAACGGGGCTGTGTTTATTAATCATAAGACACAGCCCCGTTTCTGTTGAATTCGTTGGTTTACTCGTTATTTGAGTAACGCCTCGATCTTAGCGACAAATTTGTCTTTTGTGGTCGCGCCAACGATCTTATCTACCATCTTGCCATCTTTCAGGAAAACGACAGTAGGGATGTTGCGTACGCCGAATTGGCTAACGACCTCATCGTTGTTATCTACGTCCATTTTGCCGATTACTACACGGTCGCCATATTCGTTATGCAACTCGTCGATAATCGGTGAAACCATGCGGCAGGGGCCACACCATTCTGCCCAAAAGTCGAGAACCATGGGCTTTCCAGAGTTCACGTACTCCTGGAAATTTGCGTCTGTAATTTGTAATGCCATCTTTTCTTAGTCTTTGTTTTTAAGTCCCCAAAAATACGAAAACTTTCGATCGTGGGACGATTCTATCCATTAATTTTAAAGTCGATATTGTCGTTCTCCTTTAGGAAATCGACAAGCTCTCGTGTTACGTTCAGTTTTGTTCCATGGGCGAAAAGGTTGAGTGAGACGTTGTGCTCACCATCAACTACCCGAAAATATAACAAGCTGTTGCCCGGATTGTTCTTGATCAGGGTTGATAGCTCATTGAGAGTTGGTTCATCGAGGTCATGGATTGGGACCGTGATGCAGATTTTCTCGATCAGTTGGTCTTTCTTGTCTTGCATGAGATCGACACTGAGTATCCGGAAATCCATCTTGGCCGGGTTCCATTTGCCGGGTTCCATGCGTGCGTGGATTAATAGGTAGATGCCCGGTTTTGCGTATTTGCTGAAATTGAAATAATCGGGTCCGAAGAGTGGAATCTCGCCACTGCCGGTGAAATCCTCAATCTTGATGATTCCGTAGGGCTTACCGTTTTTGGTTGTACCTTCACGGAAAGCAGTAACAATTCCTCCCATCAGCAGGTCGCCACGTCCGGCGAGTGCGTCGCGATCGGCTAGTTCCCCCATTCCCGTATTGCAAACATAACTAAGGATGATACGATAAGGATCGAGTGGATGGGCTGACAGATAGATTCCGACCAACTCTTTTTCTTTGTTGAGTCGTTCCAGGTCACTCCAACGTTCAGCTTGTGGAATTTCCGGCTTAGTGATGGCGACGAAACCACTGTCGCCGAATAGGGAATTGCCCGCGGTCTGTTTGTCCACTTGGTATTTGTTGCCATAGCGAACCAGCGTGTCAAGGAAGAGTTCTCCCCGGCCGTTATCGACGAAGAACTGCTCTCGTTGGATCTTGAAGTTATCGAACGCTCCGGCTAAGGCAAGCGACTCGATGTTTTTCTTGTTGCAAGCTGTCAGGTTTACCCGCTCCACGAAATCGAATATATCCTTGTAGGGACCGTTCTTTTGCCGTTCCTCAATAATGTTTTGTACAGCGGATTCACCAACGCCCTTAACTGCACCTAAGCCAAAACGGATGTTCTTCTGTTTGTCGACACCGAATTTGAGGTACGATTCATTGACATCCGGGCCAAGTACCTGAATACCCATTGCCCGGCACTCATCCATGAACTTGGTGATATCCGTGATGTTTGACAAGCTTCGACTGAGTACGGCCGCCATATATTCCGATGGATAATTCGCTTTCAAGTAAGCTGTTTGGTAGGCTACCCACGAATAGCAAGTCGCATGACTTTTGTTGAATGCGTATGAGGCGAACTTCTCCCAGTCGGCCCAAATTTTGTTAAGCGTATCGAGCTGGTAACCGTTAGCCTGACCGCCAGTCATGAATTTCTCCTTCAAGGCATTCATTTTGTCGATCAGTTTCTTTCCCATCGCCTTTCGCAGGGCATCACTCTCGCCACGAGTGAAGTTTGCCAACAAACGGGAGAGAAGCATGACCTGCTCCTGATAGACCGTAATACCGTAGGTGTCTTTCAGGTAACGCTCCATCACCGGAATATCGTATTTGATCTCCTCCTTGCCATGTTTACGGGCGATGAAAGAGGGAATGTAATCCATAGGTCCCGGACGATAAAGGGCATTCATCGCGATCAGATCCTCGAATTTGGAGGGCTGAAGCTCTTTCAGGTATTTCTGCATGCCGGCGGACTCGAATTGGAACGTACCGGTGGTCTTTCCGTCGCAGTAGAGTTTATAAGTCGCCGGGTCCTCAAGACTGATGTGATCGATGTCGATTTCATGTCCTGTGGTCTGCTGGATATTCTCAACCGCCTCCTTAATAATGGAGAGGGTCTTCAGGCCAAGGAAGTCCATCTTGATCAATCCGGTCTCCTCGATGACTGATCCCTCATATTGGGTGACAAGCATCTCCTCGCCCGTGTCCTTATCTTTAGCGGTGCTGACAGGAACGACGTCCGAGATATCGTAACGACCAATGATAACGCCACAAGCGTGTACTCCGGTATTACGCACGTTACCTTCGAGCATTTGAGCATATTTCAAGGTGTCGCGAGCCAAGGGATCGCTGCCGTTAGCTGCTTCACGTAATTCTGGTACGTAGTTGATGGCGTCACCCAACTTAAACTTTTTCATGTCGGGAATCTTGTCTGGTACCAGTTTTGCCAGACGGTTTGCCTCGGCGAGAGGTAATTTTTGTACACGAGCTACATCCTTGATGGCTGATTTCGTAGCCATTGTACCATAGGTGATGATATGGGCGACTCGTTCGGCGCCATATTTCTCGGTTACCCAACGAAGCACTTCACCTCGCCCGTCATCATCGAAATCGGTATCGATATCGGGCAAGGAGATACGGTCCGGGTTCAAGAAACGCTCGAACAGCAGGTCGTACTTGATCGGGTCGATCTTCGTGATGCCAAGGCAATAGGCTACAGCCGATCCCGCCGCCGATCCACGGCCTGGTCCGACCGAAACTCCCAGTTCCTCACGTGCGGCCCGGATAAAATCTTGCACGATCAGGAAGTAGCCAGGGAAACCCATGGTCTTCATGATGTGCAGCTCGAAGTTCAGTCGTTCTTTTACCTCGTCGGATAGGGGATCGCCATAAAGATGGCTAGCTCCCTCGTATGTTAGTTTAGCCAGATAATCAGCCTCCAATTTGATGCGGTAGAGCTTGTCGTAACCGCCCAACTTCTTGATTTTGCTTTTGGCCTCTTCCTCGCTTAAGACAACCTGTCCATTTTCGTCGCGGGTGAATTCATTGAAAAGATCCTCTTCCGTGAATTTTGTCCGATAGGATTCTTCCGTACCGAACTCCTCCGGAATGGCAAAGGTTGGCATGATGGGACCGTGATCAATAGAGTAGAACTCCACCTTATCGGCGATCTCGAGCGTATTGCTTAAGGCTTCGGGAACGTCGGCGAAGATTTTATTCATCTCGGCGGTTGTTTTCATCCATTCTTGCTTGGAGTAGCGCATACGGTTCGGGTCGTCGAGATCCTTTCCGGTACTAAGGCAGATTAATCGGTCGTGAGCTTCGGCATCTTCTTCGTTGACGAAGTGGACATCGTTGGTGGCAATTAATTTGATCTGATGTTTATGTGCCAACTCAACTAATACCTTGTTGACCTCCTGCTGGTGAGGAAAGATTGTACAATCGGCATTCGGGTCATGCGTTTCGTGTCGTTGCATCTCCAGATAATAGTCGTCGCCAAAGAGGTTCTTAAACCAAAGTACAGATTCTTCTGCCTGTTTGAGTTGCCCTTTCATGATAAGTTGTGGAATCTCACCTCCAAGACAAGCGGAGCAGACGATCAGGTCCTCGTGATATTGTTCAAGCAGTTCTTTGTCAATACGTGGACGTCCGTAGAAACCTTCTGTCCATGAGAGGGAGACCATCTTGATCAGGTTCTTGTAGCCGTTCAGGTTTTTGGCCAGCACGATAAGGTGCCAACCGCTTCGGTCATCTTGTGTGGCGAGCTTGCTGTGCCGTCCGTGACGTGCGCAATAGCATTCACAACCGATAATCGGCTTGAAGATCGAGGCTTCAGCCTCCTGAATCTGCTTTTCCAGTTCAGCCTTCTTTTGGTTGTCCTCCTCAGTGAGAGGTTCTGCTTGGCTGTTGATCTTGTCTAATTCTTTTTGAGCCTTCTTGATGGTGTCCTTATATTTGCTGTTCTTCTTGTTTACCTTGTTGAAGAACTCCTTGATTCCGAACATTACTCCGTGGTCGGTGACGGCGATAGCTCGCATGCCATCCTTATGCGCCTTGTCGATAAGCGCGTCAATGGAGGCTTGTCCATCCAACAAAGAGTATTGGGTATGTACGTGCAGATGAATGAAAGGTTCCATAGGATAATATATATGTAAAGATGGATGTCTGGTAAAATACGTCGGTAAAGATACGATTTTATTGTCATTGGTTGTTTGGACGATTGTCAGTTTATTCTTTTTTCTCGGTTTATATTGTTTGATTTATTTAGTATATAGGCAAATATAAGTTTTTTATCTAAATTTGTCGCAAGTTCGATTTTAGGAACTTTGTTGTAATATTAAGATTCATAGTCATGAGAAAGATTATATTGTTATTGGGCGCGATCATGATGATAGCCATTGTTCCGGCGATGGCGCAAGTGGAGTTTGGAGTACGTGTCGGTGGAGCTTATTCGTCGTTGATACAGAAGATAAACCGTACTTATGAGTCGGGGGCCCGTTTCGGTTATAGTGTGGCAGGCTTGGCCGATATTCATTTGAAGAATCGTTGGTCACTTCGTCCGGAGATTGCGATTATAAATCAAGGCGGCTCCTATTATTCCGCGCAATCGATTGACGGCATGTCACTCTATAACTCTTGTAAATATTATTCATTGCAAATTCCGGTGAATGTTGCTTACAACTTCATGTTCACTGATGTGCGCTTGAGTGTTTTTGGTGGTCCGGTGTTTGATTGGTCGTTTGCGGGTAAGATGGACAGTCGTGAGCAGAATTCCGATCTTTTGTTCGGAATGACAGCCGAGAAGGACCTTAAGCCATGCGATTTCGGAATTAGCCTTGGTTTGGCGGTTGAATACAGCAATTTCTTTTTCTCGATCAACTCTATCTGTGGAGCGATCGATCGTCGTGCGGTGAAGCGTGAGGGAGAGACTTCCGTCTATCAGAATAACGTCACGCTTTCGTTGGGCTATTTCTTCCGCAAGAAGGCTAAATAACGAGCGTTCCCGATTATCCGTTTGATTTACAAGAAAAATAAATTGGGATCGCTTGGTTATTCAAAGAAAAACCGTACCTTTGCAAGCCGATTATTATCAAATTGTACTAAAAGTTTAGTTCTTAATCGGTTGTCACGTCATGTGTCCGTCGTGGCAATTCGGTTAGGGCGTTTTTTGAGTTATTAATTAATTTAATTTTTTAGCAGTGGATACTTTAAGTTTTAAGACCGTTTCCGCGAACAAAGCAACTGTAAACAAAGAGTGGGTCGTGGTTGACGCGACTGGACAGACTTTGGGTCGTCTTTGCGCGAAGGTAGCGAAGCTTTTGCGCGGTAAGTACAAACCAAACTACACACCGCATGTTGATTGTGGTGACAATGTCATCATTATCAATGCGGACAAGGTCGTTCTGACAGGTAACAAATGGAACGATCGCATCTATTTAAGATATACAGGTTATCCTGGCGGACAGATCGAATACACACCGTCAGACCTGATGAAGAAAGGCGCTGATCGTCTTTTCCGTAAGGTAGTAAAGGGTATGTTGCCTAAGAATCGCCTGGGCGCTAAGTTGCTCGGTAATCTTTATGTTTATGCCGGCACTGAGCACAAGCATGAGGCTCAACAACCTAAGTCAATCGATATAAACTTATATAAATAAGAATTATGGAAGTCGTAAATGCAATAGGAAGACGTAAAGCGGCCGTAGCGCGTGTATTCGTTAAGGAAGGTACTGGTAAGATCACGATCAACAAGCGTGACCTAGTGAACTATTTCCCTTCATCAATCCTGCAGTTCATCGTTAAGCAGCCGTTGGCTAAGTTGAACGTAGCAGAGCAATATGATATCAACATCAACCTGCAAGGTGGTGGTTTCAAGGGCCAGTCTGAGGCTGCTCGTTTGGCGATCGCCCGTGCGTTGGTTAAGATTAATCCTGAGGATAAGAGCGTCTTGAGAGCTGCTGGCTTCGTAACTCGCGATCCGCGTGTTGTTGAGCGTAAGAAACCGGGACGTCCCAAGGCTCGTAAGAGATTCCAGTTCAGTAAACGTTAATTTGGGTTTATTAAGTTTGCTGGTTGATAAGCGGGCCGCTTAGGCAGGGCTTAAAGACTCAAAGAACTAGAAACTGAAAAAAGCGTTTAGAATCTAAATTGTCGGGATTCCTTTTGTGCGTCGACGCATGGAGGCGACTACCCGGTGATTGTTAATTAAAAGAAAGTAAACGATTTAAGAAAGAAAACAATGTCAAGAGTTAATTTTGATCAATTATTAGAGGCTGGTGTACACTTCGGACACTTAAAAAGAAAGTGGAATCCCGCTATGGCTCCTTACATTTTCATGGAGCGCAATGGTATTCATATCATTGACCTTTATAAAACAGTTGCTAAAGTAGATGAGGCAGCGGAAGTAATGAAGAACTTGGCTAAGCAAGGTAAGAAGGTTCTTTTCGTTGCCACCAAAAAACAGGCTAAACAAGTGGTTGCTGATAAGGCTGCCGCTATTGGTATGCCTTATGTCATCGAGCGTTGGCCGGGTGGTATGTTGACTAACTTCCCGACTATCCGTAAGGCTGTGAAGAAAATGGCTACGATAGACAAGATGACTAAGGATGGTACATTTGATAATCTGTCAAAGAGAGAGAAACTGCAGATCACTCGCCAGCGTGCGAAATTGGAGAAGACTTTGGGTTCTATCGCAGACCTGACTCGTCTTCCGTCAGCTTTGTTCGTTGTTGACGTGATGAAAGAGCATATCGCCGTTCGTGAGGCAAACCGTCTGGGTATCCCCGTATTCGGTATGGTAGATACTAACTCGGATCCGAACAACGTTGATTACGTAATCCCGGCTAACGATGACGCTACAAAGTCTGTAGAGGTTATCTTGGGCGCTATCTGCGAGGCTATGAACGAGGGCTTGCAGGAGCGTAAGGCTGAGCGTGTAGACGCTGAGGCTGCTGGTGAGGGCGAGGCTCCAAAACGCGAGCGCAAAGCGAAAGCGGCAGTAAAGAAAGAACGTACGAAGAAAGAGGACGATGAGGCGTTGAACGCGAACATCGCCGGCAAGTACGCGAAGGACGAAGAGTAATCAAATACTTCTTATAGAGCGGTATGTCTGCTGGCGATGGCGCTTAGCCATCTCTCAGGCATACCGCTTTTGCTTTTTGGAAACATAGAATATTAATTTAAAAACGATCTAAAGATAAAAGATTATGGCAGTTACAATGGCTGATATTTCTCACTTGCGCAAAATGAGCGGTGCGGGAATGATGGATTGCAAGAAGGCTTTGGAAGAGGCCGGTGGTGATTTCGACAAGGCAATGGAGATCATCCGTAAGAAAGGACAGGCAGTTGCCGCTAAGCGTTCTGACCGTGAGGCTTCTGAGGGCTGTGTGCTGGCTCAGGAGAATGGCGAGTTCGCCGCTGTTGTCGCTTTGAAGTGTGAGACCGATTTCGTTGCTAAGAATAAGGATTTCGTCGCTTTGACACAAGATATCTTGAACGCCGCTTTGGCTAACAAGCCGGCTTCAAAGGAGGAGTTGTTGGCTACGGCTTTGGCTGACGGCCGCACGATCCAGGAGCACATCACGGACCGTATTGGTGTGACAGGCGAGAAGATGGAGTTGGGTGCTTATGAGTTCATCAACGGCGCTTCTACGATCTCTTACATCCACCCGGGTAATAAGTTGGCTACAATCGTTGCTTTCAACCAGGCAGACGTTGAGCATCAGATGGCTCGCGACGTGGCTATGCAGGTTGCAGCTATGAACCCGATCTCTGTTCGTCCGGATGAGGTTCCGCAGCACATCATCGATCAGGAGTTGGAGATCGCTAAGGATAAGGCTCGTCAGGCTGGCAAGCCAGAGAACCTTCTTGATCGTATCGCTCAGGGTTCTTTGCAGAAATATTACAAGGAGAACACCCTGTTGCAACAGGAGTTCATCAAGGACGCTAAGATGTCTATCGAGCAATATTTGCACACAGCTAATAAGGAGTTGACTGTTGTGTCATTTAAACGTATCACTTTGAACGTAGATTAAAAATTGTTCATAATGTCCGTTAGGGGCTATCAGGGGCAACCCTGGTAGCCTTTTTTTATACATACGTACGTGTAGCCTTTCACGTACGTTCATGCACGCCTTCGCATGCGTTCCCGTTTACCGACACGTACGTATGTGTGACCGCGCACGTACTATTGTGTATTTTCAACCACTTTTCCTTATTGGAAAAACGAGTGTTCCGAGGCTTTAGAGTGAACTATAGATCACTTGTCAAGTGGATAATTGTTCACTAGGGGTAGTGAATTATTAGCGGCTTTGGAAGTGAACAGTAGTTCACTTGAAAAGGCGAAAACTGGCTTGATTCGAACCCTCTCTATCCTCTTCTGATAACGACTGGGTGTTTGGGAACGGACGATGCCTATTGTCAGGTACTAATAATGCCCATTATTAGGCATGAATAACCCCAGTCGTGATATCGTTATATATACTATTTTGATAGGTATATCTGTGTAAATCTGCATTCGTTTGTATATGTGCGCTTTACCGCTATTTGATACACCATTAAGGAAGCTGATCAAACCAGATAGATTGGATAAAACTGTTAAAAATATTGTGCTCTTGTAAGGAATTTATAATTTTATCCCATCAAGAGGATGCGTATGAAGGAAAATGACTTTAATGAGATCTATAAGCGCAATTATCGGCGGTCATTCCTGTTCGTGAAATCGTATGTTCACGATGACATGGCTGCTGAGGATATTGTGGCTGAGTCGCTCGTCAAGTACTGGCGAGCCGTCTCATCAGGCAATAATAAGCCTGTTAACGAGTCCCTTCTACTAACGATGTTGAGAAATCGGGCCTTGGACTTTCTTCGCCATCAGGCGGTGCATGAGGCGGCTGTTGGTAAGATGACCGAGCAGAACGACCGGGAATTGAATATCCGGATCTCGACCCTGGAGGCTTGCGACCCAAAGGAGATTTTCTCGAAAGAGATTCGGACGATTATCAATGATGCCCTGCTTTCCTTGCCCGAACAGACACGGCGGGTTTTCATCATGAGCCGTTTCGAGAATAAGAGCGTCAAGGATATCGCCGAGGAGACCGGTTTGACCGTCAAGGGCGTGGAGTACCACATTACGAAGACGCTTAAGGTTTTGCGCATACGCCTGAAGGATTATTCACCGATACTTTGTTTTTTTTTATAAAAATTGCTTTTCCCGCTAGGGATTCTTTTCCTTGAAACGTTTTTCTATTGAGACCCCGGAACGGGAGTTTTTATATGGAAGAGTTATTAAAGCGGTATATACAGGGAAAGGTTACGAGTGAGGAGAGGAGAAAAGTGGCCCGTTGGTTGGACAGGGATCCCGCCAATATGCGCGAATTTCTGGCCTTACGTAAGCTGTACGACATCTCAATTTGGCAAATAGACTTGAGAAAGGAACCGGAGCGGCGATCGGTCGGCCGTTCGGTCCGGCATTGGGCTCTTGAGGCTCTGAAATACGCCGCGATCCTGGTCGTCGCTTTCCTTTTGGCGAGGCAAATTTGGGAGCCTCGGCCAGAGACGGCTACGATGCAAACCATCTATGTGCCACCAGGACAGCGTGCTGAACTGACATTGACGGATGGGACGGAGGTTTGGTTGAATTCCAGTACGACCTTGCGTTTTCCCAATCGTTTTGAGGCGGATAGCCGGAAGGTAGAGTTGGATGGAGAGGGCTATTTTTCGGTCGAACAGGATGAGTCGAAGCCATTTACGGTTCAGGCCGGTCGTTATGCGGTGCATGCGCTAGGTACCGAGTTTAATGTTAAGGCCTATCGCAATAGTCCCCGGTTTGAGGCTGCTTTGATTAATGGAAGTGTTGAGATATCGGTACTGGGGATGGCTAATACTTTGCGTTTGAGGCCGAATGAGGTGGCAAGCGCTAGTGACGGCAAGATCCAGGTGACCCCGATTCAGGATTATAACTATTTCAAATGGACGGAAGGATTGCTTTGCCTTGAAAATGAGACGATCCAAAGCTTGATGGCAAAATTGGAGCTGTATTACGATATCACGATTGACGTGCGCCGTCGTGACTTGCTCCAGCATCGTTATACCGGCAAGTTCCGGATTAAGGATGGAATTGATCACGTGTTGAAGGTTCTTCAGTTGAAGCATCGGTTCAGTTATACGAGAGATGAGGATAAAAATATGATTATCATAAACTAACAAGATTGTTAATTTTAAAGAAAGGAAGGCTTATGGATCAAAGGTTATCGTGAATCATATCTGATAGGGAAATGAACCGGGAGACGCGGCAACGTCCCCCGGTGAAGCCAGTACCTAAAAGTTCTTAAAATCAATTAGTACCAACATTAAAATCATTGCAAATGTATGAAGAAAATTTGTCAGGGGACTCCTATACCCCGAATAAACACAACGACTAAATTTGGTAGAGGTATGAAGTTAACGTCGGTTGCGTTGTTTGTTTTTACCACGGGCGTATGCGCTTCCGTGCATTCTCAAAGTACGCGCGTCAATATTCACATGAATAATGCCAAGACGCAGGCCGTCTTGGAAGAGATAGAGAAACAGACAGACTACCTTTTCGTCTATAACGCGGATGAGGTTGACCTGAATCGCAAGGTCTCTGTTCGGGCGAAAGATGAGTCGGTAGCCCAGGTCCTCTCCTCCATGTTTGACGGGACAAATGTCTCCTATGCGGTGGAGGGCAGCAACATTATGCTGATGGAGAAACCATCGGCCGTTTCCGAGCCGCAGCAGGATACCCGTCGGGTTACTGGAACCGTGGTTGACGCCTCCGGCGTGCCGATCATTGGCGCCAACGTGATGGTGAAGGGTACGACCAACGGGACGATAACGAACATGGATGGCATGTTCACGTTGGAGGTCTCAAAAGACGCTGTCTTGCGGATATCCTATATCGGTTATGTGGACCAGGAGATTGCTGTTGGCAATAAGTCTGTCCTGCAAGTCTCCTTGAGGGAGGATACGCAGGCTTTGGATGAGGTCGTGGTCATTGGCTACGGAACAATGAAGAAGAGTGATATTACGGGAGCGATCTCTTCCGTGAGCGAGGAGAATATCGCCCGTCAAGCCGTGGCTAATGTCTCTACCGCTTTGCAAGGTTTGGCTACCGGCGTGTCGGTTACCTCCAGTTCCGGTTCGCCGGGTGAGGCGGCTACGATCCGTATCCGTGGTGTCGGTACGGTCAACGACGCTGAGCCGTTGTATGTCGTGGATGGAATGCCCGTGACGGATATCAACTATTTGAGCACCTCTGATATCCAGTCCATCGAGGTCTTGAAAGACGCTTCCGCTTCCGCTATCTATGGTTCCCGTGGAGCGAACGGCGTTATCTTGATTACCACGAAGAAAGGTGAGGTTGGCAAGACCACCGTTACGCTCGACGCGTATTGGGGCGTGAATAAGGTGTTGAACAACCTCGATTTGATGTCCGGTCCGGAATGGTACGATTATCAAGAGCAGTTGAACGCCTTGCGTAGTGCCCCCATCGACTTGAGCCTGGTCAACCGTAACACGAATACCAACTGGATGGACGAGATTACCCGGACGGCTTTTATGCATAATTATAGCGTGGGTATCAGTGGCGGTAAGGCCGACGATTATAAGTTTAACCTGGGTTTGAGTTATATCGATCAGGAGGGAACCATCAAGAAATCCGATTACCAACGTTTCAGCGTTCGTCAGAGCTCGGAAAAGACCATCATTAAGGATCATTTGGTTGTGGGTACCAACGCATCGATCACTCGTTCGACCGATTCGAGTATTAACGAGCGGAACAGCAGCAATGTGTATGATTCCGATTATGGCGTCGTAAGTAACGCAATCCGCTTGGATCCTGTGACGCCCGCCCAAAACCCGGATGGCTCGTATGGTTACTCCCCTTATATCGATTATTATAATCCATTGGCAAGTATCATGTATCGCGACAACCGCCGCGAGCGTCTTGCCGTTATCGGTAATATGTTTGGCGAGTGGCAGATTATCAAGGGGCTGAAGTTTAAGAGTAACTTTGGCGCTGAGATCCGGCGGGTCGATAATAAGACCTTCTCGCCGGTTTATCAGGTATCATCCAGCCAGCGAAATCTGGAGAGTAGCTTGACGAAGTCGCAGCAGAAACGATATAACTATTTGTTCGAGAATACTCTCTCGTACGAGAATACATTCGCCGAGAAACACTCGATTAACGCGATCGTCGGTTATACCAACGAGTGGGGCCGGTATGAGACCTTGAGCGTAAACGCCCGGGATCTTATCGGTGAGTCGGAGAACTTGCAGTATGTGGACACTACGTTGGATAAGAACAAGACCACGGCCAGCAACAGCGCGACGGAATTTGGCCTGGTCTCTTATCTGGGTCGTGTGCATTACGATTACGATAACAAATACCTTGTTACGGTGACGTACCGTCGCGACGGTTCTTCCAAGTTCTCCGCCAAGAACCGATGGGGTAACTTCCCCTCGTTCGCGTTAGGTTGGAGAATCGATAACGAGGAATTCTTCAAGAACCTGAATGCCGATTGGATATCTTCCTTGAAACTTCGTGGTGGTTGGGGACAGATCGGTAACCAGAATATCACCAACTATGTAGATCGCAGCTTGCTTTCATTGAGCGCCTCTTATGGCGCGTTGTTCGGGGCCCGGGAAAATGAGACCCTGTATCAAGGTATTGCCGTAGCGCGATTGGGTAATCCGGATATCAAATGGGAGACCACTGAGTCTTACAACATCGGTCTGGACGCGACTTTCCTCAACAACCGGTTGATATTCAATTTCGAGTATTATAACAAAACCACGAAAGACATGTTGCTGGCGGCGCCGATGCCGATTTATATGGGATACGCGAACGACACTTACACGAATATCGGTGAGGCGAACAACCGTGGTGTCGAGGTAAATCTCGAATGGCGCGATAAGACTGAGAGTGGTTTCGAATATAACGTGGGGGTCAACTTCTCGACCATCCGTAACCGGATGACGAAGTTGAACGGCGGTACGCCGATTTCTGACGGTCCGTTCCGTAACGGCAGTATGTATCTGACCTATACCAATGAGGGTATGCCTATTGGTGCGTTCTGGGGTTATAAGACCGATGGGTTGATCCAGACGCAGGAACAGTTGGACGCCGTGAAACGGGCGGATTTCCAGCCGAACGCGGAATTGGGTGACGTGTTGTTCGTGGATACGAATGGTGATGGCAAGTTGGACGCGAGCGATCGGTGCATGATCGGCAATCCGATTCCGGATGTCATCTACGGTATCAACGTGGGTATGGCGTGGAAAGGTTTCGACCTCAATTTGCAATTCAGCGGTACGATCGGTAACGAGATATTCAACGCGATGCGTTGGTACACCTATTTCCCGAACGATATCACGAACAAGGATCGGGCGATCTTGAATTATTGGACACCGACTAATACGGATACGAATATCCCACGCCTGACTCCTACGGACGTGAACGATAACGACCGTTTCTCCGATATGTATGTGGAGGATGGTACCTATCTTCGTTTGAAGAACGCTCAGTTGGGTTATACCTTGCCCGCTTCCGTGACGCAGAAGATCAAGCTGCAGAGGGTGCGCTTCTATGTGAGTGGAACGAACCTGTTTACGATCAGCGGTTACTCGGGTATGGATCCAGAGGTGGGTCAGTCGAGTTCTTTGTCAAGAGGTATAGACTACGGTATCTATCCTCAGTCGATTTCATTTACCGGAGGTATTAATGTTACTTTTTAAATCTTTAGAGTCATGTTTAAAAGCAAATATATCATAGGGATCGCGCTCGCGATTTTAACGGGATTCAATAGTTGCGCGGATTTGGACTTGCCACCATTAGGCAGCCCTGAAGCCGGCGAGATATCGGAAGAGCGACAGGCTTTCTTGCGTCTGGCCGCTGTCTATTCAGGCATGAAGGATTTTCGTTACACCTGGTCAATGCAATGTTTCGGTGACGTATTGTCGGAAGACGCGACCTATAGCGGCTCCTCTAACGATGAGGCCAGCTTCACGTTGATGGAGAATTATCAATATCCGGCGGATCATACCGAGATCCTGAATAAGTACACCTATTCCTACATGTGCATCAATAAGGCCAATTTGTTCATACAAGATATGGAATCGGCCGATGACGCGTTATTCTCGCAATATAATAAGGAACAGATGATCGGTGAGGCGAAATTTATCCGTGCCTATACCTATTTCGAGCTGGTGAAGATCTTTGGAGGTGTCCCCTGTTATACGGAGGTTCTGGCGCTCGATCATGAACGGCTCGGACGCTCGAGTGTCGAGGAGGTTTATGCCGTGATCGAGCAGGACTTGAACGACGCGGTCGCTGTCTTGCCAAAGAAGAGCGAGATCGCGAACTACGAGACCGAGTATGCGGGACGAATCACTAAAGGCGCGGCTCTCGCCATGCAAACCCGTGTTTATCTGTATGAGAAAAAGTACGATGAGGTAAAGAAGGCTTTCGAGAATTTCCAGAACGAATGTGGTAGCGAATACAGTTTGGTAAGCCCGGATGAATACGCATGGCAGTTCTCGCTCGATGGGGAGCATTGCTCGGCGTCGATCCTGGAAATTAATATGTACAACTCAACCACGCAAAGCTCGTATGGCTCCAATAACGGTAACCGTCATGTATTGATGTCCATGCCGAGAAATATGACCAATGGTTTCGGTTGTGCGCAACCTACTCAGGCGTTGGCTGACGCTTACGATGCCGAGGGTGATATGATCCGGAAAAATACGACACTTCTTTCCAAGGAGGAGGCTGTTCAAATAGAGGTGGCGGCGAAAGGCGAGGTAGCGCCTGTTACCGATGACCGGACTGGTTGGTATAATCGCAAATTGTATCTTGCTCCAGGACAAAGAGAGGAAAATCGAGGTAATAATCAACCGACTAATCTGCGTTTGATACGTTTAGCGGAGGTCTATTTGAACTATGCTGAAGCTTGTTATTTTACGGGTGATATCACTAATGCTCAGAAATATTTGAACGAAGTGAGAAGTCATGTCAACTTGGTTCCCAAGAACAACTCAGGTGAGCAATTATTCGAGGATATTATGAATGAGCGCCATCTGGAGTTCGGTATGGAAGGTTTCCGTTTCTTTGATGTTGTCCGTGTCGGATGGGGCGAGAAAGTTTTCAGCAATATCGTGAAGTATGGCGCGTACAAGATGAATCCTTTCCATGCGGGCGCGGAGGTGTTGCCTATACCTCAATCGGAGATTGATATCAGTGGTGGTTTGATTACGAATTAATAAACTTAAAGAATAGGAATTATGAAAAGAACTTTTTTATGGCTTGGAATATGTCTCTTGGCCGTATCGTTTGTTGGAGAGGCTTTTGGGCAGAAGAAAAAACCTCGTATCGGCATTGCCGGTATACAGATCGAGAATAGTGTATTCGTCCCGAATCGGCAACCGATCGTCGGACATCCCGTGCGGATGCCCGACTATCTCAGCCCAGACTCCGCGATGGGGCAGGCCGCTACTTGGCTTCCCACCCAAATTGGTTATGGTGGAGGAAGAGGTCCTGTGACGAAGGAGTCGTATGATGCGTTCGTGGAGAAAACATTGGAGATGATCAAGGCCAACATGCCATACGATGCTTTTTGGTTTTATAATCACGGAGCTTGTAGTGTGGAAGGTGTAGCGGATCCAGAGGGCGAATTTATGGAGAAGGTACGTAGCTTGATCGGGAACGATGTTCTGGTCACCACCACAATGGATCTTCATGGTAATGCCTCCTGGTTGGTGGCTCTCAACTCAGATTTGATCACGACCTATCGTGAGGCGCCGCACGCGGATTCCCGTGAGTCGCACAGGCGGGGAGTCGTCAACTTGTTGGAGCGTCTTGAGTCGGGGAAAGGACGTCCGGCATACAAGGCGTGGGTCGCTGTTCCTGTCTTGGTGTCTGGTGAATGGTCGAGTACCCGTGTGGAGCCCGCGAAATCGCTTTATGCGCTCGTGCCTGAGGTCGAGGCCATGCCTGGCGTGATAGATGCCGGAATCTGGATTGGTTATGTCTGGGGAGATAACGCCAGAAACCAGGGAGTCGTGATGGTTTATGGTGATGACGAGGAGCAGGTGAAAGCCGGGGCGAAGAAATTGGCACAGAAGTTTTGGGATGTCCGTAAGCAGTTCTCGCTGGAGGCTCCGGGCTACTCATTAGAGAAGTGCCTCGATTTGGCGATCGCCAGCGACAAGAAACCGTTTTTCATTAGTGATATGGGTGATAACCCTGGCGGTGGCGGATCTGGTGAGGTCACTTGGACTTTGGCCAGACTTTTAAAACGTCCCGAATTCCAGACCGAAAAAGGGAAAAGCGTCCTTTACTGCTCTATCCCGGGAGATGAGGTTGTTGAGCAGGCCCGGAAGGTTGGTGTCGGCGGACATGTAGAGGGCCTGGTTGGAGCCATGACGGACAACTCTTATGAGGGACCTGTAAAACTGTCAGGTACGGTAGTCTATGTCAGTCCGGAGGAGGATAAGAACACGGATTCCTGGAGACGTAAAAGAAATATCGCTATCGTAAAAACCGGAAGTGTTTATGTGGTTGTTGGCACATCGTCTCCCACACCGAATCTTGAGGGTTCAGGTATCGATCCGAAGGAGATGGATATCGTCATGGTGAAGCAAGGTTATCTGGTGACCCAGTGGTACAATATTCAGGCGGATTGGGTAATGGCCTTTACCCGTGGTGGCGTGGATCAGGACTTTAAGAAGCTCCCGTATAAGAATATCGTGAGACCGATGTTCCCGCTCGACCCGGACATGGCTGATCCGGAGTTGAACGTCATCATGATTCCTTCCGCGAAATACTTCAATGGAAGATAAATCTGTGTTCTTTTTGAAGTTGTATTCGCTATAAAGGAAATTTTGATTCCACTGCAGTGAAATTTCAAATGCGCTGCAGTGGAACGGAAAATACACCGTTATGTACCCCGAATTTTGTCCGAGAGAAAAGGCATTTTTGTCCGAAGGAAATTCCAGTTTTGTCCGAACAAAATTTTACTTTTCTTCGGACAAAATTTTGGCCTGACCTAAATATGTTTGGTGGGGACTATAGAGAAAGAGCGAACGACATTCGCACCTGTAGGGCAACACGTTTTGAAGGGAGGAATTATCCATCAGATGTGGTAATCAGTGTGGTTATGATATGATATTAACGGCGTGTTTTATGTTGTGGCGTTAATAACAGAGGCTGTCTCCTTTTGGGGACAGCCTCTGTTTTGATAATCATGTATCGAAAATAATATTATTTCAGTTTCGATAAAGCTTCCTTGATTCGTTTAATTGCCTCTACAATATTCTCATCGCTTGTTGCGTAGCTCATGCGGATGCACTCAGGTGCTCCAAAAGAGGTACCGCCCACGCAAGCGACGTGGCCGACTTCCAGAAGATACATCGCCAGGTCATCAGCGTTGTTGATCGTGCGGCTGCCGTCCGTCTTGCCATAATAGTAGCTGCATTTTGGGAAGAGGTAGAATGCGCCTTCCGGTTTGTTGACCTCGAATCCGGGAATCTCTTTCGCCAAATTGACAATCAAGTCGCGACGGCGCTCAAAAGCCTGACGCATCTCTTCTACAGGAACTTGTGTGCCTGTATAAGCGGCTTCTGCCGCCTTTTGGGAAACGGAGCAGGGGCCAGATGTATATTGACCTTGCAGTTTGTTGACCGCTTTAACGATCCATTCCGGTCCGGCGATAAAGCCGATACGCCAGCCCGTCATCGCATAAGCCTTGGAAACGCCATTGACGATCACCGTACGCTCTTTCATACCCTCGATATGAGCGATGCTGTGGTGCTTGCCGATGTAGTTGATATGCTCGTAGATCTCGTCCGCGATCACGATGATTTCCGGGTATTTTTTCAGGACTTCCGCTAAACCGGCCAGTTCATCGGCACTGTATACCGACCCGGTCGGGTTTGAGGGAGAGCATAAGATCAATGCTTTGGTCTTTGGCGTGATCGCCGCTTCCAATTGAGCGGGCGTAATCTTGAAATCTTGCTCAATACCGGCAGGAACAATGACGGGCTTGCCTTCCGCCAACTTGACCATTTCTGGATAGCTTACCCAGAAAGGGGCGGGGATGATCACCTCGTCGCCTGGATTGACCAATACGAGAATCGTGTTGCAAACCGACTGCTTGGCGCCATTTGCGCAAGAGATCTGGTTGACCGTATACTCAAGATTATTCTCGTTTTTCAGCTTGTTGACAATCGCCTCGCGAAGAGCGGGGTAGCCGGCAACAGGCGAGTAACGAGAATAGTTCTCGTCGATAGCCTTTTTAGCGGCCTCCTTGATGTGATCCGGCGTGTTGAAATCTGGCTCACCAACACTTAGGTTGATGACGTCGATGCCTTGAGCTTTCAGCTCTCCACTTTTTTGTGACATGGCCAGGGTTGCCGAAGGCGACAGGCTGGCTAAGCGATCCGATACTTGTGACATGTTTATATGATTTAAAAAGTTATTTGATGTTATGCAAAATGTGTCCCATCCGCTCTTTTTTAGTTTTCATGTAGAACTCATTGTAGGGATTGGGCTCAACCTCGATCGGAATGTTTTCGACAACAGTCAACCCGTAAGCCTCCAGGCCGACTCGTTTGACGGGGTTGTTGGTCATTAAGCGCATTTTGGTGATACCCAAATGACGCAAGATCTGGGCGCCTACGCCATAATCCCGCTCATCGGCTTGATGTCCCAGGCAAATATTGGCGTCGACGGTATCCATGCCGTTTTCCTGTAATTTGTAGGCTCTCATCTTTTCCATTAACCCGATGCCGCGTCCTTCCTGGTTCAGGTAGATGACTGCGCCACGTCCCTCTTTTTCTACCATTTGCAAAGCCTTGTGAAGTTGGTCTCCGCAATCGCAGCGCAGGGATCCGAAAATGTCGCCCGTAGCGCATGAGGAGTGAACACGTACAAGAACGGGATCGTCACCTTTCAAGTCGCCCTTAATCAAGGCAACGTGCTCGAGGCCGTTACTCTTTTGGCGGAAAGGAATCAACCGGAAATGGCCATATTGTGTCGGCATATCTACCTCTTCACCCTTCTCGACGATAGATTCTTCTTTTAATCTGTACGCGATCAGGTCGGCGATAGAGATCAGCTTGATATCATATTTATCCGCCATCTCCCTGAGTTCGGGCAGACGAGCCATCGTTCCATCATCGTTCATGATCTCCATGAGCGCGGCGGCAGGATACAAGCCCGCTAAGCGGCACATGTCGACACACGCTTCCGTATGTCCGGCACGACGAAGGACACCTTTTTCCTGAGCATACAATGGATTGATATGTCCTGGACGGCCAAATGTCTCCGGTCTGGATTTCGGATCAGCCAAGGCCTTGATGGTCTCGGCGCGGTCTTTAGCGGAAACGCCGGTTGAGCAGCCTTCTAATTTATCGATAGTCACCGTGAAAGGCGTACCTAATACAGAGGTGTTGTTGCTGACTTGATGTGGGAGGTCTAACTCCTCGCAACGTGAGATCGTAATGGGCGCGCACAAGACGCCTCTCGCGTTTTTGAGCATGAAATTGATTTTCTCGGGGGTGACTTTTTCCGCGGCGATGATCAGATCGCCCTCGTTCTCGCGGTCCTCATCATCAACGACGATGATGAATTTGCCCTCCTTGAAATCCTCAATAGCCTCTTCGATGGTGTTCAGTTTAATTTCACTCATATTATTTGATCGATTACTTAATCTGTTATTTTTACAAAGATACTTTTAAATTATTATCCCGACATAAAATCGGGGATGATTAAGCTTTATTGTCACTCTTTTCGCCCGCGTTGATAATCTCTATCAGTTCCAAGCTCGTTTTTTGTATCGCCTGTATGTCGTGGCGCAGCAATTTCCGTTGATAAGTCGCCAACAGATAGACAGGGATACTGATCGGAAGGGCCAACAATCCGAAAAGTAGACCTTTATTTCCCTCAAGTTTGGGATTGAGTTTTTGATACCCACTGATAATCGGGTAGTCCATTAATTTATTGAGTAACAAATTCTGGTCGGAGTTCGAGAGCTCTTCTACGATATCTTCCATTTCAAGGGCGATTTTTTCGGAGGCATGGTCACGTCCGCCATTTTTCCAGAAAAGAAGATAATTCAGCCAACGTTTATGTGCCGCCAAGAATTTTGCGCAATCCTCGGCCAACTGTTCAAGGCGAGGGGTGATCGCTTCATAATCGGGCGCGTAAATAATGACTTCCTTACGCTCAATCTTACGTCCGGGACGTTTACCAATGATGTTTTTTAAAGCATTTAGATAGGTATCGGCATTTAAAATGACAGAATCCTTGACCGCTTTATAGGTTAGGAAGATCCCCATGGGGGTCAGGACAGCAGAACTCAGCCACATGCCTTGCCAAGCCGGCCATACGCCATCGCGTGCCATCTTATAACCCATATTATCGATAATATAATAGAATATGAAAAGGATAACGGAAATGACAACAGGCATCCCCAATCCTCCTTTACGTATGATGGCGCCCAGAGGGGCTCCGATAAAGAAAAATACCAAGCAGGCAAAAGAGAGCGTGAACTTCTTATGCCACTCCGTCATGTGGCGGCGTATTTTCGCCGCTTCCGTGCCGACAGTCGAGGCCCGGAAATAATAATCTGTTCGAATATTCTCTATGGCTGATTTTGTCCGATTCAAAACCGATGCTTTGCCACTGGGCGTAAGTGATTGGTAAATGCTCTCGAAATCGGTATCCGGAGAAGGTTCAGTTTCGAAAAGAGGTGTGACTTCCGCTCTGAGCAGGGAATCCTTTTGGTCCGAATTTTCTTTGGCGGGTGTTTTGAAGCTTTTCAGATAAGAACCGTCGTAAAGATTGTCCGCGTTGATGATTCGGATGCTATCGAGTTTGCAATTCATGGAATCAATAGACAGTTGCAGGTCTTTCAAGTTCTTGCCAAGATATTGATTCTGCATGAAAGATTCGTCCGTACGGTTGAAATTGGCGTCGAATTCGATCAGGATGTCCTTCGTCGAGAAACTTTCTCGCCTGTAAGGAACCGCTTTTGTCGTTTGTGAGGTTTTCTCCTGGCTTTTCAGGTTCTCAAAAGATTCACCATTATATAAGGAAAGAATGAGGAACAGTTTGTCGGCAGAGGTTTTCAGCCGTCCAGAATCCGCGACGATTACTCTCGCGTTGTTGAAGCCTTCCGAGTAATCGTAGATCATCAAGTCTTTTAGGAGTCCTGTTTTAGTATCCTTATGCTTGACATAAACATTGAAACCAGGGATATCTTTATAAAAAGAACCTTCAGGAATATCAAGTTCCGGTGATTTTTGGCGCATGGAATAGAGAAGCGTATAAAGCTTGACTTGCGCGATGGGCATGACATTGTTCTGGAAAAAGAAAGCCCCGACACTGATTATTCCAATCGTGATAATCAAAGGGCGCATGATATGAATAAGGGAAACGCCGGCTGATTTCATGGCTAGAAGCTCCAGGCGCTCACCCAAATTACCGAAAGTCATCAATGAGGCTAGCAAGATCGCTAAAGGTAAAGCCATTGGGACGAGAAACAGGGCCGCATAGAAAAACATCTCGCCTAAAACGAGAATGCTCAATCCTTTTCCGACCATATCGTCAATGTACCGCCAAAGGAATTGCATCAGTACGATGAACAGACATATACCGAACGTCATAAAAAACAACGGCAGGAATGTCTGAAGCATGAAAGAATATAATCGTTTTATCTTTAACATTTGCTCGAAGTCTTGTTGAGTGGGCAAAATTAATGTAAAAAACGATAATACTCGACAGGGTACCGTTAAAACAACCCTAAATGCCTAATGTTCTTTTCAACGCCTCTACTTGAGTATCCCACAAACTGATAGAGTCTTTTTTATCTTCCGGCTCGGTGAAGTCTGTTATTTCAAGAGCTGTTGATCCTGTTAGTTCGATATTATGGATCATGAATTCGAAATAGGCGTTTTCGTCATCTTCGTCTTTCCATCTGAAACGGGCCCTTTTGCCGGGGTCGCAAATTATCATTTCAGCTTCTTGTGTGTCTTTCTTCCATCTGAAGATATAATTATTGCCATGTATGGTATCTTCGTCCGCAAACCAAGACGACAATCCTAAAGCACTGGTTACATGATTCCATAAACTACGTTTGGAGACTTTATCAAAAATGTATTCAATGTGGAATTTCTCTTTTTTCATGGGATTATCTCTTTATTTGGATTGCAAGGAACGAAAAAAAAACAGGAAAAGCAAATTTTTTTACAGGAAAATCATTCTAATTATTAAGCGATTAAGAATATCCTTTCAAATTAGTTGCAAAAAAAGAGCCTGACCTATTGCGCGGAAAGAAAATAATGTCTAATTTTGCATCGTCAATCAAGGAGATATGGCGAGATAGCTCAGCTGGTTAGAGCGCATGATTCATAATCATGAGGTCCCCGGTTCAATCCCGGGTCTCGCTACGAATGAGAAGTCTCACGGTTTTTTCCGTGGGGCTTTTTTATTGCCGCTTGTGATGATACGTCGGGCTTTTTTGCGGAGTTGAGTCTTTGGATAAACTTCAGAAAGTCCTTGACAGGTGAAGAAGAAAATGGTATCTTATAAAAAGTATCATATTAATTGCATAAGTGGTTGATTTTTGATAAATTTGCGCGGGTTGATGAAAAAGGGAGGGGGCGGCAAGGTCCCCTTTTTTTGTCCGTGACTGGCAAAAGATATAAATTCGATAGGTATATGATAGACAAAGTTACATTGGTTCGATTAATCGAGGATAAATTGGCGGATTCGGAGAATTATTTAGTGGATGTCATTTTCAAGCCGGATAATCTGATTGTCGTGGAGATTGATAATGACGAGGCGGTTTGTGTTGAGGATTGCGCTGATTTGAGTAACTATCTTGAGGAATGTTTGGGCGATGAACTCTCGTCTTTTGATCTGGAAGTAGGATCTGCAGGAATTACCGCGCCTTTTAAGTTGTTACGGCAATATCAGAAGAATATAGGTAACGAGGTTGAGGTCCTGTTGAAAAAAGGGGAGAAGCTGACCGGTGTCTTGAAATCCGTGGATGAGGAAGGGATCGTTTTGACAGTGGTGAAGAAGGTCAAGCCGGAAGGCGCGAAACGAAAAATAGAGGTAGAAGAGGATCTATCATATCTTTTCGATGATATTAAGCAGACTAAATATTTAATCAGATTCAAATAAGATTTATGGCCAAGAAAGAGGAAACAATCAGTATGATCGATACCCTTGCCGAGTTCAAGGAGCTAAAGAACATTGATAAGGATACGATGATTAGCGTTTTGGAAGAGTCTTTCCGGAATGTGATAGCGAAGATGTTTGGTACGGATGAGAATTATGATGTCATTATAAATCCGGAGAAAGGTGATTTTGAAATTTGGCGTAACCGGACGGTTGTTGCTGATGATGAGCTTGAGGATGAGAACTTGCAGCTGACTTTGAGTGAGGCGCGTAAGATTGATGCGGATTGCGAAGTGGGCGAGGAGGTAACAGATGAGGTGCATTTCGCCGATTTCGGGCGCCGTGCGATATTGAATTTGCGTCAAACATTGGCCTCTAAAATTTTAGAATTGCAAAAGGACAGCTTGTTCGCTAAGTATAAAGATCGGATTGGAACGATCATCTCTGCGGAGGTATATCAGGTCTGGAAGAAAGAGATCCTTTTGCTGGATGACGATGGCAATGAGTTGCTTTTGCCAAAGTCAGAGCAGATCCCAACAGATTTTTATCGTAAGGGTGAGACGGTTCGGGCGGTAGTCCTTCGAGTTGATAACGTTAATAATAACTTGAAGATTATCTTGTCGAGAACGGATAAGAGTTTTTTGCAACGATTGTTTGAGTTGGAGGTTCCGGAGATCAATGACGGCTTGATAACAATAAAGGCAATCGCTCGAATCCCGGGTGAGAGAGCTAAAGTGGCGGTTGAGTCTTATGACGATCGCATTGATCCGGTTGGTGCCTGCGTGGGTATGAAGGGGTCTCGTATTCATGGCATTGTTCGTGAGTTGAGAAATGAGAATATCGATGTTATTAATTATACATCCAATATTTCCCTGTTTATCCAGAGAGCCTTGAGTCCCGCAAGAGTTTCTTCTATCCGTATTAATGAGGGCGAGCGGAAGGCGGAAGTTTATCTTCGTCCGGAGGAGGTCTCGTTAGCAATTGGTAAGGGTGGATTAAATATTAAGTTGGCATGTATGTTGACGGAATATACGATCGATGTATTCCGGGATATTGAAGGTGCGGATGAGGAGGATATTTATCTGGACGAGTTCGCGGATGAGATTGATGGTTGGGTTATCGATGCGCTTAAGAATATTGGCTGCTATACGGCTAAGAGCGTGTTGTCTATGGATCGTGATGATATTGTGGAACGGGCTGATTTGGAAGAGCAGACAGTTGATGATGTCTTGAGAATCTTATCAGCGGAGTTTGAGGATGAGGAGAATAATTAAGTTTTACGACAAATTTTAGTATGCCTATAAAGTTAATACAAGTACAAAGAAAATTGAACGTGGGAATCAATACGGTTGTTGAGTTCCTGCATAAGAAGGGATTTCCTGTTGAGGATAACCCCAATACGCGAATTAGTGACGAGCAATATTCGTTGTTGGTAAAGGAGTTTGGGAAAGATATCGTAGAAAAGAAGATTGATTTAACGGATAGGAAAAAAACGGCAAGAGACAACGGCTGGGGAACGAAGAAAGAGGATGAGGTCGTTGAGATCAAGACGGTTATTCCAGAGGAATATCGTCCCAAGATCGTGATGAAAGGGCATATTGATCTGGATGGTGGCAAAAAACAGGAGGCACCAAAAGGGAATGTTGTTGATGAGCCGAAACAAGATAATTCCTCTTCGTACATGAGGCAAGAGACGATTAAGGAGATGGAGAACCTTGTGGAAAAAGAGGAGGATTCAATCCGTCTCGCTGACAATGCGGCGTCTCGTAAAGAAGGTATTGAAGACGAAAGGACAATAATTGTGAAAGAGGAAAAAGAAGAAGACAAGAGAATGGTTGAGGAGGACACGCGAAAGGAGGATGAGCATTCTGAGGAGGCAAGCGCTGAGCGTAAGGAGGAAGTCGCGCCTGAGCAAGGAGATAACTTGTTCCGTTTGAGTTCCGCTAAGATCGAGTCGAAAATTAAAGTTACCGGAAAGATTGATTTGGATGCTTTAAATCAATCGACTCGTCCGAAGAAGAAAACCAAGGAAGAGAAGAAAAAGGAACGTGATGAGAAATTGAAGAACGGAGCGGGTAAGTTCTCGTCTAATCCCTCATTTAAAGGGAATAAGGATATGGGGGCGAACAAGACTGCTACTGTTGGAGAGGAAGGCGAAGGAAAAAAGAAGCGTAAAAGGATCAAGAAAGATCGCATTGACGTAAGTAATGTAGGCAATATGCCAAACGCTAATTTCTCTCGCCCAAATCATACAGATGATCGTAAGCAAAGGGTTAAGAAGCCTGTTAAGACGGAAGTCAGCGAGGAGGATGTACAGAAGCAGATAAAAGAGACATTGGCTCGTTTGACAAATAAGAGCAACAAGAGTAATAAGGGTGCTAAATACCGTCGTGATAAACGAGATGCCGCGGTTCGTCGTGAGCATGAATTGCAGGAGCAGGAGGAAAGAGAGAGCAAAGTCCTTAAGTTGACGGAATTCGTAACCGCTAACGATTTGGCAAATATGATGGATGTGCCAGTGACAGAAGTTATCGGAACCTGCATGAGTATTGGTATTATGGTTTCGATCAACCAGCGCTTGGATGCGGAGACGATCAATATTGTTGCCGAGGAGTTTGGCTTTAAGACAGAATATGTAAGCGCTGATGTCGTCGAGGCGATCAAGACGGATGATGACGATAATGAGGAGGATTGGGTTCCTAGACCACCGATCGTAACGGTGATGGGACACGTCGATCATGGTAAAACCTCTTTGTTGGATAATATCCGTAACGCGAATGTGATAGCGGGTGAGGCCGGAGGTATCACTCAGCACATTGGTGCGTATAATGTTAAGTTGCCGAATGGTCGCCGGATTACCTTCTTGGATACGCCGGGACACGAGGCTTTCACCGCTATGCGTGCTCGAGGCGCTAAGGTGACGGATATCGCGATCATTATTGTCGCTGCCGATGATAGCGTGATGCCGCAAACCGTTGAGGCGATCAATCATGCTTCAGCAGCGGGAGTTCCTATTGTCTTTGCTATTAATAAGATTGATAAGCCTCACGCTAATCCGGACAAGATTAAGGAGGAGTTGGCGAATATGAACTATCTGGTTGAGGACTGGGGTGGTAAATATCAGAGCCAGGAAATCTCCGCTAAAAAGGGTATTGGTGTTGAGGAACTTTTGGATAAGGTCTTGTTGGAGGCCGACCTTTTGGATTTGAAAGCGAATCCGAAACGGCGTGCTGTGGGTTCTATCATCGAGTCATCACTTGACAAAGGACGTGGTTATGTCTCTACCGTATTGGTTGAGAATGGTACTTTAAAAATGGGTGATATCGTTTTGGCGGGAACACATCATGGACGTATCAAGGCAATGTTTAATGAGCGCAACCAACGTGTGACAGAGGCTGGCCCTTCAGAGCCTGTTTTGATCTTAGGTTTGGATGGTGCTCCGCAGGCAGGTGATACCTTCAACGTTTTGGAGACTGAGCAGGAGGCTCGTGAGATCGCTAACCGTCGTGAGCAATTACAGCGTGAGTTAGGATTGCGTACTCAGAAGATGCTGACCTTGGATGATATCGGCCGTCGTATCGCTGTTGGTAACTTCCAGGAATTGAATGTTATCGTGAAGGGTGATGTGGATGGATCTGTTGAGGCGTTGTCCGATTCCTTGATTCGTCTGTCAACTGAGGAGATCCAGGTTAATGTGATCCATAAGGCAGTAGGACAGATCTCTGAGTCGGATGTCGTTTTGGCGGCCGCTTCCAACGCAGTTATTATCGGTTTCCAGGTTAGACCTTCTCAGCAAGCACGTCGGAGTGCCGAGAAAGAGGGCGTAGAGATCCGATTGTATTCAATTATCTATGATGCGATCGAGGATGTCAAGAGTGCGATGGAAGGTATGTTGTCTCCTGAGATTAAGGAAGAGATCACCGCAAATGTGGAAGTCTTGCAAGTCTTTAAGATCTCGAAAGTGGGTTCAGTCGCAGGCTGTATGGTAAAAGAGGGCAAGATCAAGCGTACGAACAAGGTTCGTGTGATCCGCGACGGTATTGTTATCCATACGGGAGAGCTTGGCTCATTGAAACGTTTCAAGGACGACGCTAAGGAAGTTGTGGCCGGTCAGGATTGCGGTTTGAATATCAATAACTTTAATGATATTCAAGTTGGCGATATCATCGAGGCATACGAGGAGACAGAGGTTAAGAAGACGTTATAATTATGAACTGGTTGGACATTGTCATATTATGTCTAGCGGGGATTGGTTTTGTGAAAGGCCTGTTTGATGGATTCATCAAACAGGTTGTTTCGCTTATAGCCCTATTGTTCGCGATCTTTTTTTGTGGTGAGGTCGCCGATTGGTTAAAGGACTATATTATGGCTTTAGGCTGGTTCCCGGAAGAGGGAATATCTATTATCTGTTATATTTTAGGATTTTTCCTGATCTTGGGTACCTTGGCGTTGGCTGGCGAGATTTTGAGTCATGTTGTCGAGGCGACACCTCTGGGGATATTGAACCATTTAGGTGGAGGCTTGGCCGGTCTGATTTTTATTGTCGCCTTTATGAGTTTGATATTAAATGGCCTGGAGATCATTGATAAAGGCTCTGTCCTGATTTCTCGGGAAGCGAAGGTCGAATCCCGTTTTTACAATCCACTGGTTGATTTGGTCCCAACATTTTATTATGGAAATTTGTTTGTAAATAGATCTTGACTAATATATGTTTAGCGTATGCAGGAATCTAACAATATATTGAATGAGGTAACGAAAGGCGATTATAAGTATGGTTTCGTGACGGATATTGATACGGATGTTATTCATCGTGGATTGGATGAGGAGACTGTCCGTTTGATTTCCGCCAAAAAGGAGGAACCGGAGTGGTTGCTTGAGTTCCGTTTGAAAGCGTTCCGGTATTGGCAGACTTTGGATTTGCCAAAATGGGGACATTTGAATATTCCGGAGATCGACTTCCAGGATATCATTTATTATGCCGCTCCCAAAAAGAAGGAGGGGCCGAAGAGCCTGGATGAGGTTGATCCGGAGTTGTTGAAAACGTTTGATAAGTTGGGCATACCGCTTGAGGAGCAAAAGCACTTGAGTGGTATGGCGGTCGATGCCGTGATGGATAGTGTCTCGGTAAAGACAACGTTCAAGGAGACTTTGGCCGAGAAGGGGATTATCTTCTGCTCTTTCAGCGAGGCGGTCAAGAATCATCCGGATTTAGTACGGAAATATTTGGGAAGAGTTGTGGGCTATCGGGATAACTTTTATGCGGCATTGAATTCCGCGGTATTCTCTGATGGCTCTTTTGTTTATATTCCGAAAGGCGTTCGTTGTCCGATGGAGTTGAGTACCTATTTCCGTATCAATGCGGCAAACACGGGACAGTTCGAGCGGACATTGATCGTGGCGGATGATGACGCTTATGTTAGTTATTTGGAAGGATGTACGGCTCCGATGCGTGATGAGAACCAGCTTCATGCGGCAATCGTGGAGATTATCGCGGAGGAACGGGCAGAGGTGAAATATTCGACCGTACAGAATTGGTATCCGGGTGATAAGGATGGAAAGGGCGGTATCTATAACTTCGTAACGAAACGTGGCCTTTGCCGTGGAGATCACAGCAAGATCTCCTGGACGCAGGTGGAAACAGGTTCCGCTATTACCTGGAAATATCCCAGCTGCATCTTGGCGGGTGATCACTCGGTCGGGGAATTCTATTCGGTGGCCGTGACCAATAATTATCAGCAGGCGGATACGGGCACGAAGATGATTCATATCGGGCGTAATACCAAGAGTACGATCGTCTCTAAAGGTATCTCGGCGGGACATAGCCAGAACAGTTATCGCGGTTTGGTAAAGGTTTCCGCTAAGGCTGAGGGCGCACGTAACCATAGCCAGTGTGACAGTTTGCTGTTGAGCTCAACGTGTGGGGCGCATACGTTCCCTTATGCGGATATCCAAAATGAGACGGCGGTTGTCGAGCATGAGGCGACGACCAGCAAGATCAGCGAGGAGCAACTTTTCTATTGCCAGCAACGAGGTATTTCCGTAGAGGAGGCTGTTGGTCTCATCGTGAACGGTTATGCCCGCGAGGTAATGAATAAGCTTCCGATGGAGTTTGCCGTCGAGGCCCAGAAGTTGTTGACAATCTCATTGGAGGGAAGTGTTGGCTAAGGCACTTTCGTATCAGGTGTGTTTTGTGATTATTTAGGTAAAAAGGATAGAAACGGATTATGTTAGAGATAAAGAATTTACATGCCCGTATCAACGGGAAGGAGATATTGAAGGGAATTAATCTCTCGGTCAAGGCGGGTGAGGTCCATGCGATCATGGGACCGAACGGCTCGGGAAAGAGTACGTTAAGTAGCGTGTTGGTCGGGAATCCCGCGTTTGAGGTAACGGAGGGTGAGGTGACTTTCGGCGGGAAAGATCTTCTGGCGTTGTCTCCTGAGGAGAGAAGCCGTGAGGGCCTTTTCCTGAGTTTCCAGTATCCGGTGGAGATTCCGGGTGTCAGCATGGTGAATTTCATGCGGGCGGCCTTGAATGCGCATCGGGCTCACAAGGGGTTGGAGCCGGTTTCGGCGACCGATTTCCTGAAATTGATGCGCGAGAAACGGGCGATCGTCGAGTTGGACAATAAGTTGGCAAGCCGTAGCGTGAACGAGGGATTCTCGGGTGGCGAGAAGAAGCGGAATGAGATCTTCCAGATGGCGATGCTCGAGCCGAAGCTCGCGATCCTCGATGAGACGGATAGTGGTTTGGATATTGATGCCTTGCGGATCGTGGCGAGTGGTGTCAATAAGTTGAAGACACCCGAGAACGCGGCGATCGTGATTACGCATTATCAGCGGCTTTTGGATTACATCAAGCCGGATGTCGTGCATGTCTTGTATAAGGGACGGATCGTCAAGACCGCTGGTCCGGAATTGGCCTTGGAGCTTGAGGAGAAGGGCTACGATTGGATTAAGCGAGAGATGGGGGATTGATCTATGAAGGCGGAACAACAGTATATTGATCTTTTTGCCCAATGTGAGGACCTGGTCTGTCGTGAGTCTTCGGGTGTGATGAACGCGCCCCGTGCCGCGGCTTTGGCAGATTTTGAGCGTTTGGGCTTTCCCTCCTCGCGGGCTGAGGATTATCGCTATACGGATGTCAGTCGGTCTTTCGCTCCGGATTATGGTATGAATCTCAAACGGGTGAAGATCCCGGTCAATCCGCAGGATGTTTTCCATTGCGATGTCCCGAATCTGAGTACCTCGCTCTATTTTGTTGTCAACGATTCCTTTTATCATCAGGCCTTGCCTAAGGCGCATCTGCCTGAAGGCGTTTATGTCGGCAGCTTGAAGGACTTCTCGAATGAGCGTCCGGAGGTCGTATCCCGTTATTATGGCAAGTTGGCCACCTCGTCAAAGAATGGTATCGTCGCTTTGAATACGATGTTTGCCCAGGATGGTTTTGTGGTTTATGTGCCGCAAGGTGTCGCTGTCGAGCGGCCGATCCAGTTGGTGAATATCTTCCGGAGCGATGTTGACCTGATGGCGAATCGTCGGGTACTGGTGATTATGGAACCCCGTTCGGAGGCTAAATTGTTGGTCTGCGATCACAGCATCGATACGGTGCGTTTCCTGGCCAATCAGGTTATTGAGGTCTTCGTGGGCGAAGGTGCCTCGTTCGATTATTATGATCTGGAGGAGAGTAGTGATACGACGACCCGTTTCTCGTCGTTGTTCGTAAAGCAGGAGGCCGAGTCGAATGTGGTGATCAATGGCATTACCTTGACCAATGGTTTGACGCGTAATGATTATCAGGTCGAGCTGCTTGGTGAGCGGGCGGAGACGACACTTTGCGGTATGTCGATCCTGGATAAGGAGCAACATGTGGATACCTATACGCATATTACGCATGCGGTACCTCGTTGTAAGAGTAATGAGTTGTTCAAGAATGTCTTGAACGACCAGGCGGTAGGCGCTTTCAGCGGCCGGATCCTGGTTAAGGAGGGCGCTGACAAGACGGAGGCTTACCAGAGCAACCGTAACCTTTGCGCGACCCGCGAGGCCCGGATGTACAGCAAGCCCCAATTGGAGATTTATGCCGATGACGTGAAGTGCTCGCATGGTATGACGACGGGCCAACTCGACGAGGAGGCTATCTTCTATATGCGTAGTCGTGGTATCTCGTTGGATGAGGCCCGGATGTTGTTGAGCGTGGCCTTTACCTCCGATGTGATCGATCACGTGCGTGTTGAGGCCCTGAGGGATCGTCTGCATCGATTGGTTGAGAAACGGTTCCGTGGAGAGTTGGCGAAATGCGCCGGTTGCCGGATTTGTAAATGATAGCGGTAGAGGTAAAATTTCCGTGCAAGATAAAAACAGAGGCTGTTCCGTATTTAGGAACAGCCTTTTTTGTGGTTATTGTTAGTCATCTCCTGATCTTTTCTCAGTCCTCTCTAGAGGGTACTCCAGTACTTCTCGGAAAGTACTGGAGTACTTCCTGGAGAGGACTGTAGTACTTTCCGAAGAGGACTGGCATTTGGTGCAGTGTACTGAATTTAGTTGACAGGTTAATAATTAAAATTCCATTTAGGT
>DGYMR06203__coassemble_580_pt1 | contig 61666 bp, 50 predicted proteins | sample DGYMR06203__metabat2_low_PE_012 | metagenome-assembled genome bin DGYMR06203
TGTAAAGTGACTATACAACTTAGGCTGTACAGACATACATAGGCAAAACGTATGAGCGCCATATTGTCTCTATCCCTCTACTCAAATTTGGCGATTTCGATTTTAGGATAAAGCAAAAAACGCTTTTACATACTTCACCGACCATTTCTCCGGCCGATGTTATGCAAATATACGTCTTTTGTACAATATGACGCTCTTTTCGTGAATATTATTGTGAGCTAAAATTTCAATATCGCTTTTTCTATGAATGAAAAGGTGTTAGCTTAAATATAATCCCCCAGTTCTCCATCAAGGCAATAGTTATCGTCGTCATCCTCATAGAACTTGATCCACACATTGTGGAGGTCCTCGCTGAGTTCATGAATAATCTCTTGTGTAATGTATCTGCAATCGTAATAATCGCGGATATCATCTTCGTCAATGTCAACCTCTTCACCACTGTATAAAACGGCATAAGTATTGGTATAGCGAATCGCATGGACATCGGATCGCCAATGGTATTCCTGATTTTCCTCGTACCAGATGCTTCTGGTGACGTATTTTACTTTTCCTTTCATCGTCTCGCTTGTTTAAAAATTCCAATCGTCGCCGTATAGGCTTTGCATTCGATCCTGATAATCCTCGTCTGTTTCGAAGGAGCTTCTCTCGCTTGACATTTCAGACCAGTTGTCCACTTCGTCCTCGTAGTCGTCCTCGTAATCGTACGTCATATTTCTCATCGTCTAAAATTTATGAAGTTAAACTTGAATTGTCTTGCAATTGATGCCCTTTCCCACATACCACTTCCCGAAGGCGTCGGTCAGCGCCATGATCAGCGCGCAGCCCAGGATGAGGCAGAGCGGATGGCTGTAGACCAGCAGGAGCTGCTTCCAGAAGGAATGGTAGAGGATGTTGAGCTCGGCCATCTGGCTCTTGTATTGGTAGAGACCGGCATGAAACAGCAGCCGGAATTGGGGGAGCTCCACATAAAATCGATAGAAAAGAATCATCAGTGAGCAGGCCAGATAACACCCGGCGAGGCAGGCGATGGCCCGGGCGGTCTGGTAAATGTAACCGACCGGCCCGAGAAGGGCCAGGAACGCCTCCCTCTGGTGGGTGTTATGGATATGCCTGATAAGGCTATAGGATTGGGTTAGGTCGCTTGTCGCCAGGAGCTGGTATTGCCAGATGAGGTTGTCGCCAACCTCTTTCGCCGAGAAGTCGCGGACGCGATGGATCTCCAGGCTGTCGAACAGCCGCTCCCGGTCGATCGTGAACGGGGCCTCTTGGCCGTCGCTCGCCTCGAGCCAGTCGAGCAGGCCTTGGCAGAAGAGCGAGAACGTCTGGTTGAATCGTTCTTGCCATCTTCTTTTTCGCCAGATGGCCCGGTTCGCCATCTGGAAGTAGAAGAGGCTGGCGAGCAACGCGTCGAGAATGGGGATCACCCGCTGCTTGTCGTCTGTCGCCTGGAGTTCCCGGCAAGCCGCCTCCACTTGTTGCCTGAAAAGTTTGGGATCGCTGATTCCCTCGAGGTAGCTTATGGCCTGGCTCGCCAGGAGAGCGCAGTCGCGCGGGGCCTTCGGCAGCCTCGTGTTCGCCTTGATCCCGTTCAGGAGCTCGAGGAGCTTATTTAATGTCATGTCGTTTCTCATGCCTGTCGTTTATTATTGGATTACTGACGCGAAGAAAGGCCCGGCCCCCGACAAAACTTGTCCGGGTCCGGGAAAAAAGCGCGGGATTCTTGGCGGTCGGACATGTTTTGTCCGTCCTGAGGCGATATCTTCGCGACAGTTGTCATATAATTAAAGAAAGGAGAGAAGCTTATGCAGAAATGGGAACGGTGTCTTTGGCTTATTGACCTGTTCAGCTCGTACGGCGAGTTGTCGCTGAGGGAGGTGAATGAGCGATTCATGCGTTACTCGAGAAACGAGATGGGCGAGTCGCTGTCGGAAAGGATGTTCTTACGCGATCGGGAATATATCGCGTCGACCTTCCAGCTGGATATCGAGTATGATGGCCATATACGGAAATACCGGCTGAACAACCGCGAGGTGATCCGGCAAAACCCGCTTTACCGCTATTTGTTGAGCAGCATGCACGTCGAGAATATGTCGGAATTGCTGGTCAGGCACCGGGATCGGGTGATGCTTCAGGAGCCGCCGACCGGGACGGAGTGGCTGTGCGTCCTGCTGGACGCGATCGAGAGGCGGCGGACCGTCGTTTTCGATTACCGGTCTTATCATATGAAGGGCCAGTTGCTCCATTATGAGCTGATCCCGGCTTTCGTGCGCCTGTTCGAGAAGCGGTGGTACCTGATCGGGGAATACCTGAATCACGTCACTACCCGTGTGTTGGCGCTCGAGCGGATGTCGGACGTGCGTTTGGGCGACTACTGCCTGTCGCCCTCCGAGGCGATCACGCCCGATCGGTATTATGGAGGTTGTTACGGCGTGATCCGCGACGCGCAAGAGCCGCGGGATATCTACCTGAAGGTTTACGGCAGCCAGGTGGATTATGTCCGGTCGTTGCCGCTCCACCCGCTGCAGGAGGAGGTGGAGACTACCGATGAATATTCGGTGTTCCATTATTTCTTCCGTCCCTCTTACGACTTCATCCAGCAGGTCCTGTGGCACAGGGACATGGTGGAGGTGCTCAGCCCGATCGAGTTGCGGCAGGAGATATGCGCCGTCTTGCGGAAGGCGTTGAGGCGTTATGGCCCGGACGGGGAAGTGAGAATTTGACGTGTTTTTGCCGCATATTTCCCAATTTTGTTTTTGAAACTTGAGGATTAATTATAACTTTGCGGTGAAATAAAGAAAAAGACAGATGACAAAGCGCGTATTACATCACCATCATCATGACAACGGGCAATAAGTTCGGTGGGCTGGTATGGTATGTGACCGTGATTAAGGAATAGGAAGGGCTTGCCGAATGAGGTGAGCCCTTTTTTATTTCTGGAGCGGGAGGGAAGGCGCGGTCCTGTCGTCGGGTTTTGAGGATTAATAATTAAAACAGATACATTATGTTGAGAATCGCGGTACAATCGAAAGGCCGTCTGTATGACGAGACCATGATGCTGCTGGAGGAGGCAGGCATCAAGTTGAACAAGGGAAAGCGGGTATTGTTGCTTTCCGCCAAGGATTTCCCGGTGGAGGTCCTTTTCCTTCGGGACGACGATATCCCACAGTCGGTGGCGGATGGTGTGGCGGACGTCGGCATCGTCGGCGAGAATGAGTATATCGAGAAGGGCGCTGCCGCCCGTTTGGTGAAACGGTTGGGCTTCAGCAAGTGCCGCCTCTCGCTGGCGATCCCGAAAGAGGAGGATTATCAGGGCGTGGAATGGTTTGAGGGGAAGACGATCGCAACCTCTTATCCGGGCATCCTGAACGCCTATCTGAAAGAGAAGGGCGTTAAGGCGAGGACGCACGTGATCACCGGATCGGTGGAGATCGCCCCGGGCATCGGTTTGGCCGACGCCATCTTTGATATTGTCAGCTCAGGCAGCACCTTGGTCAGCAACCAGCTGAAGGAGGTTGAGGTGGTATTGCCGAGCGAGGCATTGCTGATCGCCAACAACGATCTCGACGCCGAGAAGCTGGCGGTGCTTGATGAGTTGCTGTTCCGTTTCGAGGCGATCCAGATGGCGGAAGGTAAGAAATATGTCCTGCTGAATGCCCCGAAGGAGAAGCTCGACGCGATCATCGAGGTGTTGCCGGGCATGAAGAGCCCGACCGTCACGCCGTTGGCCAATGGCGAGTGGGTCTCTATCCAGTCGGTCATCGCCGAGAAACATTTCTGGGAGATCATCGGCAAGCTGAAGGCGTTGGGCGCCGAGGGCATCCTGGTGCTCCCGATCGAGAAGATGATCCTTTAATTTATCGATAACAGGTTTAAAAGCGAGAAAAGATGGAGATTATCAAATATCCGGGAAGAGACTCATGGCAAGGGTTGCTGAAGCGGCCGGCCATGGACGTGAGTACCCTGTTCGGTACGGTTCGTGAGGTGATGGACTCTGTCCGGACCAGGGGTGACGAGGCGGTCAAGGATTATGAGAAACGGTTTGACCATGTGGCGCTGGAGGACTTGATGGTCGCTGAGCGGGAGATCGAGGAGGCGGAAAGCCTGGTCGACAACGCCCTGAAAGAGGCGATCCGGCGAGCGAAGGCCAATATAGAGGCGTTTCATGCGGCACAGAAATTTGAGGGCAAACGGGTGACGACCACACCGGGCGTCGTCTGTTGGCAAAAGGCGGTGGCGATCGAGAAGGTCGGACTTTATATCCCGGGCGGGACGGCGCCCCTTTTCTCGACGGTCCTGATGCTGGCGGTGCCGGCCCGGATCGCCGGTTGCCGGGAGATCGTCTTGTGTACGCCGCCGAACCGGGAAGGCAAGGTGCATCCAGCCATCCTTTTCGCCGCCAAGGAGGCGGGTGTCCATAAGATCTTCAAGGCCGGCGGTATCCAGGCGATCGCCGCGATGGCCTATGGAACGGAATCGATCCCGAAGGTCTATAAGATTTTCGGTCCCGGCAACCAGTACGTGACCGCCGCCAAGCAGTTGGTGAGCCTCAAGGAGGTCGCGATCGATATGCCGGCCGGTCCGTCGGAGGTGGAGGTGATTGCCGACGACACGTCGAATCCCAATTTTATCGCCGCCGATTTCCTGTCGCAAGCGGAGCATGGCGTCGACAGTCAGGCCCTTTTGGTGACCGACTCGGAAGGGATCGTGGATCCGGTCGTCGAGGCCATTGAGCGGCAGATGGGTGTGCTGCCACGCAAGGAGATCACCCAAAAGGCATTGGAGCACAGCCGGATCATCGTGCTGAAGGACAAGGAGGAGGTGATCGAGTTCACCAATCTTTACGCGCCTGAGCACCTGATCATCCAGACGGCGGATTACGCGGCGATCGCCGAGCGGGTGGAGAACGCCGGAAGCGTTTTCATGGGACCTTATACGCCTGAGAGCGCGGGCGACTATGCCTCGGGCACGAACCATACTTTGCCGACCAACGGCTACGCGAAAGCATATAGCGGCGTGAACCTGGACAGCTTCATCAAGAAGATCACCTTCCAGGAGATCACGTCGGAGGGAATAAAATCATTAGGCGATACGATACGGGTCATGGCCCAGAACGAGAGCCTGGAGGCGCATCGTAACGCGGTAACTGTCAGATTGAATACGTTATGAGAGAATTGAGAGAACTGGTCCGGCCCAATGTCTGGAACCTGAAACCCTACTCGTCGGCGCGCGACGAGTTTCACGGGGAGGCGTCCGTTTTCCTGGACGCGAACGAGAATCCCTGGAACAGCCCCTACAACCGTTATCCGGACCCGATGCAATGGGCGTTGAAGTCGCGGATCAGCGTTTTGAAAGAGGTGCCTTCGGCATCGATCTTCCTCGGGAACGGCAGTGATGAGGCGATCGACCTGGTGATCCGGGTCTTCTGCGAGCCGGCAAAGGATGAGATCCTGTCGATCGCGCCCTCTTATGGCATGTATGAGGTCAGTGCGGAGGTCAATAACGTGGCTTTCCGTAAGGTGATGCTGGATGAGCGTTTCCAGCTTGACGCGGAGGCGCTGCTCCGTGAGGTGCGGCCGGAGACGAAGGTGATCTTCCTCTGCTCGCCCAATAACCCGTCGGGCAACTTGCTGGACCGTGAGGCGGTCTGCCGGGTGATCGAGTCGTTCGACGGGATCGTGGTGGTCGACGAGGCCTATATCGATTTCGCCGGTGTTCCCTCGTTCACGCACGAGTTGCCGGACTATCCCAACCTGGTGATCTTGCAGACACTCTCGAAGGCTTGGGGCGCCGCGGGCATCCGTTTGGGCATGGCTTTCGCCTCGCCTGAGATCATCGGGCTGATGAACAAGATGAAATATCCCTATAACGTGAACCAGCTGACGCAAGAGAAGGCACTGGAGCTGTTGGCCGACACGAACCGTTTCCAGGAACAGCTGTTCAAGATCCTGTCCGAGCGTGAGCGCCTGGCGGGCGAGCTGGCGGCGTTGGGACTGAAGGTCTATCCTTCCGACGCCAACTTCCTGCTGGTCGAGGTGGGCGACGCGAATGGCATGTATGATTATCTGGTGAATCGTGGCGTGATCGTCCGTAACCGCAACAGCGTCGCCAAATGTCTGGGATGCTTGCGGATCACGGTGGGAACGCCCGACGAGAACAATCAATTGTTGGACGGAATAAAGGCCAGGTTATGAGCAAGCGGGTTTTATTTATTGACCGCGACGGCACGATCGTAAAGGAGCCGCCCGTAGATTATCAGCTGGACAGCCTGGAGAAACTGGAGTTTATCCCGAAGGTGATCCGGAGCCTCTATTTTATCCGTAAGCACACGGACCTGGAGCTGGTGATGGTCTCCAACCAGGACGGGTTGGGAACCGATTCCTTTCCGGAGGAGACCTTCTGGCCGGCACACAACCTGATCCTGAAGACGCTGGCGGGCGAGGGGATCGAGTTCGATGAGATCTGTATCGACCCCTCTTTCCCGGAGGAGAACTCGCCGAACCGTAAGCCGCGAGTCGGGATGCTGACGAAATATCTGGAGGGCGATTACGATCTGGCGAACAGTTATGTCGTTGGCGATCGGCTGACCGATATCGAGCTGGCCGCTAATCTGGGCGCCAAGGGAATCTGGCTGAGGCAGCCTGATGGCTCGGGCGAGGAGCTGGCGGCTTATCATCGTCCCTTGTCGCCCGATCTCGTCACCGACGATTGGGACCGGGTGACGGAATATCTCTTCGCCGGCGAGCGGACCGCGACCGTCAAGCGGGTCACCAAGGAAACCGATATCGAGATCCGGCTCAACCTCGACGGATCGGGGAAAACGATGATCTCGACCGGGCTGGGCTTTTTCGACCATATGCTCGAGCAGATCGGCAAGCATTCGGGGATGGACTTGAAGATCTTGGTCAAGGGCGACCTTGAGGTGGACGAGCACCATACGATTGAGGATACCGCCATCGCCCTGGGTGAGGCTATCGCCAAGGCTTTGGGCGACAAGCGTGGCATCGAGCGTTACGGCTTTTGCTTGCCGATGGACGATTGCCTTTGCCAGGTGGCCCTCGATTTCGGCGGCCGGCCGTGGCTGGTTTGGGAGGCTGAGTTCCATCGTGAGAAGGTGGGCGATATGCCGACCGAGATGTTTCTCCATTTCTTCAAAAGTTTCAGCGACGCTGCCCGGATGAACCTGAACATTAAGGCTGAGGGGCAGAATGAGCATCATAAGATTGAGGGAATTTTCAAGGCGTTGGCCCGGGCGCTCAAGATGGCGATCCGGCGTGACATCTATCGTTTTGAGTTGCCAAGCACGAAAGGAGTATTATGATCAGCATCGATAAGCGTACGGGATTGGTTTTGGAGGGAGGCGGCATGCGCGGCATCTTCACCGTCGGCGTCCTCGATTGCTTTATGGATCATGGCGTCCGTTTTCCCTATACGGTCGGTGTCTCGGCAGGAGCGAGTAATGGCATCTCTTATATCTCGGGACAGCGCGGCCGCTCGCGTTTCAGCAACATCGACTTGCTGAAGCATTACAATTACATCGGCTGGCGCCATTTCCTGAGAGGCCGAGGGTATATTGATCTGGATTACATTTTCTATGTTTATCCGGAGCGCTATTATCCGTTCGATTATGACGCCTTCTTCAAGGCGCCGGAGCGATTCGAGATGGTGGTGAGCAATTGCTTGACGGGCCAGGCCGAATATTTGGAGGAGAAGCGGGACCGGGATCGTCTGTTGGCGGTCTGCAAGGCCTCGTGCACGTTGCCTGTCCTTTGCCCGATCACTTATGTGGATGGCGTGCCGATGGTGGATGGAGGCGTTTGCGACGCTATTCCGGTCCGGCATGCGCTCGAGCAAGGCTGCGATCGGCTGGTCCTGGTCTTGACCCGCAATAAGGGCTATCGCAAGGCGGATAAGGACTTTTATCTTCCCGGATTTATCTATCATCAGTATCCGGCCTTGCGCGAGCAGTTGCGCACCCGTTATCGTCGTTACAACGAGACCCTGGATTTCATAGAGCGGTTGGAGCGTGAGAGGAAAGCCATCGTGATCCGTCCCGAGAAGCCGCTCCGGGTGGGACGGACCGGACACGATCCTCAAGCGTTGGCGGATCTCTATGATGAGGGATACGCCCTGGCGGAGCGGCTTCTGGGTTAATCCTGGGCGACAAACAGGAGCTTGTCCGTGTCGTAGCCTCTCACGCTCCTTTCCCGAAGCGATTTGTCTTTTATCGATTAATTGGTGATCGCTATCTTGATAACGCCGTCCAGGCGATTCTCGAAGAGATGGTAAGCCTCCTCGATCTTGTCCAGCGGAAAACGGTGGGTGATGAGAGGCGTGGTGTCGATCTTGCCTTCCGAGATAAGCTGAAGTATCTCCGCGCAGTCGCAACCGTCTACGCCGCCGGTCTTGAAGGTGAGATTCTTGCCATACATGTCGGGAAGGGGAAGGAGCTGGGGACGATCGTAGAGAGCGACGATCGTGACAATGGCGTTGGGACGGGCGCAGCGCCAGGCCAGCTGGAAGGTGTCGTCGCTTCCGGCCACCTCGATGACCACGTCGGCACCGCCATGGGCGCTCTCTTTCCTCACGAATGCCTCACAATCCTCGGGGCTTGTCACCAGGACTTCGGGATAATGCTCCCGCACGAAGCGGGCACGCTCGGCCGACCGCTCGCATACGATGATCTTCCTGGGGCGTTTCAGCATGACGCAAAGCAAGGTACATATGCCTGTCGGGCCGGCTCCGATGATAAGTACCGTGTCTTGCTCCTTGATTTCGGATATTCGTGCCGCCCAAAAGCCGGTGGCCAGGATATCACCCACGAAAAGCGCCTGCTCGTCGCTCACGTTGTCCGGGATGCGGTTCAGTCCCTGGTCGGCGTAAGGCACCCGGACATATTCCGTCTGTCCGCCATCGATGCGGCAGCCTAAGGCCCATCCGCCCTCCTTGTCCTCGCAGTTGTTCACGAAGCCGTTCTGGCAGAAAAAGCATTCGCCGCAAAAGGTCTCCACGTTGACGGTCACACGGTCGCCCGGCTTGACGGTTTTGACCTCGCTGCCCACCTGTTCGACGATGCCGACCATCTCATGGCCGACCGTGATGCCTGGCACGGCTCGAGGCACGCTGCCATGCTTGATATGCAGATCGCTCGTACAAATACTGCTTAAGGTGACACGGACCAAGGCGTCGCGTGAAGTTCTCAGTTGGGGGACCGGCTTGTCCATCAGGGCGAATTCGCCGGTCTTGACATAGGTATATGCTCGCATCTTATTCTTCTCCATAAATATTGGTTGTTATGGTTTCCCTAATCGCGAAATTAATGAATTCCCCATTTTTTAGTAATTTCGCGCCTTGTTTAATAATTAAGGAAAGAATAATAATTATGGAAGAAGCAAAGAGATCCGGAGAGAAAGACAGTGGTTTGATCTATGGTTTGAACGATAGGCCGCCTTTGCGCGAGACATTGTTCGCCGCCTTGCAACACCTGTTGGCCATATTCGTGGCTATTGTTACGCCGCCGCTCATCATTGCCGGCGCTTTGGAATTGGATTTGGAGACGACAGGATTCTTGGTGTCGATGGCGTTATTTGCTTCGGGATTGGCCACTTTTGTCCAGTGCAAGCGGATCGGTGGTATTGGAGCCGGGTTGCTCTGTATCCAGGGAACGAGTTTCTCGTTTATCGGACCGATCATTACGGCGGGCTTGACGGGCGGACTTCCCGTGATCTTTGGTGTTTGTATGGCGGCCGCTTCGGTCGAGATGCTGGTTAGCCGGGTACTGAAATATATGAGCCGGATCATTACGCCGCTGGTGTCGGGTATCGTAGTGACCCTGATTGGCTTGAGCTTGATAAAAGTGGGCGTGACGGCTTGTGGCGGAGGTGCCGCCGCTCAGGCGGATGGCACGTTTGGCAGTTTCCAGAACGTCGGTCTGGCGGCCTTGGTGCTTGTGTTGATTATCTCGTTCAACCGAAGCTCGAACCGTTATTTGCGGATGAGCTCGATCGTTATTGGCCTGATGGTGGGTTATGTTGTCGCCTGGTTCATGGGTATGGTCGATTTCTCGTCGGTCGAGAGTTATGGCGGTTTTAATATCCCGGTTCCTTTCAAATATGGCTTGTCGTTTGATTGGTCCGCTTTCATCGCCTTGGGATTGATCTACCTGATCACGGCGATCGAGGCTTATGGCGATATCACGGCCAACTCCATCATCTCGGGTGAGCCTGTTGAGGGTGAGGTTTTCGTGAAGCGTGCCTCGGGTGGTATTTTGGCCGATGGCTTCAATTCGATGTTGGCCGGCGTGTTCAACTCTTTCCCCAATTCGGTCTTTGCCCAAAATAATGGAATGATCCAGTTGACGGGCGTGGCCAGCCGCTATGTGGGTTATTATATCGCCGGAATCTTGGTTATCCTGGGCCTTTTCCCCGCTGTTGGATTGGTCTTCTCGCTTATTCCCGAGCCCGTTTTGGGAGGAGCGACCTTGTTGATGTTTGGAACGGTGGCATCGGCAGGTGTCCGGATCATCGCCTCGCAGCCGATCGACCGCAAGGCGACCTTGGTGATCGCGCTCAGTTTCTCGTTGGGCTTCAGTGTGGAACTGGTTCCCGAGATCTTGTGCCAGTTGCCGCAGACAGCCCAGAATATCTTCTCGTCGGGTATCACGACCGGAGGATTGACGGCGATTATCTCTAACGCCTTGATCCGGATTAAGGATTGATCTATTGAGTAACGGGGAGGATCAGGGACAATGGAAGATTTTGCCGCTATTGATTTTGAGACCGCCAACGAGAAGCGGACCAGCGTCTGCAGTGTTGGTGTCGTGATTGTTCGTGCTGGCGAGATCGTCGACTCGTTTTATTCCCTGATCCAGCCGGAACCGAATTATTATAATTATTGGTGCACGAAGGTGCATGGCTTGACCCGTGCGGATACGGATCAGGCCCTGGTCTTTCCCAAGGTATGGGCGCAGGTGGCGCCGAAGATCGAGGGGTTGCCTCTGGTCGCCCACAACAAGTCGTTTGATGAGAGCTGCCTGAAGGCGGTGTTCCGTTGTTATCAGATGGATTATCCCGATTATCCGTTTTATGATACGCTTTATGCCGCCCGGCGTGCCTTTCCTCGCTTGGAGAATCATCAGTTGCACACGGTGGCCAGCGCCTGTGGATTTGACCTGCTGAACCATCACCACGCCCTGGCCGACGCGGAGGCCTGCGCGAGGATCGCGATGGCCATTTTATGATAGCTCTTAGGGGGTTAATAATTTAGATATTGGCATTTATTAATGTTTGGCGGCCTGGTGAAATATCCCGGGCCGCTTTTTTTGTCCATTTGCCTCGTAAATTTTGTCTTCTTGCCCAAAATTGATAAATTAGCGGCGATTTTGTTTAATAATTATGTGTCACTTAAAAAAGGGGAAGAAATGAAAAAGAGCATTTTGTATCTTTTGGCGATCCTGTTTACGACTTGTTGCGTTACATCATGTGGTGATGATGATGAAAACAAGACCACAAATGGGGGTGAGGAGACTTGGAAAGAATTGTCGAAGACATACGAGAACGACAATCTGAAACTGACGATGGGTGAGACCGGGCTGACAGCCGCTGGCAAGAATGTTAAGTTTGATGCTCAATCGGCTACTGAAGGTAAGATCACGCTTACGAATGTTTTGCCGGAGACGGCCTCTTTAGAGATCACGACGACTATGCAGGAGGCGGATGGCGTCTATTCATTTACGGGCGAGGCTGAGGCAAACTCGAATTGCAAGGTCGCTGTCAACGGAACAATCAAGGACGGCGTTCTTTCAGTTGTCTTTAACCGGACATTAAGCGGAAGCCTGGTTGGTGACTGGAGTTTGGTTTATAACAATAACGTCGCTGGTATCTATACGAATATCGCGACAGGCAATGCCCAGATTGATCAGCTGATCAATTCAATGGCCGGTCCTGTTGTTGGCCAGTTGCTCGCGCAGAAGGTCGAGGCCGTTAAGGTAAATCTGCCGGAGAATGGCGTATTCAATGTCGCTTGGCGTAAGACAGGCGCGTCTGAGGATCAGAGCCTTTCAGCTGTCGCTTCAATGGTTGTATTGCCTTACACGATCCTGGACGGCAAGTTCGTCTTGGCGCTTGATAAGAACTATATGACTCTGTTGTCTTCCTTGTTGGAGAGCAAGCTTGCCGAGTTGGGTCTCTCTATGGATCAGATGACCGCTATGCTGACCGATCTGGGTGGCTATTATGGCGTTGCCCTTAATGTTAAGGAGGAGGGTAACACGACAACATTCTATGCGGATAAGACTTTGCTTTCTCCGGTATTGACAATCATTACCCCGATCTTGAGCGAAAAGGTTCCCGAGAATCTTAAGCCGATCATCGAGCAAATATTGCCGGCTTTATCTAACGCGGAAACTTTGGATTTGGGCTTGACATTCCAGAAAGCGGAATAATTTTTCCTGTACAGGATCAGGACTATAACTATTGAGGGCGTGTCGAAATGGGTGAATCCCCATTCTGGCACGCCCTCAATCACTATTATGACCTCACTATATTGCCCATTATTCATTCCTGATAATCGCTGTTCTTGTCTTTGTTATGCCATAGGCATCAAAACGCATGATGACCTGTTTGGAATTCCATCGCAGTGGAATTTCCAATACACTGTAGTGAAATTCCAACCGCACTGCAGTGGAAGGAAAATTGGACTAAAATGCCCCATTTTTTTGTTCGAAAGAAAATTTGGTTTTGTCCGAAGGAAATTCCATTTTCTTCCGAAGGAAAATTCTTTTTTCTTCGGACAAAATTTCTGGTTTGCCTGAATGGGACAGATCGGATCTTCAGGGATACGTCAGGCGATGTTCCCGTTCGTTCGTCAACGGTTGTCGGCGCTCAAAAGAGGGAAATAAAACCGCCCCAAAAGATCGGGTGATCCTTTGGGGCGGCATGAGGCGATATTGTCGATCAATTATTTCGCCGGACGGATGATATAAGAATAACTGTACTTCTTGTCGAGCAGGCGGTATTGATCCATTGGCTGCGCTCCCCAGCTGGTGTCGCCACCCAGGCCACGTTGTTGCAAGTCGACGTTAAGAGCCACGATGTCGCGGCGGTCGATGTCGGAGATATGCTGCTGTTTCTTGGTCAATCCCGGATCGAAGTCCTCGTCGAGGTTATGCCGTGCGGTGAAGTTCAGCGACTGGTCGACAGACTCGATCGTGACGCCCAATCCCTCGTTGTCGGTCAGCGTCACCTCGCGGATACAGGTCCGGTTGCCGTTCTCCTGCGGACGGATGTATTGGAAGCCCAGGTCCTCGACCTTGCTCTCGTAGCGGCCGACGAACATTGAGCGCTTGCGATCCCAATAGTTCTCCAACGGGCCACGGCCATAATAGGAGACATTGTCGAAGCTCTCGGGCAATTGCATCTTCATGCCGAAGCGGGGCAACTCAGGCATCTCACGGTCGCCCATGTCGATTGAGGCGGTAACGCGAACGGCGCCGTCATTCATGATCAGGTAAGAGACGGTATAGTCGATATCCAAATACATGATCTTGTAACGGACGTTGACGGGTTGACCCTCGCTTGTCTTTTGGCCGACCTCGATCGAGACGAGTTTCAGGTTATCGCCAGCCGTACGCCAGACATTCGTGCGCAGTTGCAACATCTCGCCGAAGTCGTTGTCGGTCGGCGCACGCCAGAAGTTGGGTGTCGGCGCCTGGGTGAGCAGGCTCTTGCCCTTGTATTGGTAGCTGGTCAGGCGGCCGTTCTTGAGATTGATGCTGCCTTTCACGTCGCCGCTCTCGAAAGTGAGCGCTTTCTCGTCTTTCTCCACTTTCAGGTTACCGTTGGATGTGATCTCGCGTTTGAAGTACTGGCTGTTCGGGAACCAGATCTGCTCTGAGGCGACAATATGTCCCTCTGGAACCATCTCGGTCGCCTCCTTTTGCAGCGCGCGCAGGTTCAGGAAATATTCCTCGCCCGGCTTCGGCTCGTAGGCGGGCAGCGGGATGGTGACCTCGGTGGTCGTGCCCGGCTTTCCGGCTGCCTTGAAGGTGCCGTTGGCCACGACCTTGTCGTTCACCTGGAATGACCACTCGTAGTTGTAATGGTCGAGGTTGGTGAATTGATAATAGTTGATCAGCTTGATCTTGCCCTTCTCGACATCAACCGGCTCGAAATAGATGCCCTGATAGGTTTTCTTCACCTCATATAATCCTGGATGAGGTGTCCGGTCGGCGCTCACGAGACCGTTGGCGCAGAAATTCTCCTGGTGTACCCAGCGGTCGCCACCGAAGTCGCCACCGTAGAAGAAGTATTTGCGTCCGTTCGGATCGGTCGCTTCAAGTCCCTGGTCTACCCAGTCCCAGATGAAACCACCTTGCAACTTGGGCGATTTGAGGATGATGTCCCAATATTCCTGGAAGTTACCGGTACTGTTACCCATGGCGTGCGCGTACTCGCAAAGGATCCAAGGCCGGTTCGTGTCGGTCCGGTCGGCGTATTGTTGTAATTTCTGCGGAGAGGTGTACATCCAGGCGATGATGTCCGAATAAGGCTCGCTCTCGGGCGCCCGCTCGCATTGGACGGTCCGGCTCGGATCGCGTTGTTTCATCCAGTTGTAGGTCTCTACATAGTTGGGGCCGAAGTCGCTCTCGTTGCCGGTCGACCAACCGATGACACATGGATGGTTCTTGTCGCGCTCCACCATGCGTTGCGTGCGGTCCATGTGCTGTCCGAGCCAGTCGGAGATGAACGACGGGTGGCGTGAGCGGTCGAAGCCATCGGCTCCGTGCGCCTCGATGTTGGCCTCGTCGATCACGTAAAGTCCATACTTATCGCACAGCTTGAACATATCCGGGCTTTGCGGGTAGTGACTCATGCGAATGGCGTTAATGTTGAACTGTTTCATGATCTGGATATCCTTCAGTCGGGTCTCGTTAGTCAGCGTATGGCCCGTTTTGGGATGGTGCTCGTGAATGTCCGTACCCCGGATGATGATTGGCGTGCCGTTAATCCAGACCTGCCCGTTCTTCATCTCGATCTTGCGGAAACCGGTCTTGATAGCGGTCATCTCGACAGTCTCGCCCTGGGCGTTCTTGAGGGTGACGGCGACATCGTAGAGGCTCGGGAACTCGGCGCTCCACAATTTCGGGCCGCTTACGTTCTGCTTGAAGGCCACCTTCTGCTCCTGTCCGGATGCGATTGTCGGGACAGGTAGGCGTTTGGTGAACAAGGTCTTGCCCTCCTCTTCCGAGAGCGCCACCTCAACGGTATAGTTGTTCGCCGCCTGTTCGCTGAAGTTGCGGACAGTCACGTCCATGTTGAAGATACCGTTCTTGTAGGACTTGTCGAGATCGCCGATGGCGAAGAAGTCCTCGATCGACACTTTCGGTCGGGCGATCAGGTAAACATCACGCTCGATACCGGCCAGCCGCCAGAAGTCCTGGTCCTCCAGATAGGAGGCGTCGCTCCATTTGAAGACCTCGACCGCCAGCTGGTTCTTGCCCTCACGGAGATGCTTCGTGATGTCAAACTCGGCCGCTGTCTTCGAGGCTTTCGAGTAACCGATCCGCTCGCCGTTCACCCAGACGGTCGCCGCTCCGGCGATGGACTCGAAATGGAGGATCACCTCCTTGTCGTCCCAGCCTTCGGGAATCTCGAACGAGGTCCGGTAAGAACCGATCGGCAGGTCCTCGTTGTCGAGATAAGGCGGATTACAGGGGAAGATGTAGGGTACGTTCGTATAGACAGGAACGCCGAATCCCTCGAGTTCCCAGTTGGAGGGAACGGTGATGTCGTCCCAATGGTCGTCGTTGTAATCCATCTTGTAGAAGTCGAGCGGACGCTCGGATGGTTTCGCGCTAAACTTGAACCGCCATGTCCCGTTGAGGGAATGGACGAATGGCGTGTTGAACTTGTCACCCGAGAAGGCTTGCTGTTTCCCGCTGTAGGGAACAAAAGTCGCCCTCGGTTTCTCGACGCCCTCGTTCACCAATTTCGGGTTTTCCCAGAAATTGGTTTGTGCTTGCAGCGCCGCTGTCAGGAGCAGCAAGCAGGTTGTCGTTGTCATTTTCTTCATGCTATTATTTTTAATATGTATAGGTTAATATAGCACAAATATAATCCTAATATTTCTTACATTTGTTCAGTTAATCGATAAAAGTAAAAAACGAGAAAGATCATGAGAACATTGCTTTTTGGTATTGTGGGTTTTGTTATTGGGTTAATGGCTTGCTCTGGAGGTGTCTCGTCCGAGGGACAGGCGGCTTCTCCGGCGATGGATAAAAGCACGATGGAGGTCGTGCTGAATATCCAGAAAAAGGTGAAGCCGGAATTTGTCTCCGCCTTTCGTGCCTCGTTCGAGAAATGCAAGGTGAGCACGGTGAAAGAGCCGGGTTGTATCTCTTATGGGATGTACCAATCCTATTCGGACAGTACGCTGTTTTTCATTGAGGAGGTTTGGAAGAATGATGGCGAGCTGGCCAAGCATGGGCAGACCGATCATCTGAAACTTCACCTGTCGGAGATCAAGGATATGAATGATCCCGGATTTAATGGTTTTCGCCGGAAAATATTTGTCTGCCCCGAGGCGAATAAGTAAGAATAGGGGGAATAGGTTTAATATTTAAATAGAGAGAGATAATCATATGTCAGTCAAATCGTATATTGAGTCGAACCAGGCTCGTTTCCTGGAGGAGTTGTTTTCGTTGATCCGTATTCCTTCCATCAGCGCCAAGCATGAGCATAAGCCGGATATGTTGGCTTGCGCCAAGCGTTGGGTGGAGTTGCTTCTCTCGTCGGGTGCCGATCGGGCGGAGGTGATGCCTACCGAGGGCAATCCGGTCGTTTATGGTGAGAAGTTCGTGTCGGCGGACGTGCCGACCGTTTTGGTCTATTCCCATTATGACGTGATGCCGGCCGAGCCGTTAGAGTTGTGGAAGAGCGACCCGTTTGATCCGGTGATCCGTGACGGCCGGATTTGGGCACGTGGCGCCGACGATGATAAGGGGCAGGCCATGATGCAGGTGAAGGGTTTCGAGACGGCGATTGCCGAAGACCTGCTGCGATGCAACGTGAAATTCCTTTTCGAGGGTGAGGAGGAGATCGGCTCAACCAGCCTCGAGGCCTTCTGCGAGGCGCATAAGGAGTTGCTCAAGGCCGATATTATCCTGGTTTCGGACACCAGTATGGTCAGCAAGGAGGTGCCGTCGTTGACGACCGGCTTGCGCGGCTTGGCCTATTGGGAGGTTGAGGTGACCGGTCCGAACCGTGACTTGCACTCCGGCCATTTCGGCGGTGCTGTGGCGAATCCGATCAATGTCTTGTGCAAGTTGATGGCGGATATCACGGACGCTGACGGGCGGATTACCATTCCAGGATTCTATGACGACGTGGAGGAGGTTTCGGAGGCGGAGCGCCAGATGATCGCTCAAGTGCCGTTTGACGAGGCGAAATATAAGGCGGCTATCGGAGTGGACGCATTGTTTGGCGAGAAGGGCTATTCGACGCTCGAGCGGAACAGTTGTCGTCCCTCTTTCGATATTTGTGGCATTTGGGGCGGTTACACGGGCGAAGGAAGCAAGACGGTCTTGCCGTCCAAGGCTTATGCGAAGGTGTCGACCCGTTTGGTGCCTCATCAGGATCATGCCAAGATCTCGGCCCTGTTTGAGGACTATTTGCGGAAAGTGGCGCCCGCTTATGTGAAGGTGAAAGTAACGCCCAGCCATGGCGGTCAGGGTTATGTCTGCCCGATCGATTTGCCGGCTTATCAGGCGGCCGAGGAGGCGATGTCAATCGCTTTCGGCAAACGGCCTCTGGCGGTTCGTCGGGGTGGCAGTATTCCTATTATCGCCACTTTCGAGCAGGTGTTGGGCATTAAGACTATCCTGATGGGATTTGGTTTGGAGCAGAACGCTATCCATTCGCCCAACGAGAGCTGCGAGTTGGATTATTTCTTCAAGGGAATCGAGTCGGTGGCTGAGTTTTATCGGATATACGGCGCAAGATGAGTTTACTGGTGAAGAATGTCTTGCTGTCGGGCAAGATGGTGGATATTCATGTGATCGATAATGTGATTGCCCGGATCGGTACTGATTTGTCCGATCATGCCGACCGGACGATTGATGGTCGGGGAAAGGCGGTAATTCCCGGTTTCGTGAATGGGCATGGCCATGCGGCAATGACCCTTTTCCGTGGTTTTGCCGACGATATGCCTTTACGCCTTTGGTTGGAGAAAAAGATCTGGCCCAATGAGGCCAAGTTGACCCGGAGCGATATCTATTGGGGTACGAAGTTGGCCTGTCTGGAGATGATCAAGAGTGGGACGACCACTTTTATGGATATGTATTTTCATTATGGGGCGATCGCCGAGGCTGCGTGTGAGATGGGCATGCGAGCGGTGATCTCGGCTGTCTTGTTCGATAGCTTCGATCCGGAGAAGACTCTTGCCTGCCAACGGAGCGTGGAACGCTTGTACGAGGAGAAGGCGAATTACAGTCGACGGATCAAGTTCTCGCTGGGACCGCACGCCATTTATACCGTCTCGGGCGAGCTGTTGCGTTGGGCGCATCGCTTCGCCATGGAGCATAATCTCTTGATTCATCTTCATCTGGCGGAGACCCAGCAGGAGGTGGCCGATTCGGTCCGGGATTTCGGGATGACACCTGTGCGTTACCTTTATAAATTAGGTGTTCTGTCGCCACGTTTGGTGATCGCTCATGGCCTTTATGTGGACGATGATGAGATCCGGATGCTGGCCGATCATCAAGTGAAGGTAGTGCATAACCCGGCCTCGAACATGAAGTTGGCCTCAGGCGGACGGTTCAAGTTTGATGAGATGCGGGCTGCGGGCGTTACTGTCGGACTCGGTACCGATGGTTGCAGCTCGTCGAACAATCTCGATATGGTGGAGGCGATGAAGCTGGCCTCGTTGCTCGGCAAGGTGTGGCGTGGCGATCCGGAAGCGACTCCGGCTACGGCGGTCTTCGAGGCGGCGACTCGTGCCGGAGGCCGTTTGACCGGTTGGGATATCGGTCGGTTGGAGGTGGGTGCTTTGGCGGATTTCAGCCTGATCGACCTGGATTCGCCTGTCTTCACGCCCAATTATAACTTGATCTCGAACCTGGTCTATGCTGCCAATGGCAGCTGTGTCGATACGGTGGTTTGCGACGGGCGTGTCTTGATGGAGAACCGGGTTGTCGAAGGAGAGCGGGAGATCTTGGAGGAGGCTCGCCGTCGTGCCCGGAAATTTGAGTGATGTTAGGATTTTAAAGTCTATTGCTTATGACGAGATTGGAAGAATATCAAGCAGCCGCAGATTTCTTGCGCGGCCAAATTAAGGAGATACCGGAGACTGCCATTATCCTGGGAAGTGGTCTTGGATGTTTGGCGGACGAGATCGAGCGTGAGTCGGTGATCCCTTATGCGGAGATTCCTCATTTTATGCGCTCGACAGCCACGGGACATAAAGGCAACTTGGTCTATGGCCGTTTGGGCGGCAAGCTTGTATTGGCGATGCAGGGCCGTTTACATTATTATGAGGGTTATACGATGGAGCAGGTGACTTTCCCGGTGCGGGTGATGCGTCTGTTGGGTGTCAAGAACCTGATTGTCTCGAACGCCGCTGGCGGTATTAATGAGACTTTTAAGGTGGGCGACCTGATGATAATCCGTGATCACATCAACATGATGCCTAATCCGCTGATTGGTCCGAACCTGGAGGCTTTCGGAACTCGTTTCCCGGATATGACCCGGGCTTATGATCGGGAATTTATCCGCCTGGCCGAGGAGATCGGTGAGGAGTTGGGCATTCCGCTGAAGAAAGGAGTTTATGTCGGATTGACCGGCCCGTCGTTTGAGACACCAGCCGAATATAAGGCTTATGGTCGTCTGGGAGGCGACGCGATCGGTATGAGTACGGTGCCTGAGGTGATTGTTGCCCGCCATGCCGGGTTACGGGTCTTTGGACTTTCGGTCATCACGAATGAGGGTTATCATTTCGCCGACGATTTCGTGAATGATGGCGCCGACGTGATCGAGGCCGCCAACCGGGCCTCACGGTCGATGAGTCTCATCTGCGCTCGTCTGGTTCAGCGGATTTAATTTCCTGTTTGGCCTAAAAGAAGACTGTCCAAGCGCTTGAACGGATACCATTGGATTCCAGATGGTACTCTTCAAGGGCTTGGACAGCTTTATTTTGTCCTGAATGATGTTATTCCGGCTGTATCTCGCCCGATGTGGGCAACGGTTTCCAGCCTTCCCCGAAGGTGTCGTAGGCGTCGGTGACAACGACAAACGCTCTTGGGTCGTTCTCCCGGATAACATGTTTTATGCTGGCTACCTCCTTGTGGCTCACCACGAGGAAAAGCATCTCTTTCTCCTGTCCCGAATAGAGACCGCTGCTTTTGATGCGGGTGGCTGTCCGGTCGAGCTCCTTTAAGATGAACTGGTGAAGGCCGGCCATCTCCTGGTCGCTGATGACAAAGATCAGCTTGTCGTCTTTTGAGCCGTTGATGACATAAGCGATCACTCTCGAGGTGACATAAATGGCGATGAGGGAATAGAAGGAGAGATGCCATGATGGACCACTGACCTCTTCCGGGTTTCCGATGCCGAATCCGATCACCACGAGACCGAACCCGACGACCATCGCGTCGACCAACAGGATCGCGCTCGAGAACTTGATGTGGCAATACTTCTGCAAGATCATGGCTACGATATCACTGCCGCCTGTCGTCGCCTGATTGCGGACCACGATTCCGCATCCCACGCCAATGACAGTAGCGCCGATAATGCTGGTAAGCATCAGATGGTTCGACATATCCATGCAACCGCCAAGTAATTGGCTTGGATCCAGGTCGTGCAATGCCTCTTCCGTCGGGTAGACCAGGCGGGAGAGGATGTTCATGATCAAAGGCGTGGAGAGCGCGGCGACAACCGTACGTGAGCCAAGCTTTGAACCCAGCAGGACAACGGACAGGATAAGCAACGGGATGTCGAACATATAACCGAAAGTTCCCACCTGGATGGAAGGGAACAGGTTATGCAAGACGATGCTCGCGCCGTACACACCGCCGGGGACGATGTTGTACGGGTTGATGAAGAACACGAAGCCTGCCGCCAAGATCGTACAACCGGCGAAGATGCCGAACCAGGAGAGCCACCACTCACGGTGAGTGGCTGGCTCCAGGAAACTGGATATGGATTGTCTTGTTGCCATATGTCTTATCTCCTCATTTATTTATTGTCTATCTCCTTGAGCAGTTCGTCGACTGCGGCTTTCAGTTGGGCATCCTCGCCCTTTACGACCATCTCGGGCTTATTCAGGATGTAGATGTCAGGCTCCAGTTGGGTGTTCTCAAGATAACTGCCGTCGGACAATTGGTAACCAACAACCGGAATACCGAATATCAGGCTTGGATCCTGTAGGCGTACCCAGTTGACTGTGGTCATGGTGCCAGGCACGGGAGCGCCAACCAGTTTGCCGATGCGTTGGTGCTTGTAAACCCAGGGCGTGCCGTGCGCGTTCGAATAGTTGGCCTCGCATTGTACCATGATGGAAGGCTTGTTCCAGCGGCGGCTTGGCATGTCGCAGACCGCTCTGCCCTGGATGACTTGCGTCAGGTATTTCTCGCCACTGAACAGGATCTCGATATCCTCGTGCAGGCGACCGCCGCCATTGAAGCGGGTATCAATGACGATTCCTTCTCGGTTATTGTATTTGCCCAGGATGTCGGAATAGACCGTGCGGAAGCTGCCGTCGTCCATCGACTCGATATGGACATAGCCCAGACGGCCATTCGACCAACGGTCAACATCGGCGGCCCGTTGCTTCACCCAGCGGTCGTAGAGCAGGCCGCTCACGCTTCGGCCGTCGATCGGTTTGATCACTTCGTCCCAACGATTCTTGCTCTGGGGATCGTAGAGTGAGACAAGGATTTTCTTGCCCGCCTTACCGTTGAGAAGGAGAGTATAATCGTCCGTTTGGCCAATCGCCTGGCCATCGATCTTCTCGATGATAGTGCCTTTGGTCACTTTACTGCTCTTGCGGGAGAAAGGTCCTTTCTCTATGACCTCAGCGACTCGAAGTCCGTTGCCCTCGTAAGTCCAGTCGAACAGCAGGCCCAGGCTCGCGGTCGCCTCTCTCGGGCTGGGCGCCGAATAGCGGCCACCCGTGTGCGAGACATTCAGCTCGCCCAACAACTCGCTCAGCATCTCCGCGAAATCGTAGTTGTTGTTGATGTGCGGCAGGAATCGCTCGTAGTTCGCCGTCAGGCTCTCCCAATCCACGCCGTGCATCTTGGTCTCGTAGAACCGGCGTTTCTCTTCACGGCGTACGTATTGGAACATATAGTCGCGCTCCTTGGCCAGGTCCATTTTCATCTCCGCCTTGAAGTTGATGGGCTTCAGGGACTCGGAGGCGACCTCCATCTTCTGCATCGTACCACCACCCAGGATGAAGATATTCTTGCCGTCGGCATCGGCCGCCATGTCGGCCCAACCGGCGTTCATCTTGTGCAGGAGCTTGGTCTCGTGCTTGCGCAGGTCGATCTTCCACATATCATAGCCATCCTCGACGGCCGAGAGGTAATAAAGTTTCTCGCCATCCTCGGAGACAAGGGCCGAGGCAAGTTCGGATGAATAAGGAGTAAGGCGAACAATCCGCTCGTCAATACCTTCCGGCTCGACAACGATCTCCTCGACCTTCTTGTCGCTTTTCTCCTTGTCGTTCTTGTCCTCTTTTTTCTCTTTGTCCTTGTTATCTGCCTTTTCCTGTTCTTTCTCCTGCTCCTTCAGTAATTCATAATCCTCTTTGCTGAGGCGGAACTTGTCGTAGGCATCCTGGTTGACAAAGGCCAGCATGACATCATTGAGCGAACCCCATGAGGCGTGGTTACGCATGCCATAACGCTCGGAGGTGAACAGGATCGCGTTGCCATCCATCACCCAGCGAGGGGCGCCACTCGTGTAGCCGCTATTGGTCAGGTTGATGATCGGTTGCTTGCCGTCGGCGCTGACCAGACCGATATCAGAATAGGGATCATGCTTGTTGCCGATAAACTCGAGGGTGAACCATTTGCCGTCGGGCGACCAGGAATAGTCGAATCCGCCGGAGAGGCGATACCATTGGCTGCCGTCTGTAACCTGACGAGTCTTCTTGGTGTCGCGGTTGTAGACCATCAGCTTGATACGGTCCTCGATGAAGGCGATCTCCTTGCCGTCGGGCGAGAATTTCGGGTAGGCACGGTCGACGGTCTTTGAGGGCAACAAGGCCTCCTCCTCAATCAGCGTGGCGTTGGGAAAATTGGGATCCTCATCACGGGCGATCTTGGCGGTGTAAAGGTTGTAGTTGCCGTCGCGCTCGCTGGCGTAGACCAACGTGCGGTTGTCCGCCCCGAACGAGAGGCCGCTCTCCGCCTCGGGCGTATGAGTGATCTGTTTGGTTGTCCCATATTCGACAGAGGTGACGAAAACCTCGCCACGCACGATAAAGGCTACCTGCTTGCCATCGGGCGAAGGAACCGCCTCGGTCGCTCCTTTTGTATAACTTAATATGGCGGGGATATTCTCGTCATCACGAACCAGGTTGATGCTGACCTTGCTGGGTTTCCCGTTCGCTTGTTGCGTATAGATCTCGCCATTGTAAGTATAGCAAAGCTTATTGTCCGCGCCGATCGACAGGAAACGGACCGGATGGTTCTTGAAGGTGGTGATCGCCTTGATCTCTTTGGGATTCTCAAGATCGAAACTGTAGACGTTGAAGCTGCCGTTATCGCGCTCGCTCAGGAAATAGACCTTTTTCCCATCGGGGCCTAACACGGGATTGCGATCCTCGCCGGCGTGTTGGGTCAGGTTCGTATGCGTGTCGCTCTTCACGTCGTATTTCCAGATGTCGCGGGTGATCGATGAGGTGTGATGCTTGCGCCATTCATCCTCAAAGCCCTTCTTGTCCTGATAGAGGAAGAAAGCGCCGTCGGTGGAGTAACTTACCAGCTCGGCGGGTGTCGCCAGCACTTGCGTGGTCTTGCCGCCACGGATGGGCACCTTATATAATTCCGTCATGGCGCTGGTCGGATGCAACGCGCTCTCTGCGGGATCTTGGATCGCCGCTGAGAAAAGGAGGTATTGCCCGTCGGGCGTGAAGGCGGAGGGAATCTCGCTGGTCGAGTTCACGGTAAGTCTTCGGGCCTCGCCACCATTCGCGTCCATCACGAACAGGTCGAGACTTCCATAACGGTCGCTGGCGAAGGCGATCTTCTTCCCGTCGGGCGACCAGACCGGGTTCGACTCATAGGAATCCTGGCTCGTAAGCCGTATAGCGTCGCCGCCACTCGCGTTTACCTTATAGATATCTCCCTTGTAACAGAAGGCGATCTCCTTGCCGTCGGGCGAGATGCGCACGTCTCGCATCCAAAGGGGCGTGATGGCATACAACGATGAGACGCCAGCCCCTAAGGCGATAGATAATAAAAGTTTTCTCATAACTTCTCTTTTAAAATGTATAAGGCAAAGATAAGAATAAAAGTGATATGTGGGCTCTAAATAGAAACTGTTGTTAAATAGCTGTTTATATAAAAATATATTGGAAAGGGTATTAATGCTTCAGACAGGCGGTCTGGAACTCTAGGTTTCAAATTGAAACGCCTTGCCATGTGTCGGTTTATGACAAGACGTTTTGTTATAACTGTTTATTTGTCAGTTGTATTCAAATATTCTTCAGGATAAGGTCCGCGTCGATATGCAGATCTGTATATAGCTTTTTGGCAAGAGTCGTTGAAATTTTTCTTTTCCCATTCATTATCTGGCTGAATACGGATTCGTTTAATCCTAAAACAGCGGCCGCTTCTTTTCGTTTCATGTTCCTGGAATAGAAATAATCCTCAATCGCTTTAATAAGAGGATTCTTAATTTTGAGGGGTATAATATTAAGATAATTGTCCTCGTATTCAGCGCTCATCTTCGCCAAACGACCTATCTCACGAATATATTCATTATCCGCGTTTGGTTCCAACATTCCTTTTTGGGTCGCTTCTTTAATAAGCTTGTTGACACGATCGCGAACTTCATCATACTGCTCTCGTGTTGTGATACAGTTGATGTTCATGATTTCCATAATTCTTAATTGTATAATCTGTTACCCATTTGTTTATTGGTTTTACGGCCCTAGAATGCTTTCGTACGAATTCTTCAAGGATTAATTTGTTGGAAATAAGCATATACTTCCTTTCTTGGATTTGGTTAATAACATGACAAATATATTTAATTATTTGCTTAATAGCAAATAATCTTTGCGTATTCGTAAATTGTAAACTTCGTTCAATGTCCCTGTCGTGGTGTACTGATGAGCGCGGTTATGTTTTCACTCCGGTATGTCAAGTACTGTAATTAGATATACGAAGTACTGTAATTAGATATATGAAGTACTGTAGTTCAGTATATGAAGTATTGTACTCCGATAAGTAATGCATCCCGGAACTTCCCGGCGAGTACTGGAAAAAGAATCGCCGGTGTCATCCCTTTCTTTCGGGACGGCACCGGCGGCACTTCAGTACTTATCCGATGATATTACTTATGGGAGTCGCCCAGGACGAAACGGAGTGTCCCGGCATTGACCAACTCCTCGTGAGAGATGGTAAAGCCTTTCAACTTCTTGTCGCCGGCTGTTACCTCTTGGATATAGATATCTTCCGGTTTCTCATGCTTGGACTCGATGATCAATTCCCCTTTCGGATAGTAACGCTTGTCGAGCTGGATCGTCACCTTGTCGAAGGTCGGCGAGGTCAGCACGAAATTCACGTCGCCCGGACAAGCGGGGTAGAAGCCCAGCATCGAGAAGATCGCCCAAGTGGACATTGTTCCCGTATCCTCGTTGCCCGGCACGCCGTTCGGAGCGTTATGATAGCCGCTCTTCAACAACTCGCGTACCAATTTTTGCGTACGCCACGCCTCGCCCTTGAAATAGCTGAACAGATAAGGATAGGCGATATCGGGCTCGTTGGCCGGATCGTAGTATTTCTTGTCGAACACCATCTGAAGCTTATCGACGAATTTCTTGTCGCCACCCATCAGCTTGGCCAGTCCCTTGATGTCGTGTGGTACGTAGAAAGTATAGTTCCAGGCATTGCCCTCATGGAAACCAGGGCTAGGCTCGAAGTTCTCGCCTTGCTTCGGGTCGAATGGGCCATAGAACGTGCCGTCGGGCATGATGGGGCGCAGCGTGCCGAAGTCTTTGCAGTAGTAGTGCTTGTAGCCCAACGAGCGCTCGCGGAACAGCTTCGCGTCCTCCTTCTTGCCCAACGCGTTGGCGAAGTTTGCCAGGTTCCAGTCGGCGATGTAATACTCGAGGGCGTGCGAGACCGAGTTGTCGTATTGCTCACGCAAAGGCACGTAGCCTTTGGCGAAGTAGTCGTTGGCGTCGGGGCGCAGCAGGTTGTATTCGCCCGGTGTAGTCGCTCCTTTACGCATCGCCTCATAGGCTGTCTCGACATCGAAGTCCTTCAGTCCGCGCATCCAGGCATCCACGATATAAGGAATTGAGGGATCGCCCTCCATCGTGAAGGTTTCCCGTCCGTAAAGTTCCCATTTGGGCAGCCAGCCGTTCTCCTTGTACATGTCGATCATCGTGCGGATGATATCCAACTGTCGGTCCGGATAAAGCAGGGTCATCAAGGTGCTCACGTTGCGGTAGGTATCCCACAATGAGAAGACCGTGAATCGGTTGCCTTCCGTATGTCCAACCTCAAGGCTTTCCATCTTCGGATACTCGCCATTCACGTCTTGCAGGATGTTCGGATGGATCAGCAGGTGATAGAGGCCGGTGTAGAAAATGGTCCGCTCGTCGTCGGTGCCACCCTCGACCTTTATTCTCGACAGGTCGTTGTTCCATTGCGTGCGGGCAGCGGTCTTGACCTGTTCGAAGTCGAAGCCGGCTATCTCGTGGTTCATGTTCTCGCGAGCGTTCTCTATGCTGACATAAGAGATACCCAGCTTGACCTCGATGCTCTCGTCCTCTTCGGTGTCGTAGTCGAACCAGACGCCGATGTCATCGCCGCTCATCTCACGGGTATATTTCTCATAGATCTTGTATTTGCCGGAATGGATGTCCCATTCAGCCTCGACGCCTTTCATTTCCCGTTGCTTTTTCCAGTAACCCATCTTTTTGGGTGCCTTGCTTACTTTCATGACAAAATAGACGGGGAAGACCGCCTGTGGATTGTAGCAGAAAGTACCGAGCAGCTTGCTTCCCTCGATCTCCGTATCATTGACGATACGTACCGTCGCGCCTGTCTCATTCGTTAAGCCCTCGCCCAGGTTCAGCAGGATATGGCTTTCGCCCTTCGGGAAGGTGAAACGGCTCAAGCCGGTTCGCATGGTGGCCGTAGCCTCAGCCTTGATGCCGTATTTTGTCAGCGTAGTGCTGTAATAACCCGGATGAGCCACCTCGTCGGTATATTTACTGCCATAGGCATTATAGTCTACGTTCAACTCGCCAGTGGTTGGCATCAACAGAAGACTGCCCAGCTCCGGGCAGCCGACGCCACTCAGGCTGCCATGGGCAAAACCTGTGAAGAAACAGTTGTCGGCAGAGTAGGGAGTCGACCACCATTGGCTGTCCTTATCGAACTTGTTCTCTTTCGAGCCCATGACATTGAAAGGTACGACGCTCATCATGCCTTGTGGACAAACGGCTCCAGGATTAGTGGTGCCATAATTGCTCGTGCCGATAAAAGGGTTGACCAGATCAACCGGCTGTTGTGCGGCGGCGAACAGGCTACCGCACAAGAGTAAAGATATGATTTGTTTTTTCATTAAAAATATGTAATTTGTTACTGTTATACTTTAGTGTTGATTACCAGATCACCACCTCATCCGTGAAAAGGAAGCCGTTTGTATTGGTGGCTTTGATTCGGACATAGCGGGCATTCCAGGAACCGGTGAAAAGATAATCCTGGAACGATAATGCCCGGTCCTTATTCGAGATCGTAGTTGGAACGACACCTCTTGATTCGAAGTCCTTGCCATTCTCAGACGTGAGCAGCTCCACCTCGCTGGGTTGGAAAACACCCGGACCGATCAGTTGCATGAATCTTGCGGATACACGTGAGATAACTTGTGTCTCGCCGAGATCGATCACGCAGTCAAGATTGTCGAGGTAACCTTGCCAATGGCCATCCAGATAGGTCAATCCGCCAGGATAACCATCTACGAGAGCACCGGCACCGCCAGCCATATAACCGCTATAAAGCTTGTTGTTGAAATGGATCGGCTTGTTGACGCCCTTGTGATAATCAAAACGACGCTCGCAGACGAAGCCGCTGGTCTTGCCCTCTTGCGCTACGATGGTCTTGACAATCGCGGAGTCTTTCACGACAATAGGCGCCGTATAGACAGGCGACGAGAGTGTCGGTTCGGAACCATCAAGCGTATAATGGATTTCGGCAGGATATTTCTCCGCATCAAGCGTAACGACGATTTGCTTGTTCTGATGGTCGACCTCAGTGATCATCTCTACCTCATCTGAGAGCGGGAAATGATTGATGCCCATTGATCTCAAGGTCGGAAGGTGGTGATTAACTCGTTGCTTGAAAGAATCCCACTGGCGTTTCTCCTGCGGTGTCCATCCAATTTCGGCGACAGCCAGCGCACGTGGGAACATCATATATTCCAGATATTTCTCATCCTTGATGTATTCAGTCCAGGTATTAGCCTGCACGCCCATGATGTGTTTGCCTTCCTCTTCAGTAAGCGAGTCGGTTGGGATCGGATTGTAGCTGTAGACTTTCCGGATAGGCGTATAACCGCCGATCGCGTAAGGTTGCGTGCGTGGGTCGGCCTGGTAGAAATCGAGATAGAGGTATTCACCCGGTGTCATGATCACGTCGTGGCCCATACGTGCCGATTTGATACCACCAGACTCGCCTCGCCACGACATGACAGTCGCTTCAGGTGCCAAGCCGCCTTCCAGGATCTCGTCCCAGCCAATCAGCTTGCGTCCTTTCGACAACAGGAACTCTTCTGCACGGTGAATCATATAACTTTGCAGCTCATCCACGTTTTTCAATCCCTCCTTACGCATCAATGCCTGGCATTTGGGACATTTTTTCCATGAGCTTTTAGCTGCCTCGTCGCCACCGATATGAATGTACTCGGATGGGAAGAGATCAATCATCTCGGAGAGAATCTCTTCCATGAAGGTAAAGGTCGCCGGGTTACCGATACAGAAATCATGATCGACGCCAGCCTTGCCTGAGCAACTCAACTCCGGATAAGCGAAGAAGACCTCGAAAGCGTGGCCGGGAAACTCAATCTCCGGGAGCACGGTGATGTGGCGATCGGCCGCATAAGCGACAATCGCCCGAATCTCGTCTTGTGTATAGAAACCACCATAAGCCTTGGGATCATCGGCCGTGGTGAATTGGCGTTCTTGTCCGTCCCACCATTCCAACCAGTCCGAATTGGTACGGAAAGCAGCGTCGGTGGTCAATTTCGGATATTTCTTACTCTCGACACGCCAGCCGCCTGCATCGGTCAAATGGAAATGCAGCCGGTTCATCTTATAATAGGCCATCACGTCGAGAAGTTTGAACACCTCTTCTTTGGGGAAGAAGTGACGCGACACGTCCAGATGCAGGCCTCGATAAGGAAAACGGGCGCTATCCTGGATTGCGACACAGGGAAATCCGTTTGGCGTATAGAGTTGCCGTAAGGTCTGCTTGCCATAATAAAGGCCCTGTTCAGTCGCTGCTTTCAGGCTGATCCCTTTTGAGGTAACTCGCAACTCATAGGCTTCCGGATTGCCGCCTTTCCAAGAGGGATCGACAACGGATTCCAGTTTGGAAGAGGGAGAGTCACAGAAAACCTCACCGCTATCCAGTTTCAAATAACCACCGGTTATCTCCATTTGAGCCGGTTGTGGAATTAAGTTCACTTGGGGATTTTCTACGGGTTGACATCCTGACAAAAGAGACAGACCGCCAAAAACGATAAATGTTATCTTTTGTTTAGATCGCATTAAGGAAAACATACTTCAACTGTTTTAGTGAATAAAAATATTATTGAGTGTAAAAGTACGAAAATACTTTGGGATTCTGGGAATAAATGGTGAAGGGAAATAAAAAAAACAATAGAATTGTCGTATTGACGATTCTATTGTTCAAAAAAAGATAAAGATTTTGTTTATCTGTACGCAGGATGAGACTTGAACTCACACGCCGTAACCGGCACTACCCCCTCAAAGTAGCGTGTCTACCAATTCCACCACCTGCGCATAAAAGGGGTGCCCAGAACAGGACTCGAACCTGCACGATCGCAAAACCACTCGCACCTGAAACGAGCGCGTCTACCAATTCCGCCACCTGGGCAACAATATGTTAAAGAAGAGCGGAAGACGGGACTCGAACCCGCGACCCTAACCTTGGCAAGGTTATGCTCTACCAACTGAGCTACTTCCGCGATTACGGGTGCAAAGGTAGGGCTATTTTTTAATTTTGCAATAGCTTCCGGCTATTTTTTTTGAAAAAACTTGATCTTTTCTTTTCCCTAGAAATGTCGATTTACGCTAAGAACCGTTAAAACAGGCATTAAGATGGCATTGTGATTTTATGGGGATAATGAAAGAAAAAGTGGTAGACCTTTTTTCTCAAGAGAGAATATCTCTATTTTACGGGAAAAATAGGGCTTTGTTTGGAGAATGGTTTTTCTGGGAATAAAAAACAGAAGACGGACTGGGATTTTATCTCCTGGTCCGTCTTCTTATATAGATTACCTAAAGCAAGAAATTAGATTATGCTTCGGGCAATTCCGGCGTTTTCGATCCTTCGATGGCGCCTTGCTGTTGGATGGAGGTAATGATCTTTTGTTCCTCCTTGTCGAAATCGACCACGATCAGGTCGCCTTCGCCAACTGTCGCACGGATGATCATCTCGGCCATTTCGTCCTCGAGGTATTTCTGGATCGCTCGCTTCAATGGGCGGGCACCAAATTGGATGTCGTAACCTTTCGTGGCAATGAAATCCTTGGCCTCGTCCGTAATGGATAATTTGTAACCCAAAGATTCCACACGTTGGTACAATCCTTTCAGCTCGATATCGATAATCTTATGGATTGCCGCCTTGTCGAGCTGGTCGAACATGATGATATCGTCAATACGGTTCAAGAATTCCGGAGCGAAGGCCTTATTGAGTGCCTTTTGTATAATGCCTCGTGAGAAATCCTTGTCGGGCTCGCCATTGGTCATTTGCGTATTGAAACCGACGCCTCGCCCGAAATCCTTCAATTGGCGTGTACCTACATTCGAAGTCATGATCAAGATCGTATTCTTGAAGTCGATGCGACGTCCAAGACTATCAGTTAATCGTCCTTCGTCAAATACTTGCAACAAGAGGTTAAACACGTCTGGATGTGCCTTCTCGATCTCGTCAAGCAAGACTACCGAATAAGGCTTACGGCGTACTTTTTCAGTCAGCTGTCCGCCTTCCTCATAGCCTACGTATCCTGGAGGCGCTCCGATCAATCGGGAGACGGAGAATTTCTCCAAATACTCGCTCATGTCTATACGGATCAACGCATCGGGTGAGTCGAACAGATATTCGGCCAGTTTTTTGGCCAAATGCGTCTTGCCGACACCTGTCGGTCCAAGGAACATAAAGGTGCCGATAGGCTTATTGGGGTCTTTCAGACCAACCCGGTTACGCTGGATAGCCTTGACGATCTTGTCGATGGCCTCATCTTGGCCGACGACTTTCTGCTTCAGTATGGCATTCATCTCAAGCAATTTCGCGTTCTCGGCCTTGGCGATTCGCTGGACGGGCACGCCTGACATCATCGCAACAACTTCTGCCACTTTGTCCTCATCGACCGTTTCCCGATGTTCTTGAAGTTCTTGTTCCCATTTTGCTTTGGCGGCTTCCAGTTGCAGGAGATATTGACGCTCCTTGTCCCGGAAGCTAGCCGCCAGTTCGAAGTTCTGGGATTTCACGGCCACCAGCTTCTCGTTTTTGGTCTCCTCGATTTTCGCCTCCAGCTCCTCGATGCTTTTGGGCACGATGATATTGGAGATATGTACTCTTGATCCGGCCTCGTCGAGCGCGTCGATCGCCTTGTCGGGGAAGTTACGGTCGCTGATGTAGCGCTCCGTCAACTTCACGCAAGCGTTAAGCGCCTCGTCGGTGTAGCAGACATTATGATGCTCCTCATAGCGGGGCTTGATATTCTTCAGGATCTGCAGGGTCTCCTCGGCGGTAGTCGGATCCACGATTACTTTCTGGAACCGGCGTTCCAAAGCGCCATCTTTCTCGATGTTCTTGCGATACTCGTCGAGCGTCGTGGCACCGATGCATTGGATCTCGCCACGGGCAAGCGCTGGTTTCAGCATATTGGCGGCATCCATTGATCCCGCGGCTGATCCCGCGCCTACGATCGTATGAATCTCGTCAATAAACAGGATGATATTTGGGTTTTTCGAGAGTTCGTTCAAGATCGCCTTGATACGCTCCTCGAATTGCCCGCGATATTTCGTTCCTGCCACGATTGAGGCCATATCCAGGCTGATAACCCGTTTGTCGAAAAGGATCCTGGATACTTTCCTTTGGACAATACGGAGCGCGAGTCCCTCCACGATCGCCGATTTACCGACTCCAGGTTCGCCGATCAGGACAGGGTTGTTCTTTTTTCTCCGGCTCAGGATTTGTGCCAGTCTTTCGATCTCTTTCTCTCGTCCGACGATCGGGTCGAGACGGTTCTCTGCCGCCGCCCGTGTCATGTCGGTGCCGAAGTTGTCAAGAACAGGTGTGTCATTAGGCGATTTCGGCTGTTGTGAGGCATGGCCTGAAGGATTGTTGCCCGCTGGACGTGAGGGCTCTTTGTGAGAGGAGAAATTCTCTTCCTCGTCTTCTTCCTCGTCGTCAGTGTAACCATCGCTGATGGTCTCCTCTTTTTGGGGCAGGGCCCGATTGCCAGTCGATTTGTTCTCCTGGAGCTTGTCATAGGCCGTTTGATAAGTTATGCCATTTTGGCCTAAAATAGCGGCCGCTATATTATCTTGTTCTTTAAGGATAGCCAGGAGGAGATGTTCCGTGCCTGTTTCCGGACTCGAGAACAACCTGGCTTCCAGGATGCTCATGCGTAATACTCGCTCGGTAGCCTTGCTGACCGTTATTTCATGGTTAAGGCTGGTCTCCTCGCTCATGGTGTCGCGAATCTCTCTCTCGATCATCCTTTTCAGGTCGGAGGGTTCGACACCAAAGTCGCGCAGCAGCTTGATCGCCCGGCCTTCGCCTTCCCTCAAGATGCCAAGCATCAGGTGTTCCGGCCCTATATAACTGTTCTGGAGCCTGATGGCTTCTTCCCGGCTATATTCGATAGCGTCGGCTAATTTTCTCGAATAGTCACTCTTCATGTCTTGTAAAATAGTATTCTTTTCAGCAAAGTTAATTATTCTCTTGGGATAACCAGCAAAATTTGTGCCAATCTTTAGTGACTCTCCATGTGTGCTTGTTGGCAAGAATCGGGATGTCGCTTGCTGGCAGGAATGGGCGAGAGGAGCTTGTCTGCCCGGATGAAAGAGGGGGTAATGAAGCCCGTTTTCGAGAAGCGTCAGGTAACTGTTTTGAGCGCTAAGGTTGTTTAGGAAAGTAAAAATTAAGCGTTTTTCTTTCGTAGTACGTGGAAAAGCCTTACCTTAGCGTGAATTTTCACAAGAGTGAGAAAGCGTGTAATAAATATATTTATAAATGGTTGATCAAGACAGAATTATAAAGATTAACATTGAGGAGGAGATGAAATCGGCATACATAGATTATTCTATGTCGGTTATCGTGTCGAGAGCTCTTCCTGATGTTAGGGATGGTTTCAAGCCAGTTCATCGCCGTATTTTGTATGGAATGAATGAGCTGGGAAATACATCCGATAAGCCTTATAAAAAATCTGCGAGAATTGTTGGTGAAGTTTTAGGTAAATACCATCCACATGGAGACTCGTCCGTCTATTTCGCTATGGTCCGTATGGCACAGACCTGGTCGATGCGTTATCCGTTGGTTGACGGTCAAGGAAACTTTGGCTCTGTGGATGGCGATAGTCCGGCTGCCATGCGTTATACGGAAGCGCGCCTGAGCAAGCTGGCCGAGGAGATGCTGCGCGATATCGAGAAGGATACGGTAGATTTCCAATTGAATTTTGACGATACGCTGAAAGAGCCGACGGTGTTGCCGACCCGTATCCCGAACCTGTTGGTGAACGGAGCGTCGGGTATCGCTGTCGGAATGGCGACTAATATGCCGACTCATAACTTGAGCGAGGTGTTGGATGGTTGTGTCGCTTATATCGATTCGAAAGGTGAGATTGATATTGAGGGACTGACTCGTTATATTAAGGCGCCTGATTTCCCGACAGGGGCCACTATTTATGGTTATAATGGCGTTAAGGAGGCGTTCGAGACCGGACGTGGCCGTATCGTGTTGCGCGGTAAGGCGGAGATCGAGGTGGAGAACAATCACGAGAAGATCGTGATCACGGAGATTCCTTACCTGGTAAACAAGGCTGAGCTGATCAAGAGCATCGCTGATTTGGTGAACGAGAAACGTATCGAGGGTATCTCGAACGTGAACGATGAGTCGGATCGGCAGGGTATGCGTATCGTGGTCGACGTAAAACGCGACGCGAACTCGAGTGTTGTCCTTAATAAGTTATATAAGCTGACGGCTTTGCAGTCGTCGTTCAGCGTCAACAATATCGCCCTGGTAAATGGCCGTCCGAAATTGTTGAACCTGAAAGACCTGATCAAGGCGTTCGTGGATCATCGCCATGAGGTGGTTATCCGCCGGACTCGTTTCGATTTGCGGAAAGCGGAAGAGCGGGCGCATATCCTGGAGGGCTTGATCATCGCTTCAGATAATATAGATGAGGTGATCGCCATTATTAAGGCTTCAAAGAGTCCGCAGGACGCGATCGAGCGTTTGATGGAGCGTTTCTCGCTTTCGGATGTTCAGGCGCGTGCCATTGTCGAGATGCGCTTGCGCCAGTTGACTGGCCTGGAGCAGGACAAGTTGCGTGCGGAATATGAGGAGATCGAGAAATTGATCGCCTATTTGAAGGAGATCCTGGAAAACGACGACTTGTGTATGAAGGTGATCAAGGACGAGTTGCTGGAGATCAAGGAGAAGTATGGCGACGAGCGAAAGACCGATATCGTTTACGCTTCCAAGGAGTTGAATCCGGAAGACTTTTATGCGGATGATGAGATGATCATCACCATTTCGCATATGGGATACATCAAGCGGACACCGTTGAGCGAGTTCCGGGCACAAGGCCGTGGTGGTGTCGGCGCCAAGGGTTCGGAGACACGCGACGAGGATTTCGTCGAGTATATCTATCCGGCCTCTATGCATGCGACATTGCTGTTCTTTACCGCGAAGGGCAAGTGCTATTGGCTGAAGGTTTATGAGATACCGGAGGGCGCAAAGAACGCGAAGGGTCGTGCGATCCAGAACCTCTTGAATATTGAGGCGGACGATAAGATCCAGGCTTTTGTCCGGGTGAAGAAACTGACGACGGATTTGGAGTTCATCAATTCTCATTACCTGTTGTTCTGTACGAAGAAGGGTGTCATCAAGAAGACCTTGCTGGAGGCTTATTCACGTCCTCGCCAGAATGGCGTGAACGCGATCACCTTGCGCGAGGATGACGGCTTGATCCAGGTTTGTATGACCAATGGTAATAATGAGGTGTTGATCGCTAACCGCAATGGTCGTGCGATCCGCTTCCATGAGAGCGCTGTCCGTGAGATGGGCCGTACGGCCGCCGGTGTACGAGGCATGACTTTGGATGAGGATGGCTCGGACGAGGTTGTCGGCATGGTTTGCGTGAAGGACAAGGAGAAGGAGACGATCCTGGTTGTCTCAGAGCAGGGCTATGGCAAGCGCTCGTCTGTCGAGGATTATCGCATCACGAACCGTGGCGGTAAGGGTGTGAAGACGCTTAATATCACAGAGAAGACCGGTAAGCTGGTAGCGATCATGAACGTCACGGATGAGAATGACCTGATGATCATCAATAAGTCTGGAATCGCGATCCGGATGAATGTGGTGAATTTGAGCGTGATCGGTCGTGCGACACAAGGTGTTCGCCTGATTAACCTTGAGAAACGGAACGACGAGATCGCCTCGGTTTGTAAGGTGCTTTCCGATAAGGAGGAGGAGATCGCTCAGCAGAAGGCGGAGCTTGAGGCTATGGGCAATGGGGCCATTGAGGGAAACGAGCCTTTGATGGACGACCAGCTGGAGCCGGGAGCGGAGCCGGATAATCTGGGTGAGGATGAGTTTGACAAATCTACGGATGATACAATAACTGAATGATTTTAAACAAATAGAAATTATTAATCTCAAAATTTTTTTACGATGAAACGTATTTTATGGACAGTTGCGCTGTGTATAGCCGCAACAGGAGCATTCGCTCAGAAGAAAGCAGTTAAAGAGGCTCAAAGCATCGCCAAGGGAACAAGTCCTGATTTCGCGGAGGCAAGAACCATCATCAATGGTGCCTTGGAGAATCCTGAGACAAAAGAGGATGCTCAGGCTTGGTTTGTAGCCGGCTTTATCGAGAACCAGCAGTTTAGCGCCGAGCAGACTAAGCAGATGATCGGTCAGCAACCGGATGAGGCGACTATGTACAGTGCCTTGACAAGCATATTGCCCTATTTCGAGAAATCGTATGAGTATGACCAACGTCCGAATGAGAAGGGTAAGGTAAAACCGAAATATACGAAGGATATCAAGAGCATCTTGTCCGCTAATCATGTTTATTATATCAACGCTGGTGCTTACTACTTCGATAAGGAGGAGTATCAGAAGGCTTACGACGCGTTCGAGCAATATTTGAAAATTAAGGAGTTGCCGATGTTCGCGGACACTAAGGTCGCTGAGAAGGACTCTAACTTCATGACAGTTCAGTTCTATGCCGCTGTTGCCGCTACTCAATTGAAGAACTCTGAGTTGGCTATCGCTGCTTTGGAGCGCGCTAAGAATACGGATTACCGCGCTAATGATGTTTATCAGTACTTGTGCTATGAGTATGAGCAGGCAAAGGATACGGTGAACTTGGAGAAGACTTTGGAGGAAGGTATGGCTAAGTTCCCCGATGAGCCTTACTATTTGATGAGCTTGATCAACAACTACATCTACTCTAATCGTAACGAGAAGGCTATTGAGTATCTGAATACAGCGATCTCTAAGGATTCACAGAACCCTCAATTGTATGACGTGATGGGTCGTGTTTATGAGACTGGTATGAAGGATTACGCTAAGGCTGAGGAGTATTTCAAGAAGGCTTTGGAGATCAATCCGGATTATGTTGAGTCTATCTCTAACTTGGGCCGTGTATATTACAACCAGGGTGTCAACAAGCAGGGTGAGGCTAACATGATCAATGATGCCGCTAAATATCAGGAGGAGTTGAACAAGGCGAAGGAGTTCTTCAAGCAAGCTCTTCCTTATTTCGAGAAGGCTCATAAGATGAAACCTGAGGAGAGAGAGTATATGATCGCTTTGAGAGGTATCTATTATAACTTGAATATGGGTGCTGAGTTCGACGCGATCGAGGCTGAGATGAATAAATAATCCATTAGGATATTGATAAGCCTGTAGAGGGAGAGGCTTCCTGGTTTTCCGGGAGGCCTCTCTTTTTGTGTGTGATGGCTTAATCGTTCATGTGAAAACAGCCGCACGCATGGCTTGATTTTCGGATGGGTAGGGAAGTGGTGATGGATTTCCTCGCTGTCTTGCTTAATCGCTTTTGGATGGATCGGAAATGGCCTTCAGGGAAAACGTCAGTCCGGTCCGAAGAAAACTCCAGTTCTTCTCGAAGAAAACTCGAATCCTTTCCGAAAGGGATTGCAGTCCTTCCCGGAAAGGATTTCCTTTTTCTTTCCGGATCAGGAGCGACGCGTTTAAGTCCGTTTTTAATACACTGCAGTGAAATTCCCAACGCACTGCAGTGAAATCCAAAACGCGTCGTAGTGCGTCTTTTCATGCACGTACGTACTTGTCGCCTTTCACGTGCGTATGTATCGGTTAACGGGAGCGATCGTGTCGCCTCACACATACGTATGTGTGACCTAACGCGAACGTATGTGTATTGGGAATAAAAAATAAGGGCCATTTCCCGTCAAGGGAGATGGCCCTGTTTTATTCTTTGTGGAAGAATGACCGCTTATTGATTATTTATAAGCCTCACCCTTTACTGCTGCGATACCCGGCAGAACTTTGCCCTCGATAGCCTCGAGCAATGCGCCACCACCTGTAGATACGTAAGAAACGCCGCTAGCCAAGCCGAACTTGTTAACGCAAGCGACAGAATCACCACCACCTACCAATGAGAACGCGCCGTTCTTGGTTGCCTCAACGATAGCCTCACCGACAGCACGAGAACCGTGAGTGAAGTTGTCGAACTCGAATACGCCCGTAGGACCGTTCCAAAGGATAGTCTTAGAAGACTTGATTACGTTAGCGTAGATCTCCTCAGTCTTTGGACCTATATCCAGACCTTCCCAGTTGTCAGGAATCTCGTTTACGGCAGCGTAGTCAGTCTTAGCGTCGTTGCTGAAATCGTCAGCGATCTTAGCGTCAACGGCAAGAACCAAGTTTACGCCTTTATCTTTTGCTTTCTGCATCAACTCGAGAGCCAGATCCAGCTTGTCGTCCTCGCAGATAGACTTACCGATCTTACCGCCTTGAGCTTTTGTGAAGGTATAAGTCATACCACCAGTGATGATCAGGTTATCAACCTTGTTCAAAAGGTTCTCGATGATCTCGATCTTAGAAGAAACCTTAGATCCACCCATGATAGCGGTGAACGGACGGTGGATGTCGTTCAATACCTTGTCGACAGCCTTAACCTCTTTCTCCATCAAATAACCGAACATCTTGTGATCAGTATCGAAATAGTCGGCGATCAGGGCCGTAGAAGCGTGAGCGCGGTGAGCTGTACCGAACGCGTCGTTTACGTAGCAATCCGCATAAGAAGCCAATCTTTTAGTGAACTCTTTCTGGCTCTCTTTTACTGCTTTCTTGGCAGCCTTCTTCTCCTCATCAGTAGCGTCCTCTGCCAAGCCTCTCGGTTTGCCTTCCTCCTCAGCGTAGAAACGGAGGTTCTCTAACAAGAGGGCCTCGCCCGGTTGCAAAGCGGCAGCCTTAGCGCCAGCCTCCTCGCCGATGCAGTCGTTAGCGAACTGTACGTCAACGCCCAGCAACTCGGAAACGTGTTTCAGGATGTGTTTCAATGAGAATTTCTCAGTAACGCCTTTCGGACGACCAAGGTGGGAACCGATGATTACGCTACCGCCGTCGGCCAAAATCTTCTTCAAGGTCGGAAGGGCCGCACGGATACGGGTATCGTCCGTGATGTTAAAGTTTTCATCCAATGGAACGTTAAAGTCAACTCTCACGAATGCCTTTTTACCGGCAAAATTAAAATTGTCAATTGTTTGCATAACAATGTATTTTAAATATGGTAATAAATAGTCCGTTTAACCGTATGCAAACTTAGTAAAAAATCTTCTATTGCTTGTCGCGATCGCTTCTTTATTTTATGGGAGGGACGAAAAAAAGGAGCTATGTCAAGTCGCGACTTTATTGCGGCCTTCATAGCTCCTTTTTCAGGATGACTCAATCCCAATGCTCGTGCTCATGCTCTCGTTCGTGCTCTCGCTTATGCTTTTTCTCCTTGTAACGCTTTTCCGGATGCTTGGGCTTTTCCGGATGGTCGTGACGGGGAGGCGGTGGCGGCGGCATGTGCCTGTTCGGTGCCGGAGGCGGTGGCACGGGAGCGTTTGGCTTGTGAGGAGGAACCGGGCGTCCACCCCAATGGAATCCCCAATAGCGGTCCTCAAAATGGATGCAAATTGTGGAAGCTTTCCGGTCGGGATAATGCGGGTTGGCATACCAGCCCCTGTAGTCGTGAATCCTTTTTGGGTTTTCCCGGGTCAGCCGGATATAAAGATCGAATTGCGAGGGCGAGAGAAGCCGTTGGATCTCACGGTCTCTGCTCATTCGCAAATCATAGATGCGTTCCGCGGCCCTGTCCCAATAGCGATATTCCCTTCGAGCCTCTTTCTCGATCTTTTTCCCGTATTTATGGATAATCTTATGATATTTTTCCGCGCTTTTAGGCGACAGTCGCAGGGCCGATTCCATCCGGACGCATTGGTCGCAACCCGGACTGTCCCAATGGAAACTGATCCAGAACTGGCCATATCCTGTCAATACGCAGCAGATGGCCAATACACAGGTTAAAAACATTCGTTTCATAATTCCAGATATTAGAGTTTAAGATTATGACGGAATTCTTGAGGAAACGTTTATCGCCCTATTTGTGAGAAAAGCTTAGCGTTTCCTAACGAGGATTAATCACGCCTGCTCGAAGAAGCTCACGGGCGTTGGCTAACGAGGCTTCTGTCAGGCTGGCGCCACTAAGCATCCGGGCCACCTCGCGTTCGCGTTCTTCCTGTTCGAGTGGTTTGATCCTCGTGAAGGTCTGCTCGTCGATATCTTCTTTGTAGACCAGGTAGTGCGCGCTTCCCTTGGCGGCGATTTGCGGCAGGTGCGTGATGGCCATAACCTGCATCTTGCTTCCCAACTCGTTCATGATGTCGCCCATCTTGTCGGCTATGTCTCCAGAGACACCCGTATCCACCTCGTCGAAGATGATGGTCGGAAGAGCCGTGAAGCCGGCGATCATGGCTTTGAGGCAGAGCATCAAACGAGAGATCTCACCACCGGAGGCTGTTTGGGCCACGGGCGACAATTCCGAACTCTTATTGGCCGAGAAAAGGAATTGGATCTCGTCCATACCATCGGCCTCGGGCTCTACTCGCGGCTGGAAATCAATCCGGAAACGAGTATTGGGCATGCCGAGTGTAGAGATCATGGCGACCAGTCGCTTGGCGATCTCTTCCGCCGCTATTTTGCGTTGGCTGCTCAAGACGGTCGCTTGCCGTGTCAGCTCATCGTGCGAGATTTCCAATTGTTTGCCGACCTGCTCGATCTGCTCGTCGAGCGAGTCGATCGATTCCAGCTGTGCACGGTAATTATCGCGGATGGCGAGCAATTCCTGGATGTCTTTGGCGTGATGCTTTTGCTGGAGCGAATAGATCGTATTCAGTCGCTCGTTGATCCAATCCAGTCGCTCGGGATTAAATTCAACGTCCTCTTTGGCGGAATCGGCCTCCGACGCCAAATCGTTCAGGTCGATATAAGCCGAACGGAGCCGCTCGGCCATCTCACGGGCTTTCGGGTAATATTTTTCCAGGCTTTCGGTCGCACTCAAAGCCTCTTTAACCAATCGGGCGCATCCCTGTTCCTCGCCGTCGAGCAATTGGTTGATCCGATAAAGAGCGGATTTGATCTCCTCTGCGTGCGTCAAGGCCTCTTGTTCTTGCTCAAGTTCCTCTTGCTCATCTTCCCGCAGGTTGGCCTCTTCCAGTTGATCGAGTTGGAAACGAATATAATCCTCCTCTTGTTGTGAGCGGGCCGCCTTTTCCTTGAGCTCCTTCAGTTCGCGGCGTAAGGATTGGTAGCGTGAGAATTCCTTCTTGTAAAGGATCAACAGGATCTCGTTCTCGGCCATGACATCAATAACCTTAAGCTGGAAATGATTGTCGCCCAGCAGGAGATTCTGGTGTTGCGAATGGATATCGATCAGGCGGTTTCCCAGTTCCTTCAGGATGGTAAGCGCTACGGGCGAATCGTTGACAAAAGCTCTCGACTTGCCGGAAGCGAACAACTCGCGCCTGAGGATACAGGTGGCCGGATCAAACTCCAGGTCGTTGTCGAGGAAGAAGCTGTCGAGCTGATATTTCGAGATGTCGAAAGTCGCCTCGATGACACATTTGCTGGAACCTTTCTTTATGCTTTTGGCATCGGCTCTTTGACCGAGCACCAAACCCAGGGCACCGAGGATGATAGACTTTCCGGCGCCGGTCTCACCCGTGATTACCGAGAATCCGTCATTGAAGCGGATGTCTAGGTTATCGATCAATACGAAGTTCTGTATATATAAGGAAGTAAGCATTTTATCCTATTAATTCTTTTGCAATGCTTCAAGTTTTGTTGTCTCGGTCGGATAGATCTCCTGCAGCAATTTATAGCCTGATTGTTTCTCTTGGGTTGTCGCTTTCGAGTAGATCAGGACAATCTCATCCAGCTTCGCGTCAGAGAACATCTGAAGCAAGACAGAGGTCGGCCTTGCCTTTTTGACCTCTTGCAGGGCGGGCAAGGCTTCGATGATTGTTGTCCGTCCGCGATCCGCGTTGGCAGCCATCTCATCAAGACCTTTCCGGTGATAGGTATACCAAAGATTGCGGAACGCCTCCGAGGCGTTATCTTGCAAAGCGGTGGCTACAGCATGCCGGTTACGGTTACTGTCGAACGCTTTCCAGCCTGACCAGCTCTGTGATTGCGCCAATGAGACGATCTGTTGCGCTTGTTGGATATAGGCAGTGCCTCCCAGCGGTGAGAAACTGTCGAAATCCAGTCCCAAGATAATGTAGATGTAAAAAACGACCGTAGCGGTCAGGTTTCCGGTCAGCATATTCTCTTGGTATTCCAACGGTTCGCCCTCCATATATTCGAAGTCGAACTGCTGGTCGCGAAAGTTCAGGAGCGTGGTCGTATAGCTTGAGTTATAGACCGGTCGCCGGGCCTGTACCTGGATTTCTCCCTTGAAGCTGCTCTCTTCCATCTCGTTCACGATAATGGTCATGGAACAATCGATACGTTCGTTGACAGCGAAGGTCGCGTCGGTCCATTTCCGGTTATTGATAAACTCCGTCAAGGCGTTTTGCAAAGTCGTGAATACCGATTTGTTGGCATTGGCGATCTTGTCTCCGTTGACGGTAATCCGGGCGTTCAGCTCTTGTGCCATGCCGGCGCAAGAACAAGAGAGAGCGAGCCCTAAGAGAAATCCTTTTAGTTTGTTCATCTCAAATAGTCGACTAGTTTATTAACGATATCGCCGGCGACTTCCGTTTTGCTCTTTAACGCGTATTCCGTTATTTGTCCGTTACGTTCGAGAATGGAAACCTTATTGGTATCACAGCGGAATCCGGCGCCTGCGTCGCTTAATGAGTTGAGGACGATAAAATCCAGGTTCTTGCGTTCCAGTTTTCCGGTTGCGTGCTGGACTCCATTTTGGGTTTCCAAGGCAAATCCGACAAGAACCTGCCCGTCCTTTTTCATGCTGCCCAATGCCGCGGCAATATCCTTGTTAGCTACCAGACGCAATAGGAGTTCTTCGTCTTTCTCCCGCTTGATCTTTTGCTCTGCTTTGTTTTCCGGTCGATAATCGGCTACAGCGGCGCACAAGATAGCGGCGTTGGCCTCCTGGAAGGCATGGACTGTTGCCTCATACATCTCATCCGCCGACTCCACGTCTATTCGCTTAATCGAAGGATGATGGGTAGACAGGCTAACGGGACCACTTACTAGAATAACTTCGGCGCCTCGGTTCGCGCATGCCTCGGCAAGGGCATAACCCATTTTTCCCGACGAGTAATTGCCTATAAAACGGACGGGATCGATCTTTTCGTATGTTGGTCCGGCTGTTATGACTATTTTTTTGCCTTTCAGTTCCTGTCGCTCGGAAAAGAACTCCTCCAATGCCTCGATGATCTTGTCGGGTTCTTCCATTCGCCCTTTGCCGACCAAATGACTGGCCAGCTCTCCACTGGCCGGCTCGATGATCCGGTTTCCAAATGAGCGCAGGCGATCCAGGTTCTGTTGGGTTGTCGGATGGGCGAACATATCCAGGTCCATTGCGGGAGCCACAAATACAGGAGCCTTGCAGGACAGATAGGTTGTCACTAACATATTGTCGGCGATGCCATTCGCCATTTTGCCGATCGTAGAGGCGGTTGCCGGGGCGATCAGCATGACATCAGCCCAAAGGCCAAGATCCACATGGCTGTTCCACGTGCCGTCGCGATTGGAGAAGAACTCGCTGATGACAGGATGGCTGCTGAGTGTCGCCAAAGTCAGGGGCGTGATAAACTCCTTTCCGGATGGTGTGATGACCACTTGTACCTCAGCGCCTTTTTTGACTAAACCCCGAATGATGTAGGCTGCCTTGTAGGCTGCGATACTTCCCGTAATGCCAAGTATGATGTGTTTGCCTTTTAACATATCCTTCTTTCGGTTTTATTTCTTTTGGTTGAAACCCCTGAGCTTGATCTCCGTGAACATCTTTTTCGTGTTGAGCGGGAAATCCGCGCCCATGACCCAGGCATAGTAGCCGGGATCGGATTGGAGAACCTCCTCGACAAGACGTCCTTTGTATTTCCCGAAATTGATGACTTCCTCGCCTTTGCTGTTGTAAATCATGCGTCCCGCGAAATCCACGTTTTTGGAATAGGCGGAGAATTGCGACAGGAAGGTGACATCGTTTGTCAGTTCCGGATAACGATCCAACTGGGCTTTCAGCACCTCATAGGTCGCCATAGCGTCCGCTTCGGCCGTATGGGCGTTTTCCAGATTCTTATCGCAATAGAATTTATAGGCGGCGGAAAGAGTCCGTTGCTCCATCTTGTGGAAGATGGTCTGTACGTCTATAAATTTCCGTTTGTTCAGGTTGATGTCGACATCTGCCCGAAGAAACTCCTCGGCGAGCAGGGGAATATCGAAACGGTTGGAATTATAACCAGCCAAGTCGCATCCCTCGATTTGGGCAGCCAAGTTCTTCGCGATCGCCTTGAAGGTAGGGCAATCCTTGACATCCTCGTCCGTGATCCCATGAATCGCTGTCGACTCGGGCGGAATGGGCATCTCCGGATTGATCCGGTAAGTCTTGACGGTCTCCTCGCCGTTCGGCATGACCTTTACGTACGACAATTCCACGATCCGGTCTTTGACAATGTCGATTCCGGTCGTTTCCAGGTCGAAAAATATCAGGGGATTCTTTAAATTTAATTGCATCTTTACTTTAAGATTAATCATTCAACATCATGGGCATCAACAACATCAAAAGATCCTCGTCCTCGTCGTTCTCGGCGGGAACGATAACGCCTGCCCGTGATGGATCTGCTAATTCCAGGATAACCTCTTCCGAATAGATGTTGCTCAATATCTCGATCAGGAACGTCGCCTTGAAGCCGATATTCAATTCGGTGTCCTCAAAAGAGCAGGAGATCTTCTCTTCCGCTGAGGTAGAGAAGTCGATATCTTGAGCGGAGATGAGAATCTCGTTGTGGGTTAATTGCAATTTCACCAGGCTGCTTGCTGGATTAGCGAAAACCGAGACACGCTTAAGCGCGTTCAGCAACGAGATCCGGTCTACGGTTACCTTGTATGGATTCTCTTGTGGAATGACACTGTTGTAATTGGGATAACGACCCTCGATCAGGCGACAAACCATCTTGAAATTGGGGCTCGAGATGTGAGCGCTGTTGTCGTCGAACTTGATCTTGATCGGTCCGTCCTCTTTTGCCAACAAGCCTTTCAATAGATTGGCCGGTTTCTTGGGCAGGATGAAAGAGGCTCTTTCCTCCGCTTTCACGGAAAGATTGCGCAAGCGGACAAGCTTATGCCCGTCGGACGCGACGAAAGTCAGGTCTTCCGGCTTCAGGTCGAAATAGATACCGTTCATGATCGGGCGTAACTCGTCGTCGGCGGTAGCGAACAGCGAACGGCTGATGCCACTCAATAACAGTTGGGCGTCGATATTGAATTCCACGGTGCTTTCCTTGAGCGCTTTTTCCAAAGGATAAGTCGTTCCTTGCATGCCGATGAAATTATACTTTCCATTCTGGAAATGGATGAAGATCTCCAGGTTGTTATCGTTAATGTCGAACATGAGAGGCTGCTCGGGAAGCTCCTTTAATGGATCCAGCAGGATCTTCGCGGAAACAGCGAACAATCCGGAACCACTGGCGTTCATCACCTCAATACTTGTCTCGAGCCGGATCTCGGCGTCGGAGGCCGTGATTGTCAGTTTGTCACCTTCCAGGTTGAAAAGGAAGTTATCCAAAATAGGTAATGAGTTTTTGGAAGCGATTACTTTGCTTATAGATTGCAGACGAGCCAATAGCGCGGTGCTGGATACATTGAATCTCATAATCTTGTCTGTTTATTATTCATGTAGGTTGTTATTCGAACAACAAAAATAAGAAATATTCTTTTCCGATAGAAATGCTGCCGGAAAAGTTTGGGCATAAAAAAACCTCTTCTCCGGAATGGGGAAGAGGTTTCTTATATCGTTATGAAGCGGATTATTTCGCGAAATAATCTTTTACAGCCTCATTCGGAATCATTTCCTCCTGGAAGATGTATGCTCCAGTCTTCGGGGACTTAACCATCTTGATGACCTTTGAATAGGTACGTCCGTCACCTTTCTTAAATGTTGCGACCGCTTTTTTTGCCATTGTTTAAATCTCCTATTACTTAATTTCTTTGTGTAATGTCATTTTTTTCAGGATTGGGTTGTATTTCATAAGCTCCAATCTCTGAGTTGTATTCTTTCTGTTCTTGGTAGTGATATAACGAGAAGTACCCGGCATACCACTGTCCTTATGCTCTGTGCACTCCAAGATAACTTGAACTCTGTTGCCTTTCGCTTTCTTTGCCATTGTTTAATCCTCCTCGATTATGCGTTTAAATAACCCTTTTCAGCAGCCATCTTCAGAGCCGCGTCTACTCCCATTTTGTTGATCGTGCGCAAGCCTGCAGCTGAGATATTCAGGCTGATCCAACAATCTTGTTCTACCCAATAGAACTTCTTTCTGAACAGGTTGACATTAAACTTACGTTTCGTTCTTCTTTTAGAGTGAGAAACGTTGTTTCCAACCATCGCTTTTTTCCCGGTAATTTGACAAATCTTAGACATCTCTATCTTTTTTATATTACATGTAATGATTCTACCTCTCTTTCCAATCGGATATCTTCTGATGATAAAATGTGTTTTTACGCAAAAGACGCGTCATGGAAAGCCCTATCAGATCGCCAATTCTGAACTAGCATCACGGACAGAATGATTATATCGATGTGATATCGATCTGTTTTACGGGGCGCAAAGGTATGAAAAGAAATGATACTATCCTAATTTTCCGTAAAAAAACTATGAGTTAATTTGTTTTTTCTTGGATTTGGGCTCAATCTTTTACCGCTACGACCTCAATTTCGACCAGGCCATTCTTGGGAAGCGTCTTGACTGCGACTGCCGAGCGTGCGGGGAAATCGCCGCTGAATTGGCTGGCGTAAACCTCGTTCATCGCCGCGAAATCAGCCATGTCGGCCAAGAATACGGTTGTCTTTACCACGTTGTCGATGCTCATGCCCGCCTCGTTGAGGATGGCTTTGACGTTGTTGAACGCCTGGGCTGTCTGCTCCTTGATGCCGCCCTCTGCGAAATTGCCTGTCGCCGGGTCAAGTCCAAGCTGTCCGGAAGCGAAGAGCATGTTATTTACTAAGATCGCTTGGCTGTAGGGGCCAATTGCCGCGGGGGCGTTGTTTGTCGCGATAACTTTTTTCATCGTATGATTCTTTATTATGGTTCTTGTTGTTTTTATTCCTTCATCTCGTTCATCCGTTGCCGGATCACCTCGTAGATCATGATAGAGGAGGCGACGGAAACATTCAGGGAACCGATGGTTCCGAATTGCGGGATCTTCACGATCTGGTCGCAAATGCGCAGGTTCTCGGCGGAGACTCCCGTATCTTCCGCGCCCATGACGATCGCTACCGGTCCGTCATAGGAGACTCTCGTGTAAAGTTCCGAGCCCTTCTCGCTGGCGGCAAAAACCTTGACGCCACAATTTTTCAGGAAACGGATGGCCTGGTTGATGTTTCTTTCCCGGCATACGGGCAATACGTGCAACGCTCCGGCGGAGGTTTTCATGGCATCCGCGTTGACCGAAACACTGCCTCTTTCCGGAATGACGATCGCATCGACGCCGGCGCACTCGCATGTCCGGGCGATCGCTCCGAAATTGCGGACATCCGTAATCCCATCAAGCAAAACAATAAACGGGTTTTTGCCTTGCTCATATATAAATGGAATAATGTCTTCCAAATGTTGATAGGCGACAGCGGGGAGGAACGCGATGACGCCTTGATGATTCTTGCGTGTCAATCGGTCTAGCCGTTCCGCGGGTACTCGTTGGGCAGGGATGCCACGCCCTTTCAGCGCCGTCATTAACTCCTTGGCCAACTCGCCTTGCAGGTCTCGTCTAATCAATATTTTGTCGATCTCCTTGTCCGCTTGGATCGCTTCGATCACGGCGCGGATACCGAAGATCATCTCATTTTCCCTCATACGTATGTTTGATCAAAATTTTGGGCAAATTTACGCAAAAGGCTTGATATTTCCCGTCTGTATGCATGATTATTTTATGGTTTGGGCCTTGCCGTTTTTTTCGGGGTTGGTCGATAACGTCTGGAAATGGTTCGGGCCCGGCTTGCGATCTGTTTCCGGATTTGTCAAATTGTCATTTTGAGGGGATCTCTATCATTTTGTCAAAACAACCCGGTTCTCCTCGCGATATTTCGGGTAGGGAGACGAGATGAATGGAAATAGACGATTCTGACGGAGTTAAGCGAAATCAAATAGCTTGTTGTCTGTTCGCTTTGGTGCGCTAATAACGTGTATTACGCTTGATCTGTTCATTTCTGTTGCGGTTGGTCTGTTATTTATGTGAATATGCTAATTTGATGGCGAATGAAAAAAGAGCCCTGAAAAGTCTTTTGAAATGTTAAATAGACTCATTTTGGTTCCTTTTTCTCATCACAAGCGTTCGTGAAAGGTTATGCTTTAGGAGATGTCAGGCCATACGTACGTTCGTATTCGGCATAAGGAACGTATGTATGCGCTTTTATCTTCGGAAGGAAAGGAATTTTCTTTCGGAGAAAATGGTCATTTTCTTCGAAGAGAACGATTGTTTTGTTCGGACAAAATGGAAATCGGGTCGGTTTTGGCGGCTTGATCGCTCTTTTTTGAGCCTTTTTGCGCAAAGTGCGTGTTATCGAAAAGTCGTGCTAAAAAGAAATATGTTACTGTATGATTTGTTTTGGCGTTATTTTGGTAATTTGAGATTGGAGCGTTTGGCCATCTTCCCCTTATCTGGAGCAGGTATATAATAAGCGCTGATAAATCAGGATTTTTTAGGTCGATTTATCGATTATCCTGAAGTTATCAGCACTCATTCGTTTAGGTTGGCACTATCCTGCTGCCACGATCATCTATTCCGGAGGTTGCGCCCCGTATCAAATTTTAGGCAGCTCCCAAGGCGCCCGATAATTTTTGCTCAGGTAGGCGTCTGCCTCAGCGTCGTGGAAACTCTTGCCGTCCCAAGTCAGTTTTTTACCGGTACGATAGGCGATATTGCCCAGTTGCGAGAATTTGGCGATGTGAGAGCCGATCTCGATGCTGGCGTTGCAGGCACGGTTCCGACTCTTGATGCAGGCCAGGTGGTTCTTCACATGGAGATTCAAGCCACCTTCGCCATATGCCTTTTTCAGCGGGACCGCCTCCATGCGGGCTTTGCCGTTGACCTTCTCGGGAATAACTTCCCAGCCCCCGCGATCGACTACCAGCGTTCCGTTCTCTCCGACAAAGCCCAGGCCATGGTTTCTTCCATAGGCGCCATCGTCGATGCCGATCGCGTGATCCCACATAACCGTGAAATCGTCGAAAGTGTAGATCGTTTGCAGGAGGTCGGGCGTTTCACAGGCGTCATCCGGATAACCGAACTTGCCACCTGAGGCCATGATTGATTTGGGTGCCGTTACGTTCATGCCGTACAGGGCATAGTCGAGCAGGTGCACGCCCCAGTCGGTCATCAGGCCGCCGGCATAATCCCAGAACCAGCGGAAGGTGAAGTGGAAGCGGTTCCTGTTGAAGGGACGCTTGGGTGCCGGGCCTAGCCACATGTCGTAATCTACGCCGGCAGGAACGGGCTCATCCGGCTTGACGGGGATTGAGGGGCACCAGCCTTGATAGGAGAAGACACGAACGGTACGGATCTTGCCTAATTTCCCACTGTGCACGAAGGCCATGGCGTCTTGCCAATGCGGATCGCTTCGTTGCCATTGGCCCACTTGTACGACACGGTTGTACTTCTTGGCGGCCCGGACCATGATGTCGCATTCCGCAATACTGTTGCCCAATGGTTTCTCGCAATAGACATCCTTGCCTGCCTGGCAAGCGTAGACGGCTTGGAGGCAATGCCAATGGTCGGGCGTACCGACGATCACGACATCGATGTCCTTATTGTCGATCACCTGTCGCCAATCCTTGTACAGGTGTTTTACTTTCTTTCCGGTGATTTTGGCGGTCTCGGCCGCCCTGTTCTCGAGGACATTGCTGTCGATGTCGCACAAGGCGACGCAAGTCACTTCCGGATTGCGGAGAAACGCTTTAAGATCCTCAAATCCCATACCGTTGCAGCCGATAAGTCCGACACGGATCTGGTCGTTGGCGCCGATGTGGTTACCGGCTTGGATAAGAAACGGGCTGAATGCCATTCCGGCGCCGATAAGCGACGCCTGTTTCAGGAAATCTCTACGGGTTGTCATGTTTTTTTCTCGTCTTTTTTAAAGTTAACAAATCGATGTATGAACAAAGGTACGTTGTTTCTTTCTTATTATCAAATATGCGGCAGCTCGATCACGAATGTGGTTCCTTTATTCAGCTCCGAACGGACCACGATGTCTCCTTGATGGAGAAGGATGATCTTTTTGGCGAGTGTCATGCCAATGCCGTGCCCTTTCGTTTGATTCTCGTTGGCGCCTCGATAGAAGAGGGTGAAGATCTGTTACTTGTCGGTCTCGGTCAGGCCATTCCCGTTGTCGGTGAAACTGATTGTCGCCCATGGCCCATGAGAGGCGATCTGGACAATGGAGGCAATGATCAGGATTGTCGGCATGATGATTCTTGATTTGATATGCGAATATACGCGAAAAACGCGATTTCTTCCAGCTATATTCCGTAAGTTCGCGAGCGAACTTTAAAGCAGGTTGTATTATGAAAAAGGTATTGTGGCTGGTGGCCCTTTGTTGCGGTTTGCTGGCTTGTTCGGGTGAGCGGGCGGAAGAGCCTGTCGCCGCGGATCGTTTCGTGAGAATCGATGGACCGGACTTGATTTGTCCGGATGGTTCAAAATTGCTTATTCGGGGAACGAACTTGGGAAATTGGTTGAATCCTGAGGGATACATGTTCGGTTTTAACAAGGCGAATTCGGCGGGCAGGATAGACCAGATGTTTCGTGAGCTGGTGGGCCCGGATTTTACGGACGCGTTTTGGAAGGCATTCAAGGATAATTATATTACCCGGGCGGATATAGAGTTTATCGCCTCGACAGGGGCGAATACCATTCGCTTGCCATTCCATTATAAATTGTTCACGGATGAGGATTATATGGGATTGAAGGCAGATCAGGATGGTTTTGCCCGTGTGGACAGTGTTGTTGGCTGGTGCCGGGCCAATGGCCTTTATTTGATCCTGGATATGCACGATGCGCCGGGTGGCCAGACCGGAGATAATATTGACGATAGCTATGGTTATCCCTGGTTGTTCGAGAGTGAGGAGAGCCAACAGCTTTTTTGCTCGATCTGGCGACGGATTGCGGACTATTATAAAAATGAGCCGGTAATATTGGGCTATGAGTTAATTAATGAGCCGATCGCCCCTTATTTCGAGGAGATGGATGAGATGAACGGCAAGCTGGAGGCTTTGCACAAGCGTGCGGTGGCGGCGATCCGTGAGGTGGATCGTAACCATATCATATTGCTTGGGGCCGCCCAATGGAACAGCAATTTCAAGGTGTTTACCGATACGGGATATGATGATAAGATCATGTACACTTGCCATCGTTATGGCGGAGAGGCTTCCGCGGAGGCGATTCACGACTATATTGCGTTTAGGGATAGCTCAAATCGGCCGATGTACATGGGCGAGATCGGTCATAACACGATGGAATGGCAGGCCCAATTCCGTCAGGTGATGGAGGAGAATAATATCGGATGGACCTTTTGGCCCTATAAGAAGATCAATGACTCATGCGTGATGGGTATTCGTGAGCCGGAGAATTGGGATCAGGTGAAAGGCTTTGCCGAGTCGCCCCGGGCTACTTATCAGGAAATTCGTGAGGCACGTCCGGATCAGGCCGTAGCCCGGAAGGCCATGATGGATTTTGTCCGGAATAGCGGTTTGGAGAATTGTGTTCCTCAAACGGATTACATCCAATCGTTGGGTTTGCGTGTTCCGTAAATACATATGGGAGTAAGGATATATCAATTATCAGGATTTGACCTTCTTTTCAAGGAAAGGCTTTTCAGGCAAGTCGGTTCGTTTCTGGAGACGTGTTGTCAACAGGAAACGGTCGAGGCTTGCCTGATCGGGAATTACGTGATCGGGGAGATGACGGTTGACGCCTTGCTGATCACGGGCAGTCAGATGCGTATTTTGCAGCTCAAGGAAGGGACGGGACAGGTGGTTGCCCGGACTGATGGCGCATGGACAATTGATGGGCGGATAGTTGGAGGAGGCACTTGGCAGCGGAATCCCTACCGGCAGGCGATTGTTGAGCGGCGTAAGATTATGGGGCGTTTCCCTTCCATTTCTGTAGAGGCGCTTGGTGTGACAATCCTTTTCGGTTGTTTGCGAGGATTGGATGATCGGTCGCTTCCAGAAAGCGCTCGTGGTTGGTTGACCGTGACGGATCCTGATCACTTGGATTCGTTATGGACTGCCGATGAAAGGTATGTCCTGTTTTCATCCGATGACCTGGCTCGTTTCGTAGCGGGTTTGGAGTTGCCGGACACGGAACCGGCTAGTCGTCAAGAACGGGCCGAACCGGCTTCCTCTTATTTTGATGAATTGCGGTTCGCCATGAGTCTGGAACCCGATTATGCCCGGATCTATCGTTCCTTCGCCCAGACCTTCCGGAAGTTCTTGAGCCAGCATACGGCCTTTTCATCCCTGAGATTTGGTGGAGCATTCGCCCGGACAGATTATTTGTTAAAGGAATATGAGGCAGATCGGCTGACCCGGAAGATGGTGAACGACGTCCGAGTGCGAATCCGCAATTTCGGACAGGATGAGTCTTCGGTCAAGTTCTCGCCCTTGATTTGCCTTTACGATTTGGAGGCGCTTTGTCGTTTTGTCTCATTGGTCTATGGCGTGACGATTCCTGAGGACCTGAGCGGGCGTTTCCGCTCGCGTGAGCCGGATGAGGAAGGACGGATCGCCTCGGCGAGTGACCAGCCGCTTGGAGATCGGATAAGGATCGTGGTAGACAGTTGGGACGAGCACTTTCTTTATGGACAGGTTGATTGGGACGAAATGGATGAGACACGGGTCGCTTATACCGAGAATGCTTATTATCCTTACGACTGGAGTTATTTGGGACGCATGCTCTATCGTGGTGCCCAGTTGAATTTGGTTCGTCCACGGAGACGAGATGGAGTGATTTATCCGGAGCTGATCATCTTCGAGCCCGATTATCTGGTGGATATCTCGGCCGTGGCGGCTTGTTTCGAGAATTACGCAACCTCGCCCATGATCCATCTGTTGAACAAGATCAAGCCTGCCGCCAACTCGGAGGCGATCTTGTTGGGTAATTTCGCGGGTCAGCTACTTGATGAGGCGATCCATTCGGATAAAGATGCGCCAACCTATCTGGAGAGCACCACCCGTTTTTTCAGGCATAATACGTTAGGTATGTTGACTCAGGAGATCGGGCGCCATTTTCATGAGGAGGCGCAGGCTCAGAAGAGGCATATTGGTGAGGCGATCGACAGTCTTTCGGGACATGTGGGCGCTTTCGACCGGGATGAGGTGATTCTTGAGCCCTCGTTTTTCTCGGAGATGCTCGGTCTGCAAGGACGTATGGACCTGTTGCAACTCGATTTCCGTTTCCTGGTCGAGCAGAAGTCGGGCAAGAGCGCTTATCCTTATCCCCGTGGTGAAGGCGAGGCGCCCAGACAGCAGGAGAAGCATTACGTGCAGATGCTGTTGTATATGTTGCTCATCCGTTATAATTACCGGTCGATCTATGAGCGTAACGGGCAGAATCTTCAGGCCTATCTGCTTTACTCGAAATACAGGCCGAGCCTCTGCGGTCTCGGTTTTGCGCCCCGGTTGATTTTCGAGGCGATAAAGGTGCGTAACGGCATGGTCTGGAGTGATCTTCTTTATGCCCAAGGTGGTTTTGAGATCCTGAATGATTTGTCGGCCGATCGCTTGAATACGAATCAGGTGTCAGGGACGCTTTGGGAGCAGTTCCAAAAGCCACAGATTGACGCCCTGTTGGCTCCTATTCATAAGGCTTCTGATTTGGAAAGGGCTTATTATTATCGGTTCCTGACCTTTATCGGCAAGGAGCACCAGCTGTCCAAGATCGGGAACTCGAGGAAGGAATGCTCGGGTTTCGCCTCCACTTGGCTCGACCTGCCGGAGGAGAAGTCGCAAGCCGGGAATATGTTTGATGGATTGACAATCGAGAGTCCGGATGAGGGGCATGTGGGCGCTGTTGAACATGTGGCGTTACGTTTCCGGACGGATCGTGATAAAGACCGTGCCAATTTCCGGCGTGGCGATATTGTCTTCCTTTATCCTTATGCTGTGGGCACAAGCCCTGATCCCTGCTCAACAATGGTCTTTCGCGGACTGATCGAAGAGCTGACGGACGAGATGGTGATCCTTCATTTGAGGGCCAAACAATCGGATGCCCGGGTTTTCCGTCATTATGCCGGTTGTCTGTGGGCGGTCGAGCACGACTTCATGGAATCTTCTTATCAGTCGCTTTATCGGGGAATGCATGCTTTCCTTTCGGCGCCTCGTGAGCGGAAGGAGCTGCTTCTGTTACAGAGAAAGCCGGTCGTTGATCGGGGAGTGACATTGAATGGAGACTATGGTGCTTTTAATGCCTTGTCGCTTCGGGTGAAGCAGGCGAGGGAACTGTTCCTGATCGTTGGCCCGCCCGGAACAGGCAAGACATCATATGGGTTGATGAATACTCTACTTGAGGAGTTGACGGAACCCGACGCGTCGGTCTTGCTTCTGGCCTATACGAATCGGGCCGTGGATGAGATCTGTAGTAAGCTGGTGGGGCAAGGGCTTGATTTCATACGTATCGGTAGCCGTTTCTCGGCGGACAAGGCTTATCATCCTTATTTGTTGGAAGAGAAGGTGGCCGATTGCCCGAACCGGACCGCTTTGCTCCATTTGGTTGCGACGGCACGGATAATCGTCGGGACAACGACGACCTTGAGCGCTAACCTGTCGCTCTTTGGTTTGCGAACCTTCTCACTGGCTATTATCGACGAGGCGTCGCAGATTCTCGAGCCGCATCTTATGGGCCTCTTGAGCGCGTCAAGGAATGGATGCCCGGCGATCCGCAAGATCGTGATGATTGGCGACCATAAGCAACTGCCCGCCGTTGTCCAGCAGACCGTGTCGGAATCGGCCGTGGTCGATCCCATTCTTCATGCGATCCGGTTGACCAACTGCCGGTTGTCACTGTTCGAGCGTTTACTTAGTCAATATGGCGAGGATCCGGAGGTGACTTATATGTTGACCCGTCAGGGAAGGATGCACCCTGATATCGCCCTTTTCCCAAACCAGGCCTTTTATGGTGGCCGGTTGGAGGCTGTCCCTTGTCCGCATCAGTCGCTTAGCCTGCCGTCTGAAGGTAAAGGAGAGCATGGCATCGATGACCTGCTCATGACCCGACGGGTGGCTTTCATCGCGGTGGCACCTTTGAATCCGGAGGCGATCGTTTCCGACAAGGTCAACCAACCGGAGGCGGAGGTGATCGCGGCGACGGTGTATCGGATTTACCTCTTGGAGGGCGAGCGTTTTGATGTGGATGAGACAGTAGGCGTTATCGTGCCTTATCGGAATCAGATCGCGACGGTACGGGCCGCGATTGCCCGTTATGGAATTCCCGCTTTGCGCGACATCACGATCGATACGGTGGAGCGTTATCAGGGAAGCCAGCGGGATTATATCCTCTATGGCTTTACCGTACAGAAGTATTATCAGTTGGATTTCCTGACCGATAATACCTTCGAGGAAGCGGGTGTTCTTATCGACCGGAAACTCAATGTGGCCATGACTCGTGCCCGTGAGCATCTGCTTTTGATTGGTAATCCCGGCCTGTTGGGGCATAATATTATTTTCCGCCAGTTGATCGAGTTTGTCCGTGAGCGGGGTGGTTTTCTTGATATCCCGGTCGATCGGTACGTCGCCGGTGATTTCCATTTTGGGTGATCTCGGGGAGCGTACGGCGACCCTCCGCGACGAGTATCCGTGACCCTTCGCGAAGGGTATCTGATACTCTTCATAGCAAGTATCAGATACCCTTAATGAGGGGTTTACCGTGACCTCTTTTGGCGTATCTTGTGGATGAGGCGATCCGCCGCGAGTATCAGGAGGGTGACGATGAGCGAGAAGACAACGTTGATCAGCAAGTTGCCATCTTTCAGTTCCTCGTAGGGCAGGAGCCTTCTTACGAGGCTGTTGCCGAAAAGGATCACAAAGAAGATGATCGTATATCGGGTCCAAAGTTTCTTTCTTTGACTTTCCATGGCTGTCCTTTTTTTGATAATAGATAATCGAGCTGTTAATCTTTCGTGCCAAAGGCCAGGTCGCCGGCGTCCCCCAATCCGGGCACGATGTATGAGTGCTCGTCAAGGCCCTCGTCGATGGCCGCTACCCAGATGGTTGTTTTCTCGTCCGGCATCTTTTCCTGAAGATAATGGATGGCCTGTTGGCTGGCAATGATGGAAGCGACATGCACATGCTTCGGCTCGCCTTTGGTCAGCAGGGCCTTGTAGGCCAGTTCCATTGAGCTGCCGGTGGCGAGCATCGGGTCGGAAATAATCAGTGTCTTCCCGTCGAGCAGGGGCGAGGCGATGTATTCGATATGGATATCGAAGTTCAGGCGGTCCTTGTATTTACGGTAGGCGGAAACGAAAGCGTTCTCGGCATTGTCCAGGTAACGCAGGAAGCCCTGGTGGAAAGGCAGTCCGGCACGCAGGATAGTGCTGATCACCAACGGATCGTCGGGCGTATTGACCAAGGCTGTTCCCAGTGGGGTTTGAATGCTTTTGGGTGAATACCGGAATTGCTTACTGATCTCATAGGCCATGATCTCGCCGATCCGTTCGATATTCCGCCGGAAACGGAGGCTGTCTTTCTGTACCTGTACGTCGCGGAGCTCTTGCACGAACTTGTTGAGGATCGTGTTTGTCTCGCTAAGATTGATTATTTCCATGTGATGTAAATTGTTTTGTTCTACGCTCGTGCCGGTGGACGGTTGTTGCCCTTAACCGGTAGACGCGAAGTTAGGGAAAAAACAGGAACGGGTGAAAGGGGAGTGATGGATTTTATGACTACATTCGCGTTGCTATTTATATAGAAGAAAACGTATGAGAATTGAGCAGAATTTTTCACTGGAAGCGTATAATTCATTTCATTTGCCGGTCAAGACCCGGTGGTTCATGGAATACGAGACTGAGGAGGAGCTTGGGCGGATCTTGAGGGATGAGTATTTCCAGGAATGTCTCTCGACCCATATCGGGAGTGGAAGCAATTTGTTATTCATTAATGATTATAATGGCATCATCGTTCATTCCTTGATTAAGGGAATGGAGAAGGTTGGCGAGACGGACAGCCAAGTCCTGCTCCGTGTCGGTGCCGCTGAGTTGTGGGACGATGTGGTCGCCTATGCCGTTCGTCAAAGTTGGGCCGGCATTGAGAATCTCTCCGGCATCCCTGGTGAGATGGGTGCGGCTGCCGTACAGAACATCGGTGCCTATGGCGCGGAAATCCAGGAGGTGATCGAGGCTGTGGAGACCTACAATCAGTTGACGTTCGAGAAACGTATCTTCTCAAGGGAAGATTGCCAATACGGTTATCGCGACAGTTATTTCAAGAATGAGCATAATGATCCGCATATCGTCACGCATGTGGTCTTGCGCCTTGAGAAATCGCCTCGCCCACGGTTGGACTATGGCGATTTGCGTGCCCGTCTGGAAGGGAAGGAGCCGACACTTGAGGCAATCCGTGATGCGGTCTTGGCGACTCGGGCGGCGAAATTGCCGGATCCGGCCCAGCTAGGCAACGCGGGTAGTTTCTTCAAGAATCCGGTAGTTGATCAGGCGACATATGAGCGTCTTTTGGCCGATAATCCTTCGATGCCCTCTTATCCGATGCCCGATGGTGGCGTCAAGATCCCGGCGGGCTGGTTGATCGAGGCTTGCGGATTCAAGGGACAGCGCCATGGCAATGTGGGAATCTATGAGAAACAGGCGCTTGTATTGGTCAATTTGGGTGGTGCCCAAGGCTATGAGATTGCCTTGCTGGCGGAGAGCATCCGTACGGCGGTGAAAGAGCGTTTTGGATTGGAATTGATGCCGGAGGTGAAATACGTCGGATGATGCGGTTAACCTTTTTAGGCACGGGAACTTCGACGGGCAATCCCGAGATCGGTTGTCAATGTGAGGTTTGCCGGAGCAGGGATCCTCGTGATTGGCGTTTGCGGACCTCCGCTTTGGTAGAGGTCGACGGGAAAAGCCTGTTGATTGATTGCGGCCCCGATTTTCGCTGGCAGATGATCCGGAACGGGATCAGCCATTTGGACGCGATCCTGTTGACGCACGAGCATTACGACCATGTCGGTGGCTTGGACGACGTGAGACCCATGTGCCGGGAGCATGGTATGGAGATCTATGCCGAGCGCAATGTGATTGAGGCGATCCGTACACGCTTGCCCTATGTTTTCAGGGAGCATCGCTATCCGGGCGTCCCTAATCTCCTTATGCGTGAGATCAATCTGTCGCCTTTCGAGGTGGCGGGCATACGGGTAATCCCGATCCGGGTGATGCACGCTAAATTGCCGATACTGGGTTTCCGTATTGGCGACCTGGCTTATATGACAGATATCAAAAGCTTGCCGGAGACGGAATTCCCGAAGTTGGAAGGTGTCCGGGTGTTGGTGCTTGATGCCCTGCGTGAACTGCCTCATCTCTCGCACGAGAGCTTGGGCGAGGCATTGGCTCTTGCCGAGCGGATCGCTCCCGAGGAGACCTATTTTGTACACATGAGTCACCGGATTGGTCTTCATGCCGAGATTGAGCATCGATTGCCACCCCATACGCATTATGCCTATGATGGGTTGAGGCTAGAGTTTTAAGATAGTTATTTAATGGTAATACGATAACGAGATGGTTCAGAAGAAAACACGAGCACGCTCGACGAAAGCGAAAGGCGGAAAGAAACGTGGCGCGAAAGGCGGTGGCCGGTTGTCGGGTTTGATAACCTTCACACGGCGAATCTTTCTGGTCTTCTTTGCCGCTGTCTTATGCCTGGTCGGGATCCTTTTCGTATACGACTATTTTGATTCCGCTAAGGTTTCTAATTTCTCCGAGGCCAAGAAGGCGGTCGAGAAAAAGGTGGAGGCGGCAAAATCGGTCAAGCCTGAGCGTGAGCGTCAGGAGGCGACCGCTTCAACCAAGAAGGCGGACTCCGGAAAGAGGGAGAAGGCCGACATTCCTGACCGGTTGGAGATTCCTCGCCTGCGCCGTGAGGCAAAAGAGCAGGTCATTCGTCATGAGGGTTATACGCTCTCTTACAATTCCGACTACCGGATCTCCAATTGGGTGGCTTATGAGTTGACGGCCAAGGAGGCGACCAGCCAACGGGCAGAGCGCTCGAATAAGTTTGTGGTCGATCCCGACGTGAAAGGGGCGACGGCCTATAATGAGGATTATACCCGGACTGGTTATGATCGTGGCCACATGGCGCCCGCTGGTGACATGAAATGGTCGCTCAAGGCGATGCGTGAGTCTTTCTATTTGAGTAATATTTGTCCACAGAAACCTGGTCTGAACCGAGGTGTCTGGAAAGACCTGGAGGAACAGGTCCGTTTGTGGGCTAAGGAGAATGGTCGTGTCTGGATCGCCTGTGGCCCGGTGATCTCCTCGGATATGCGCCGCTTGGGGAAAAACCGGGTGGGCATTCCCAAGTCGTTCTATAAGGTGCTCTGCATGGAGGTGAACGGCAAGATGGAAGGTATCGGCTTTCTTTTTGAGAATCGGGATTATGAGAATGGCGTATCGCCCCGGAAAATGGCGGTGACGATCGACAGTGTCGAGAACTTGACAGGGATCGACTTCTTCCCGGCTTTGCCCGATGCGGTTGAGGGCGAGATGGAGGCGACGATCAATTGGTCTCGCTGGTCATTCTGAAAGGACCGCATAATATAATAATGTATATGGACATGGAAAACGATAAGGATATCAGGGATCGCTTGCGGTCCGGAGAGAGTTGCTTGGCCTTGGTTGGGCTGGGTTATGTCGGCTTGCCGTTGGCGATGGCATTCGCCAGCCGGATTAAGGTGATTGGTTTTGACGTGAACGAGGAGCGTCTTTCCCGTTTGCGTGAGGGAATTGATCCTTGTGGCGAGCTTCCCGGTTCCGTTTTCGAGGGCAAGTCAATCAGCTTTACGTCCGATCCGGAGCGTTTGCGTGAGGCCTCGTTTTATATCGTGGCCGTGCCGACGCCGATCGATCGTCACAACCAGCCCGATTTGGAGCCGTTGCTTCAGGTGACTCATACGATTGGACGAGTCCTGAAGCCGGGCGATTATGTGGTCTATGAGTCGACTGTTTATCCGGGATGTACGGAAGAGGATTGCCTTCCGATCCTGGAACGGTTATCGTGCCTCAAAGTAGGGCGTGACTTTAAGCTGGGATATTCGCCCGAGCGAATCAATCCGGGCGATAAGCGGCATACGTTGGCCAATACGGTAAAGATTGTTTCCGGTTGCGATGCGGAGGCACTCGAGCGGATCGCCGATATCTATGGCTGGGTCGTGGAAGCGGGTGTTCATCGTGCGCCAAGCATAAAGGTGGCCGAGGCGGCCAAGATTATCGAGAATACTCAGCGCGACGTAAACATCGCCTTAATGAATGAGCTTTCCATCATTTTCGACCGTATGGGCATCAATACCTATGACGTGCTCGAGGCGGCGGGAACGAAATGGAATTTCCTTCATTTCTCGCCAGGACTGGTGGGTGGCCATTGTATCGGGGTTGATCCCTATTATATGGTCTATAAGGCGAAAGAGCTGAAATATCATACGAAGATGATCAACTCGGGTCGTTTTGTCAATGACTCGATGGGTGGCTATATCGCCAAGAAGGTGGTGAAACGGATGATCGCCCGGGGTAAGAATATTTTGGGGGCACGGGTGTTGGTCATGGGCATCACCTTCAAGGAGGATGTCTCGGATATCCGCAACTCGAAAGTTGTGGATATTATCAATGAGTTCAAGGATTTTGGTGTGCGTGTGGATGTGGTGGATCCATATGCTTCGGCGGTGGAGGTCATGCGTGAATATGGCTTGACCTTGTCTGAAAAGCCTGAGAATGGGGTTTATGATGCCGTCGTGGTCGCCGTGTCTCATCGTTCGTATCTGGCGCTCGAGGAGTCCGATTTCAAGTCGCTGATGGTTGGAGATGGAGTTTTGGCGGATGTGAAAGGACTTTATCGTGGCCGTATCCACGAGTTGGCTTATTGGAGTTTATAAGGTCTATTTGGATGGGATGGTTTCCGGTATCTAAGGTTTATTTAGTATATTTTTCACTACTGTCCCGTAAAAGTTGATAAATAGTTCTTTGAAATTATTGAAATATAGC
>DGYMR06203__coassemble_581_pt1 | contig 61083 bp, 43 predicted proteins | sample DGYMR06203__metabat2_low_PE_012 | metagenome-assembled genome bin DGYMR06203
TTTTTACGCATGTTACTAAATAATTTGTGTCAACTTATTTAGTACACTACAAACAACCGAAGATATGCGGAATTTATAATGATTAATCAAAGGGAGTCACAAGAGAGAAATAACATTCATGAAAAAAGAAACCAATACAAATAAGCCATCATTCATTCCGTCAAGCCATAATGTTAATCTCAATACGGATTACGAATTTTGGCTTAATGATTTAAAAAGCCGCTACCAAAGAGCACAAATCAAGGCGGCTATTAAAGTGAATTCCGAAAAACTGCTTTGGAACTGGCAACTAGGACGTGACCTGGTGGAAAGACGTGCTGAAGAGAAATGGGGTTCAGGGATCGTAGAGCAACTTAGTCTCGACCTTAAAGCGGCTTATCCTCAGGAGAAAGGATTCGGAACCTCTAATTTATGGGCCATGAAACAGTGGTACATTTTTTATTCAGAGAAACTCCACCAACTTGGTGGAGAATTACCCACTCCAAATATACTAAACGATCCCAAGCTGAGCCAACTTGGGACAGAACTTTCTGACCATCCTTCTAATGGATGCCCTTTCCCTACATTATTCGCCTATGTGCCGTGGCGTCATCACGTGGAAATAATCACAAAATGTGATACACTAGAAGAGGCCCTTTTTTATATTTATCACACTATAACAGAAGGATGGAGCCGCAGCAATCTACAATATTGGATAAAAGAAAAGCTCTATTTCAAGCAAGGAGGAGCCATCTCGAACTTTACGCAACAATTACCGGCCGTACAGGCCGAACTGGCTCAAGAAATAACCAAAGACAATTACGACTTCAGCTTCATTTCTTTACCCCCACGCTATAAAGAAGAACAACTGGAAGAGGCATTAGCAACCCAAATTACTCGCTTTTTATTAGAATTGGGTACAGGTTTTGCTTACATTGGCCGACAAATAGAAATAGTAGTAGCTGGGAAAAGCCGACGAATCGACATGTTATTTTACCATATTAAACTGCGATCATATATTGTATGCGAATTGAAGGCTGTCCCTTTTGAGCCTGAATTTGCTGGAAAGTTAAATTTCTATGTCACAGCGGTCAATAAGCTAATGAAAACAGAACAAGACAATCCAACCATTGGTTTACTTATCTGTAGCGATCTAAATAAAACCGAAGTACAATGGTCGTTCGAAACAATCACTTCTCCAATTGGTGTAGCTTCCTATAGCAATGTGAGAATTGAAGAAATGAAAAAACTATTGCCTAGTGAAGAACAATTGACGCAACGAGTTAAACAACTGGAAATACAGCTTAAACGCCATAAAAGAAAAGAGAAACAATAGACGAAAACTCACCCCAACATATGATATTCTTTCAACTCCCGTCGAAACGCCAACGCTCGTCCGTCGGTCACCTTGTCCATCAAAGCCCAGAAACGGTCGTTGTGACTCATCTCGACCGTATGGCACAACTCGTGCAACAGGACATAATCGACCAGATGCCACGGAAGGAGCATCAACGACAAGGAGAGGTTAATATTTTTCCGGCTGGTACAACTGCCCCAATGACTCTTGCTGTTATTGATCTTCACCTCATTGAAACAAAAACCATAACGCCCCGCCAATCCGGAAAGCCTGTCGGGCAAGAGCCGCTTGGCCTCATGGCGCAAGGCCCGCTCGATCATCGACCGAAGCAATTCCTGCACCTTCGTATCGCTAAAACAGGTCTCAGAGGGACACTCGACCGACAACACCTCATCCTGCAGGCGCATCCGGAAATTCTTTCGCTCCGACCGGCAGATCAGCACACGGAACGTCGTGGCCCGCAAGTCGGTCGACTCATCCAGCGGCGGTCGCTCCGGATGTTTCACCAATGCCGTCTCGATCCGTGCCCGGTTCTCATTAATAAAACGCCGCATCAGCGCCTCATTACCCCCAACCGGCATCACGGCCAGCACCTTTCCTTTACTGATCTTCAAGCTATAATGCCTTGCTTTCGGGCTTTGCCTGAAAGTGACCATGCCTATTCCCTCTATGAATACCTCTTTTTCCATGACCGCCCGCGAAAGTAACGAATAAAACAAAATTAATCGAATAGAAATCATTATCTTCGCGGGCAGAAAAACAACTTTAATAAACTATTGAAATCATGAGTAAGAAAGCGCTTTTAATCATTTGTGACGGTTGGGGTATTGGCGACAAAGGCAAGGACGACGTGATCTCTTGCACACCGACTCCGTATTGGGATTCTTTGTTGGCAACCTATCCTCATTCACAATTACAAGCGAGTGGCGAGAACGTAGGCCTTCCTGACGGCCAGATGGGTAACTCAGAGGTAGGTCACCTGAACATTGGCGCCGGCCGTATCGTTTATCAGGACCTGGTAAAGATCAACCGGGCATGCGCAGACAACAGCATCCTGAAGAACAAGGAGATCGTTTCCGCTTTCTCTTACGCGAAAGAGAACGGCAAGAGCGTCCACTTCATGGGCTTGACTTCCAATGGCGGTGTACACAGCTCATTGGATCACCTTTTCAAACTTTGCGACATTGCGAAGGAATATGAGATCAAGAATACATTCATCCACTGCTTCATGGATGGCCGTGATACCGATCCGAAAAGCGGTAAGGGCTTCATCGAGGAGCTGACAGCGCACTGCGCTAAATCTGCCGGAACGATCGCCTCTATCGTTGGACGTTTCTACGCGATGGACCGCGACAAACGTTGGGAGCGTGTCAAAGAGGCTTACGACCTGTTGATCGAGGGCAAGGGCAAGCAAGCTACCGATATGGTACAGGCTATGCAAGAGTCCTACGATGAAGGCGTAACCGACGAGTTCATCAAGCCGATCAACAACGCGAACGTAGACGGTACGATCAAAGAGGGCGACGTTGTTATCTTCTTCAACTATCGTAACGACCGCGCGAAAGAGTTGACCATCGTCTTGACACAACAGGATATGCCAGAGCAAGGTATGCATACGATCCCGGGCTTGCAATACTATTGCATGACTCCGTACGATGCCTCTTTCAAGGGCGTACACATCCTGTTCGACAAGGAGAACGTACAGAACACTTTGGGCGAGTACCTCGCGAACAACGGCAAGACTCAGCTCCACATCGCCGAAACAGAGAAATACGCGCACGTAACCTTCTTCTTCAACGGTGGCCGCGAAACGCCGTATGAGAACGAGGAGCGTATCCTGGTTCCTTCACCAAAGGTAGCGACTTACGACCTGAAACCGGAAATGAGCGCCTACGAGGTAAAAGACAAATTGGTTGAGGCAATCAACACGAAGAAATACGACTTCATCGTTGTCAACTACGCTAATGGCGATATGGTTGGACACACCGGTATCTACGGCGCTATCGAGAAAGCGGTTGAGACAATCGACAACTGCTTGAAAGATACGGTAGAAGCCGCTAAGGCAAACGACTACGAGGTCATCATCATCGCTGACCACGGTAACGCTGACCACGCCTTGAACGAGGATGGTACGCCTAACACAGCACACTCCTTGAATCCGGTTCCGTTCGTTTACGTTACCGAGAACAAGGCCGCTAAGGTAGAGAACGGTGTCCTCGCGGACGTCGCTCCTTCTATCCTGCACATCATGGGTATGCCGCAACCGGCCGAGATGACAGGCAAGGATTTGATTAAATAAATATAGAACGACCTAAAGGGCTGTACTCATTATGGGCACAGCCCTTTTTTTGGTCCTATCACCTACCAACAACATGATCGACATGATTCAAATAGACGATACACTGGTCAGCCTCGACGTGATCGAGCGCCATTTCTTATGCGATCTGGCTCACTGCAAAGGAGAATGCTGCGTGGAAGGCGACGCGGGCGCACCGCTCGAGGAGGAGGAATTCCACAAGCTGCGTGAGATCCTGCCGGAAGTTTGGAACGACCTATCACCCAAAGCACAAGAGGTTATCAACAAGCAGGGTGTCGGTTACATCGACGAGGACGGCGACATTGTCACCTCTATTGTCGACGGCAAGGATTGCGTCTTCACCTGTTACGATGCTGATGGCATCTGCAAATGCGCCATCGAGAAGGCTTACCGAGAGGGAAGAATCGACTTTTACAAGCCCATCTCCTGCCATCTCTACCCGATCCGGATTACGAAATACCCGGAATTCCAGGCAGTCAACTATCATCGCTGGAAAGTATGTAAGGCGGCGGAAATATTGGGTGAGAAGGAGAAGTTACCCATCTATAAATTCTTGAAGGAGCCGCTGATCCGCAAGTTTGGACAAGCTTGGTATGACGCACTCGAGGAATGCGCCGACGAGTGGAACCGGCAAAAGGAGACTAACGGATAACAATCTTCCGGACTACGTCATTCAGGCGGATAATATAATAACCTTTAGGCAGATCCAAGGCGTATTCGCCGTCAGGTTGCGAGACTCGGATCTCTTTCACCTTGATGCCGACTACGCTGAAGATCTCAATCACGCTGTTCACTGGCGCAGCCGAGATCTTAATCCGGTTCTCATAAGCGACAATCTCCGTCTTTTCCACCTCTTGCGTCACGGCACGAGTTTGCTTAGCCGACGGAACGACTTCAGTCGCCCAGCCATCAATCCCGTTCCCCATAAGCAAAAGGGCAGACAACGCTAATGATTTCCAAAACATTCCCATACGATTATCCGGATTTCTCCACAAAATTAAGAAGAAAAATCGTTCCCTTTCTCAGAAAAACACTTTTTATTCATCAAACGGGCCATTCAGACCGACAAAACCATTCCCTCGTTCCCCAAAATCGTCTCCGGGAAAACCTCACGGGCCTCATCCAACAAGAAAGCCGTATTCTCGTAACGAGCCGAATAATGACCGATCACCAGACGCTTTACGCCTGCCTCGCAGGCGATCGTCGCCGCCTGACGGGCCGTCGAATGGAACGTTTCCTTCGCCCGAGCCAAATCCCGCTCAGCGAAAGTGGCCTCATGATAAAGTAAATCAACACCTTCAACATAAGGGACTATCTCCGGATGAAAAGCCGTATCGGAACAGAAGGCGTAACGTTTAGGCTGCTCGGCCGGCCTGGTCAGGCGGGCATTGGGAATCACCTCACCTTCAGGCGTTATAAAGTCTGCCCCTCGCTTGATCTCCTGGATCTGGCGAATCGGAACTTGATAGAAGTCTATCATCTCACGGATGATATGTGCCTCCTTTGGTTTCTCGGCGAAAAGATAACCACAACAGGGAATCCGATGCTTTAACGGAATAGACCAGACACTCAACGAGCGATCCTCCATGATCAAGGCATGCCGGGTCGTATCGACCGGCTCAATCCGAACATCAAAAGGCATTCCCTTACAAAAGAGACGCAGAATCGGCTCAAGAAAATCCTCCAGCTCTTTCGGTCCATGAATCACCAGCTCACCCGTACGCCCCAACATACCTAAAGTCGAGATCAGGCCTGGTAAACCAAAACAATGATCGCCATGCAAATGAGAGATGAAAATATGCGTCAGCCGACTGAATTTCAGGTGGGCATGACGTATTTGCAATTGCGTGTTCTCTCCACAATCGACCATGTACAACTTATCCCGAAGGTTAATCACCTGAGAAGTCGGTAAATGACGGGTTGTCGGCAACGCCGATCCACATCCTAAAATATGCAAGTCAAAATCAGCCATAATCCATCAAAGAATCTCCCGCGAAGTTAAACCAATAATCCTGGTTCAACCAATTTATCTTTCCATTTTATCCGATCCCCATAAGCCTCATGGCGGGAACACACAAAAAAAGAGGCATCATCACGACGCCTCCTTCTCTATAAGGAATAAATGATAAAATAAAAGTTATGTGGAAGGTTATTTGCTAATACTATTGAATATTGCCATTCTCAAAGCCACTCGCGTTGGAAATGCTGTTATCTCCCAAACCGCCATTTTCCGTCTCGTAAAGAGCAGTCTTATCCGTATTATACTTGACGGTATAAGTCCGCTCGCCACTGAAAGTACGCACTTTCATCTTCAGGTCTACCGTCTTGCCTTTAGTATCAGGCAATGACGCGAGATTAAACGCTACCCGCCCTGAGCCAGACGAAATTGCCGGATCGCCTTTAGCGTGATGACGGAACTCAACCATGTATGGATCATTCTCCGCATCGGGCTGGATCAGGTTGATATAATGCGCCTTCTGCCCGCCTTGCTTGACAATGAAATAGAAATTCAGGTAACCATCACCGACCCAAACATTCTCTACACCCGGGATATCCACAGGATCCGTTCCATAGATCGAATCGTTAGCGGCGCCCATATCAGGGGCAATCTGCTTTGTCAAAATATCATGAATACCATTCAACTTGATGTAATGGGCGAATCCCTGAATCGAGTCGCTCAATATGGTAAAGCTTACAAATGCCCGTTGATTCTCTTTCGGCTCATAATCCGGATAATTTGTGGCCGCCGGCCATAAGGTTTTTCCGTTGTCCAACCGCAAATAGAACACGTTGCCTCCTTGAGGAACCACCGTGGCGATCGCCAACCAAACATTATCCAACGAATAGTTCGGATCGTTCACCAAATCATCATCACCCAAACAAGAGGGAAGCGAAAATAGGGTCACAGCCGCAACTATCAACATCAGAATAATCCTCTTTAGATTTTCCATAAACTAATACTTAAAGAATCTATCTTCAATCTGTTTCTGTAGGTTTAGACGGTAAAAACAGGGTAAACGCTGCACCCCTTATCATCTAAAAGATGTTAATGGATCAAAGAGTTATAGATCAAGCGAGCGGTCCGTTCCGAAGCGCCCGGCTCACCCAAGATCCGGATCACCTCATCATACCCATCCAACATCGCCTGGCGATAGGCCGGTTCATTTATGATCCGGCCCAGCTCATGCAGGATCGACTCTAACGAGAAACGTCCGCCAAACAGCTCCTGAACCACCTCTCGTCCGGCGATCAGGTTCACCAACGAGATATATGGTGTATGGAAGAAATGCTTAAAAATAAAGCTGGCCAATTTTCCCGCTGGCGTATAATAGCAAACCACTTGCGGTACCCGGAAAAGGCAAGTTTCCAACGTCGCCGTACCGGAAGTGACCAAAGCGACCTCGCTCTCACGAAGCAAAGCATAGGTCTGGCCAAAAACGATCCGTACGTCCGAATCCCCCATATAGCTTCGATAATAATCGGGATCGATACCTGGAGCGCCAGCGATCACCGGCTGGTAATGAGGGAAACATGCGGCGGCACGCAACATGGTCGGCAAATTGTCTCGAATCTCCTGTTTCCGGCTTCCGGCCAAAAGCGCCAGAATAGGCCGCTCACGATCCAAATCGCACGCTTCGGCCAAGCTCGCCTCTCCAGAAGCCGACTTCAGGAAATGAGAAACCGAATCAACCGATGGATTCCCAACATAATCCACCGGATAATTAAGCTTATGGAAAAAGTCGACCTCAAAAGGCAGGATACAGAACATCCGATCCACATAACGACGAAAATCCTTGATCCGATACTGTTTCCAAGCCCAGATCTTCGGTGAGATATAATAATGAACCGGAATGCCCAACCGCTCATGGACAAACCGGGCGATCTTCAGATTAAAGCCTGGATAATCAACCAATATCACCACATCGGGAGCGTAAGCCTCGATATCCGCCTCACAAGTCCGCATATTCCGCAAGATTGTCCGCAGATGCAGCAGGACAGGGATAAAACCCATATAGGCCATTTCCCGGTAATGCCGAACCAAAGTGCCGCCTACGGCCCGCATCAGGTCGCCACCCAAGAAACGGAAGTCCGCCTCCGGATCAATCTTAGCCAAAGCGGCCATCAGGTTCGAGGCATGCAAATCGCCCGAGGCCTCACCCGCGATCAGGTAATATTTCATGGTCTGACTATAATTTCCAGTTATCCAAATGACTCATGAACTCATAATCGGTCACGTCGACCTTACAAGGTACCAGACTGGCATAACCCGCGTCGAGCGCTACCATATCGTTGTCCGGCAAGATCGGCTCACGACTCTCGAAATCGCCCGTCAACCAATAGACCGGCTTGCCGGCCCCATCCTCCGAAAGCTTGAACTCGCGCACCCAACGGCCATCTGTCTGCCGACACACCTTGACTCCTTTTACCCGATCGGTAACAGGCACGTTCAGGTTCAAGTAAGTACCATGCGGCAAGCCCTCCTCAAGAACTTTCTGGGCCACTTGCCGTCCCAACCGGCACGACTCCGTAAAGTCGGCATCTGCCCGATGATCGAGCAATGAGACACCTAAAGAGGGAACGTCAAAAATACAACCCTCGATCGCGGCGCCCATTGTCCCCGAATAATTCACGCAAATCGCCATGTTACCTCCATGATTAATACCCGACACCAAAAGATCCGGCTTGCGTTCCAACACCACGTTAATGGCCAATTTCACACAATCGACCGGCGTGCCCGTGCAACGATAGACAGTCAGTCCCGGTTCCTCACGCACCAAGGCGTACTTGATCGGGATTAATGAGGTAATAGCGCTGCTCATGCCTGATCTCGGCCCGTCGGGAGCGAACACGACCAGGTCGCCCAAATCCCGGAGAGAATTCACCAGTTCATTAATACCCTTGGCCAAATAGCCATCATCATTCGTGATCAGAATTAAAGGTTTCTCTTTTGTCATACGAATCTGTTCCTGATTTTCTGTTTTGAGTTGCGCGAATATACGCAATATTTCGTGGGCCAAACCTTAAAAATCTGTTTCTATGAGGTTGAGAATTGTGAAATTATCACTCGCCAATAGATGAGATTAAAAGGGAAATATGTATTTTCGCGAGTTATCAACAAGAAAGGCGACTTATCAACAAAACGAGCATTGTTTCGGACGAACCTTGTGGCGTTCGCTTTTAAATGCTTAGTTTTGCCTGCGAAAAACGATGTTTAACATGGGAAAGATTATCGCCTTAGCAAATCAGAAAGGTGGCGTAGGAAAAACGACCACGACCATCAACCTGGCGGCCTCGCTTGCCGCCCTTGAAAAGAAAGTACTCGTTGTCGACGCTGACCCCCAAGCGAATGCCTCATCCGGATTAGGGATCGACATCCGCAACGTAGAGCTTTCTATTTATGAATGTCTGGTGAACGGGGAAGACCCCGATGGCGCGATTGTCCCGACGGAGGTAGAGGGCCTGGAAATCATACCCTCGCATATTGACTTGGTCGGGGCTGAGATCGAGATGCTGAACCTCGAGAACCGTGAGCGGATCTTGAGAAACATCCTGGAGCCTTTGAAAGGCCGTTATGATTTTATCCTGATCGACTGCTCGCCCTCTTTGGGACTGATTACGGTCAATGCCCTAACGGCTGCCGACTCGGTGATCATCCCGGTACAATGCGAGTATTTCGCCCTAGAGGGAATCAGCAAGCTGCTGAACACGATCAAGATCATCAAGTCAAAATTAAACCCGGCGCTCGAGATCGAGGGCTTCTTACTGACGATGTACGACTCTCGCTTGCGCCTGGCCAACCAGATTTATGAGGAGGTGAAAAGGCCGTTCCGTGACCTGGTCTTCACGACCGTCATCCAGCGGAACGTCAAGCTGAGTGAGGCCTCCAGCTATGGCAAGCCTGTCTTGTTGTACGACGCCGACTCTAAAGGTTCGCAGAACCACATGCAGCTGGCGCAAGAGATTATTGACAAGAACAAACAATTATGGCAACAATAAAGAAATCAGCTTTGGGAAGGGGCCTCGACGCCTTGATCACGATGGACGACCTCCGTACGGGCGGCTCATCGTCGATCAGTGAGATCGAGTTGAGCAAAATCCAACCCAATCCGGAACAACCCCGCTCCATCTTCGAGCAGGAAACGCTTGAGGAGCTCGCGGCCTCCATACGATCAATCGGCATTATCCAGCCTGTTACCTTAAAGGAAATGGGCGACGACCGCTATATGATCATCTCGGGCGAACGCCGTTACCGGGCTTCCCTCATGGCGGGGCTCGAACGTATCCCGGCCTATATCCGGACCGCCGAGGACGATAACGTCGTCGAAATGGCCCTGATCGAGAATATCCAGCGTGAGGATCTCAACGCGATCGAGATCGCGTTGGCGTACCAAAAGCTCCTGGACAATTATAACTTGACCCAAGAGGCCCTGAGCGAGCGGGTCGGCAAGAAACGGGCGACCGTGGCCAACTACCTGCGCCTGCTGAAACTGCCGGCGGAGATCCAGATGGGTTTGAAAGACAAGAAAATCGATATGGGGCACGCCCGGGCCTTGATCCCGGTCGAGGATCCGGAGGTGCAGCTCGCCCTTTATGAACAGATCCTCGAGCAGGGATTGTCGGTCCGCAACGTCGAGGAGCTGGTTCGCGGTATCGCCGCCGGCGAGAAATTACCGGAGAAAAGCGCCAAGGAGCCCCGCAAGCCGATGCTGCCCGAGGAATACAAGATGCTGAGAGAACACCTTTCGCGTTTCTTCAACACAAAGGTACAACTCACCTGCGATAACAAGGGAAAAGGGAAGATCACCATCCCTTTCGCTACCGAGGAAGAATTGGAGAAGTTGATCGGCCTATTGGATAAGTTGAAATGAGATATTGGACGCTCTTGCTTCTGCTGTGCGGATGGCTTTGCCGATACACGACGGTCAACGCGCAAATCGGCCAGGTACCGGCCCGCGACTCGGTGGAGATCGCGACCGCCGACTCGGTCGTGGCCAATGTCATGGCCGAGGCCGATACGACCGCGACAGCCATCATCGCCGACACGACAATGAACGTAGCCAAGGAGGCGACCGCGTTCAAACCCAACCCCACCAAGGCGGTGTGGCTGGCCCTGATCCCGGGTATGGGACAGATTTATAACCGGAAATACTGGAAATTACCGATCGTCTATGGTGGACTGATGGGCTGTATGTATGCCGTTACCTGGAACAACAAGAACTACCAGGATTACTCGGAAGCCTATCGTGACATCATGTACGACGCGGAACATAATAAGGATAACCCCGACGCTTGGAGCGACAGCTGGCAGAACCTCAGCTCGCGCGACCCGGCCGAGGCCATCAACGACACCAATTACCAGGAGCAGATCAAGAGCCGGAAGGACTATTTCCGCCGGTATCGCGACCTGAGTATCATCATCACTGTCGGTGTCTACGCGTTGAGTATTATCGACGCTTATGTGGACGCCCAGCTCTTCGATTTCGACATCTCGCCCGACCTGTCGATGCGTGTGGAGCCGGTTGTCTCACCCAAGACGAGCGTGTCGCCCGGCTTGTACGGATTGAATTGCAGTTTTAAATTCTAAGGATCGTGAAAAATATACTGATTGGCCTATTTTGCTTGTGTGGTTTCACCGCCCTCGCCCAGGAGGATTTCTCCGCCGAGGAACGTGAGGGGCATCTTGTCCTGTCGCGCGACTCGCTTGAGGAAGAGGTCGGCTTGATCCCCGAGGCGATCGACGCTGATGTCGACAGCCTGCTCCACTCCTGGCACGTGCGCTATTTCTCCAAGACGGAGGAATATTGCCACGACGATGAGGAGAATGTCTATTTTCCCGACTCGATCTATATCGAGCGACTGGAACGCCTGCCCCGTGTCATTACCCTGCCTTACAATAACATCGTCCGCGATTGCATCGACCTCTATGCCGAGCGCAAGCGCGACTTGGTGCGTTATATGCTGGGAATGGCCGACTTCTATTTCCCCATCATCGAGCAGGTACTCGACGAGCATGGGCTGCCTATCGAGCTGAAATATCTCGCCGTGGTCGAGAGCGCACTCAACCCCGTCGCCCTCTCGAGAGTCGGCGCCGCGGGCCTTTGGCAATTCATGCTCCCGACGGGCAAGAGCTACGGCCTCGAGATCAACAGCCTTATCGATGAGCGACGCGACCCGGTGAAAGCCACCCACGCCGCCTGCCGCTATTTCGAGGACATGTATGCCATCTATAAGGACTGGAACCTGGTCCTGGCAGCCTACAACTGCGGCCCGGGCAACGTCAACAAGGCCATCCGGCGATCGGGCGGGAAAAACGATTTCTGGGAGATCTTCCCCTACCTGCCCCGCGAGACGCGCTCGTACGTGCCGCTCTTCATCGCCGCCAATTACATCATGACCTACCATTGCGAGCACAACCTCTGCGCCCTGCAAACCAGCCTGCCGCTGGCTACCGACACGGTCGTCGTGAACCGCTCGCTCCATTTCGAGCAGGTATCGGATCTTCTGCAAGTGGATATGCCGACGCTCCGCGCCCTCAACCCGCAATACAAGCGCGACATCATCCCCGGCAATGTCCGCCCGCTCGTGCTGAAGCTGCCCGCCGAGCGCACCTACGCCTTCATCGACAAGGAGGACACGGTCTATACGCACCGGGCCGAGGAGCTGCTGGCCAATTGCGTACCGGTCGACTCCGGGCAATCGCTGCCCCGGGCGGCCACCCGCGAGACCATCACGCACATCGTCCTGAAAGGCGAGAATCTTTATACGATCGCCAATCGCTATGGCGTCACCGCCAGGGATATCCGCAAATGGAACAAGCTCAGCTCCAACCGGGTGGCGAAAGGAAAACGATTGAAACTCTACGTGGATAACGGCGGTGTCTATCTTGCCGCCAAAGGGAAGGAAAAGAATGATAACGCGACCGCCAAAGCCGGCGACCAACGCCCGGCGGCCGCGGCCAGCGAGGGTTTCGTCTCCTACAAGGTCCGCTCGGGCGACTCGCTCTATTCCATCTCCAAGAAATATCCCGGCGTAACGGCCGCCACGCTCCAGAAAGTCAACAAGCTGAGTGGCTCCAACATACAACCGGGACAGATCCTGAAGATTCCGGTGGGATAAAGGAATAAAAAAGAAGGTGTGCCATTTCATATTTTGGCACACCTTCTTTTTTATTGGCTCAGCCCGATCAACGCCCGGAAAATACCTGCCGCCACTTGCCAGTAACCGACATCTGTCGGATGAACGCCATTCGTGCCAACTATCTCGGTTTCCGACTCATAGTCTCCAGCCGGCCGCTCCTCTGTCGGATAGACATTCTGGCAATCGAACTGAGCGTTGTTATCGATAAAATGGGTAAAAGAGGCATACTCCTCACTGTTGGCCAATGCCTGATAGGCCGCGTTCAGGCGATGCACCTTGACACCGAAGCCCGCCGCGCCATAAATGCCGTTCACGTCGCCCTCCTGGTAGTTCGCCCCCAAACCGCCATTCTGCGAGGGCAGCAAGACGCTTCCCAACAACACCACGCAATCTGGATAGGCCTCGTGGAAACGGTTGATCAATCGCTTGGCGCCATTCAGGATCCAATCCAGGTCGTCAAACGGGCCGCTCGACAGCAACTCGTTGGTGCCCAACTGGAGATAGACATAATCCAACTGCCCGCCACAATGCTCCGCCACATAATCCTTGACGTCGAAATCCTTGTAGCTATCCCACGTATAGCCGCCGGTCCCTTCCCAGCCGACCGTCCCGTCCGCGTTCTTCTTGCGGCCGACCAGCTGATAGTTATCCAACGACAACGGGGCGGGCCACGAGGTCGCGCCAACGGTTCCCTTCAGGCGACGGCTCAACTCGATCGGTGTTTGCCCTGCCGACATGAGGCTGTTGCCCAGGCAGAGCACGTGACACGGGCTTGCAGGATTACGCGCCTCACGGGTGACGAGCGTCACCTGCTTCGAGTCCAGCAGCTGCCCATTATAGTCGTAGATCGAGAGATTCATCTCGCACTCGCCCACGTCCGCCGAGGTCGGCACGTAACGCCAATAACGCTCGTAGTTGCTCCCCTTCCCGCACTCGAGGGCCAGGATATAGTTTCCCGACCGGGGATTCGTCACCACGCCATAAAAATAGACTTTCAACGTATCGCCCACGACGGCGTAAAGCCGGTCGCCAATCGCGATCTCCGCGCCCGTGCCCGTCAGCTCCTCCTCCTCAAAAACAGGGATGGGATCATCGTCGCTACAGCCGGGCAAAAAGGCCAGGACAGCCCAAAGAACCATCCAGAACGATAAACAAACGCTTTTCATCTCGTTTTTTTAAATTTTAATTACTCCAAAACGTCTCTTACTGACAAATATCGCCTTTACGGCACAAAAAAAGAGGGGGGCTTAATCTTTTTCCTCAGCGCGAAGGGCTAAATCTCGCCCGGCGTGCCGCTGTCGTCGCCCCCGCCCGGCTGCTCGGGGTCGGTCGGCTCGGAGGGGTCGGTTGGCTCTTCTGGCGTCTCCGGTTCCGGCTCCTCGCCGGTCGGCTCCTTGTCGGTGTCCGCCTCGCCCGACGAGGTGCCACCTTCCATGTTGGCATAGAGGTTGATCCGCGCGTTCACGTCGTCGATGAAACCCGCCAGTTCGTCCGACGGCTCGACGACCGCGTAAGCGTTGACCACTTGGACGATCTGGTCGTAAGCCTCCCGAACCTCGCCCAATTTCTTGTAGGTATCCACCTCCTTGTTCCCCTGGCGGCTCTTCTCCTCCTCGGCCTTCGCCTCAAATTTCGTCTTGAAGCTCTCGTTCGCCTCCTTCAGGGCCGCGACCTCCTCCTCCAGGTGCAAGGTGGCGACCTCCTCCGCGTACTCGTCGAGCACCCGGCACAGGCCGTCGATCTCGACCGTTTCCTGTTGATACTGATGACGTTGAATATTCTTGTATGGAGCGATGTTCGCGCTCAACGTATTCGCCGCCGCCGCTTTCGCCTCGAACGGGCTGCTCACGTGCGCCCGAATGACGCTGCTCACGATCCCCACCACGCGGTCTCGCAAGTCGTCGTCCGCACGCAAAATCTGGGTGCTCGCGTAGGCCGTCGGGCGCCGGATCAGCTCCTGCGCCTCCTCAATTTTATCCAAATAAACCGTTACTTGTGTCTCGATGTGGAGCGCCGCCGGCGTGTATTTCTCGATCAATTTGCTCACGCTCTCATGAAAAGATACCCGTACGCCCGCCGTCAATTGCGTCTCACCAAATGATTTGATTTGTTTTGCCATAATAATCTATTTAAAGTTAATTTCCTGTTCAAAATCCCACGCGGCCGACGCGCGGGCCATCCAAGCCCCTAGATTCCTTCCGCACGCCATGCGCAAGCCATCCAAGCCCCTAGATTCCTTCCGCACGCCATGCGCAGGCCGTCCAAGCCCCTAGATTCCTTCCGCACGCCATGCGCGGGCCATCCAAGCCTTTGGAAACCTTCCGCACGCCATGCGCGAGCCATCCAAGCCTTTGGAAACCTTCCGCACGCCATGCGCGGGCCGTCTCATTCCGTCCCGCCTGTCGGCATGACGATCACGACCGGTCCATCGACATTCGTCTCCTCATCAACAAACGTTTGCCCGTCGTAGACGATTTTCGAGATATAACGATTGCTGTTATACTCGTTCATTTTTACGCGCACCGTGAAATCAATCGGCCCGGAAGCCCATTCTCCATACTCCAGGCGGAAAGCGCCCTCGTCCGTCAAATTTTCCGTCGCGGTATAGTTGAGAATACTAAAATAGGGCGGCATCTCGCAATACTCAGGCTTAATTCGAACCGCCAAACAGGTCACATCCGGATCCGGCAAATTCGCATAGCCAGAATCCGATTGCTTGACCAACGCCATTTCGCTCCCATAGCCGGGATGGTATTCGCCATCCGCCCAAAGATAGGAGAGCCTCAAATCCTCGATATTCAGCGCGCCGGAAGAGATCAAGCAATTCCCCTCCTCATCCACGAAAGCGATATCGACCTGATCAGACGCGGTATCTCCCGCGACAGGGATTTCAGCCGGATCGTCCGCGTCGTCGCCACAGGCCAGGAGCGACAGGCCGAGGCATAAGCTGAAAAGGTAATAGATGTAACGCATACCCATAAATATTAATAAATTCAACAGATTCCGCATTGCGCTCAACAAAGATACGATAAGAAATAAAATATTCCTCATGTCGCGTCATGATTCTGTTTTCCAGCTCTATTTTTTCGCGGCGGGAGATCATTGCGCCAGCGAGAAGCGGAGGCTGATGCCATAATTGGAATCGGAGGTCGGATAAGAGGCGGTCGAGACGATCGGCTCGTTGATCTGCAAGTCGTAGAAGGCGCGGATCGTCAGGGCGCGGCTCAAGCCATATTCCGCCGAGAACTGGATGGTCTTGGCGATGTTGCCGCTCGTCGCCTGCGAGAGGCCGTCCTCGATCTTGCGGATCAAGGAGTTCATCTTGCGGTACGAGAAATCGAGGTTGACCGTCAGGTCGTTGCTGAAATCCTGGCTTTTCTTCATCCTCAAGACCTTATTGAACTCGGTGAGCTTATAGCCGATCCCGATCACGAACTCGTCGGAAAGCGACTCGACGACCTGGTAAGAGGAGATATTGAGGCTCAGGTTGCGCGTCTTGCGGTACTCGATGTTGCCGGTCAGGTTGTTGAGCATCGTCGCGTTGACCCCAAAGAGCGGGTTGAAGCTCTCGGTGAGGCTGACGGCCGAGATATCATAAGGCGACGAGGGGGTCGGGTTGCCGGTCAGCACGTCGCGGATATAGCCCAGGCCGTCCTGGTTGGCGTCCACCCAATCGAGGAACGACGAGAAGGCGCCCACGCTGTAAGAGCAGCGGTACTGGTGACTCAAGGTAATGCTCTTCAGGTGTTTCTTGAAGAAGGGGAGCTTGATCAGGCCATCGTAGGTGACCCGCCAGTTGGGCAACATCGCCTTGAGCGAGGGGAAGGCGGTGAGTTCCACCTTGTCGGGGCTCTTGCCGGTATAGGCCGCCAGGAAAGCCGGCACGAGCACGTCCAGCGAGTTGAGGCTCACGCCGCCGCCCCCGTAAGGCTGGCCCGCGTAAGAGGTGCCCGCCAGGAAGCCGGCGTCCGGATAGCGAGTCCCGGCATAGGCCGCCTCCATCCGGTTCGCGATCACGGAGCGATAGTTGAGGAAGCGGTCGAACGTCCTCGACGAGTAGCCGTTGTTGGCATTGCCGCTGCCGCTGAAGGCGGTCTTGATGGCGATCGTGCTCATCGTGAAACTACCGCCCATCTGCTCGGGCATGCCCTCCTGCATGAAATAGATATCGGTGCTCTTCGTATCGGTCCGGTTCGCGCTGAGGTCGATCTTCAGGCCAGGGATCGGCTCCAGATTGGCCCGGATGGTCAGGTTCTTCGTGCTGTTGATCATCGCGGGCGTCGTGTTGTTCACATTCTTCACGAGCCATCCCTTCTCGTCCGCCTCGTCGATGAAATCCCTACGCACGGATCCGAAAGCGAACCCCAGGCCCGGCGTCAGGGTGCCCATACGGCTCTGCCCGAAGATATCGCCCACCTCGGGCGCAAAACCGGTGATCATCATACCATCCGTCGCGGCATATTGCACGTTCACGCGGCGGAGCATCATCAGGAAACGGGTACCATACTCGACGGCGTTGGTCAGCAGGTTCTCCATCGGGGCGGCGCCCGGCGTAAAGGTCAGCTTCACACGCGCCGTATCCTGGGTAAGGATCCTCACCTGGTTCAGGTTCAAAGGCTTGAACTTGATGATATAGCGTTTGCCATCCGCGCCAACGGCACGCACCTGCACCTTCCTCGTCAAGAGGTCATGCTGTACGACAACGCCGCTGTCGGGACTGAGCTGCACCTCCTTCTCCACCTTGGTCTCCTTCTTCTTTTGCTGCCGCTGACGGCTGTTCGCCCTCGCGGAGGTCGCGAACTTCTGGTTGATCTTTTTCAGATAGCTGTTCTTGTTATAGAGCGACTGGAGGTTGAAACTACCTTGCCAGCTGATGTCGCGCTGGTTCTTGATCGTATTACCGATCTCCAGCTCCTCGCTGACAACCGTCGGCCCGCGATCCCAGTTATAGGTCGCGTTGTAGGTAACCGAGCTGGTCGTCCAGTCGAGTACCGGAATCTGTTGCAACGGCATATTCCAAGTCGCCGTGAAGGTTTGGTCATACTTCAGCGGCGTACCCAAGTCGCGGATACTCTGTTTCACGGAATCCTTCCATAATTTATAATCATCAGGATTCAGTTTCTTGTTCACCTGCACGTTCGGCTCCTCGATCCGGGCATTCGTACCCGAGGTGAAGGTCATGCTCAGGTTGTTGGTGAAATCCCAGCGCAAGCTGAAAGCACGATCCCACTGGAAATCGTGGCTGTAAGTCAGCAACTGGCTTCCACCACCTGTCGTCCCCGTCAGGTCGCGCATCTTGATCTCATAATAATTGCGCAGCATGGCTGTCTGGAAATTGATGCTCGACGGCAGGTAATTGAGGCTGAATTGCTTCAGGTATTTCGTATAGCCATTGTTCTTCTTCAACTTCTCGAACGGCCGGAAAGGCTTGGCGTAAGGCGTATAGCTATAAGCGAAATTACCTTGATAATTCTTGGTCGTCTCATACTCTGTCTCCGGGTTATGCGAGCTGTTCTCATTGTAAGCGTACCCAAACGAGAAGTTCGCCGGATCATAAGGCATCGGGTTCTCACTCTTGATATCTACACGGACATTATTGAGCGAGAAACTCTTGATAACCGTCTGGTCGATCGAATAAGACTTGACGGAATCGCGCTGCGCGTCCGTATCCAGGTTATTCAACGACTCCGACATCTTGATATCCTGGTTCAAGGGATCATATTTCGGCGTGGTTGTCTCTTTCGAATAGGCATAATAGAACGGGATGCTTACCTTCGCCTTCTCGGGGAAGAACTTACCCAGCTCCAACGAGGTGGAGACACTGAACTGCGTATAATCATCCATCCGGCGCTCAGACAGGGATTGATCCAACGCTCCGAAACCGGCAGTCTCGATACGTCCACTCGCGTTGACAGTACCCAAATCAGAGAGCGCCACGCTCAGGTTCGCGTTAGCCGCCCAACCGCCATCCTCATCGAAATCGGTCATACGAAGCTCATTGACCCAGACCTCGCCACTCTTGATCTCATTCGCGTTGTTACGCACACCGATCATGATCACCTTGACCTCGGCCAAACTTGGGTTACCAACAATGCTGATCGTGTTGCGGGTATTATTCTCGTCAGTCTTCGAATAAACCTTATTGAAACTTACGCCTCCCTCACCCTGACGTCTGAGCCGATCGCGCTCCAGCTTCAGGTTGGTCCAGGTCTCCAACTCGAAGTCGAACATATTTTCCGTAGGCCAAACCTTCTCCTGATCGGCGCTGTTGTTCGTATTATAAGGAATCGAGCTGTGCGCTGTCAGGTTCATCGGGATCTCATACTCGTAGTAGTTGTTCTTATAATCGGAACCCATACGGATGAAGACGGTCAAGTCGCCATTCGACAGGCTCTTGGTCTCATCGATCGGAGCCTCGGCATGAGCGAACATCTGCAAACGCTTGTAACGGCGCAAGTCGTAAGAGGTCGACTTATAAACCGCCCGGGCATCACGAGGCGCCAGATCCGTAATCTTCAAGGAGAGCGCCTGCTCGTTCTGTTGCAACAACTGCGGCTGGCTGGAATCGAACATACGGCTGACTCCCGGCGGCAACACGTAGTTGACCGGCTGACGTTGTCCGTTCTCCTCGATATTAACCGAAGAAACCACCAACTCACCATTCGAGATCGGCGGTACCAACGGATCCGAGAGATCCTGCTCATAAGTACGCCAGTCGCCACGAACCAATTCGAACGTACCGAAACGCAAATAGGTCGGTTTCTTGAAACCGGTCATATACATACGCATGAAACGGATCGTCTTAAAGTCACTGATCGCACCAACCTTCTTGTCATAACTCTTGATAGGGATCTTGAAGAGATACCATTTAACCGTCTCCTTCGTGCCATTCATCATGGTAACTTCCGGCTCACGCTCGTCTACGATATTGTTGACACCAACCTGCAAATCACCAGGCCGCAAGGAGATCTTGTATTCGAAATACTTCTCCGTGCTGTTCAGCGTATTGTCCTCATTAATATCTTCCACATCAGGCGTACTCTTTCCGGCACTGGCATAACGCTCGGTCGATTCCTCGGAGTTGCCCTCCGTTCCGTTATAGCGTTTGTAGCGCGAGAGGATATCCAGCTCTTGGGCATCATAATCCGATCCGCGGAAATAATGATAGTCATCACCCGCCGGGTCGTTAAAAGGAGAGAAAGGATCATCCATCATCTGGCTGAGCGTCTCGCCCGATAAGCGGGCACGCAACTTCTCCAAATATTCCGTATAAGTAGAGAATGTCTTCTCCTCTTCCGACGAGAGACCGTTCAATCCGACATCCTGAAGTTGCCTGTTCTGGCTGTCGAACGCATAACCCGTACTTTGCGTCTTGGGTACCTTACCCCAGACGGTCGTATCCACCTTCGAGAGATCTCCATCCACAGGCAAGCCATTCTCAAAGAACTTCTTCTCATCCTTCAAGATATCCTCAGAGATCTCACCCAGGTTGAAATAGAGATCACCACCCTCGGCGGTCTGATCGTACACGAAAGGATCCATCAACCAGAACTCGATATATTCATAGTTGGCGGCCTCCAAATCTGTCGGCTCGATCTTACGCATCACACCACCCCAACGTTTTTCCGGATTGGCCAACGTACCATCCGAATTGACATTATCGGCATCCAGGTTATAGGGACCACGCTCGTTCGGATAGTAAGCGAAGTTCAAGACAGACAAAGTGGTATTATCGTTCGTTCCCAGCTGCTTGCTCGGGAAAAGCTCCTTATAGTTCACGCCACGCACGAAATGGTTGGAGAGATCATCGTCTGTCAGATGTCGAGGACGGGATGATGAACTCTTGCGAGTAAAGATACCATCGATCGTATACCAGGCAAACAGGGCACGATTCATACCATAACTGATATCATTCACCCGGCTTGCCTCGGGGAACTTGGGACTTTCCGTATCCTCGTAAGGTGTGCTGGCCAAGGTCCAGGAATAGGCGTTCAACAAGTCCATGCCGCTCTGCGTCGACTCGAAATCATCCAGATAGGAGTAACGCCCAGTGTATTCGTTCTCGTAATGCCCCGCGATCAACTGGGCAAACTCCGCATTAAAAGAGATCTGGCTCGGCTTAGTGAGATTCAGGAGCGGCAGCTTATCCAACATATTCGTCAACCACTGGCTCTCACCCTTATAGGAGGTATTCAATCCCCACAAGGTATTCCGGATCGACTCATCGCCCAAGGTTGTCTTGGTCGTCAAGGGCATCTCGGACATGTGCATGATCGTACCACCGACCATGAAATCCTTGGTAAACTGATAATTCAGGTCCAGACCGACCATCGTCTTACGCTGCATATTGTAGGTCGACTGGTTCTCCAGGGAGACACTGACCGGCGTTCCACTCGAAATAATACTCTCATTCAAGATCGTCACAATACCAGAGGTGTAATCGACCGTATAATCCACATTCTCGGTCAAGACCGCGCCACCCGCCGTCACCCGAACCGAACCTCGGGCCACATTGGTCGCGCCAAGGTTGATCTCCGCACCCGATGAGGCCTTATACTCACCGGTCAACATAAACTTATTCTTCTCAGCGATCTGCCGGGCAACCGTCAATGTTGAGTCGTAAAGCTCCTGGAAGACATATTTATCCGCATAAGCCGCTCCCACCTTCTCGCGCAACTTGGAACCGAAAGGCTCCACGCAGGGGAAAATCACCTTTCCCGTCTCGGAAAGGATCGTATAGCCCTCCAGGTAATCGAAGATACCATCCGGATTCGGGTTATCGAAAGAATCCAGCTTATCAACACCCAAGACACGGATCAGGATCTCGTTAGCGCAATTGCCGTCCGGAAGATAATTGACATAGGTTCCGGTTGAGTCACTCTGATAAGTGACGTTCAACTTGAACTTCTCCTTCTGGACTGAATAGGCACCCAAGGAATAGACGTTCTTCATCATCAAGTCCCAATACATCATATCGGGCGAAACCGTCGTACCTTTCAGCAACTTGACATACAAACAATCGGTCGTGTTTGTCTTGCTGTCGGTCGAGAACTCACCTACTTGATAGGTCTTACCGCCATAGATGAAGCTGAAGGCGACACCCAACACCTCATCGGCCTGTAACTGGGTCCTCAGGGAGATGTAACCCAACTTCGTATTCAGGGTGTACTCCGAGGCATCCAACAACCGGGCACTCTCGATCTTCTCATAGTCGCGGCTACCCTCAAAGGAACCATCCAAGGTCTGGGCCACCGAGCTGATCTGGCGCGCTCCCGTAAATTGGCTATTCAACAGGCTATACAGGTTATTGGCATCGTTCGTCGGCTTTCGGTCAGAGCCTTGAGGAATGACCAAAGTCTTATTATTGATATTATTCCGGTCGTTCTCCGCCAAGTCCGTAAAGGCGACGATATTGCGAGACTGATCGTAGTTACTGCTCTTGTTCGTCACCCACACCTCGATCTTAGAGATCTCTATACCGGAGGTAATGGTCGGCAGATTCGACACGAACTGATCATAATTGTCACGGAAATAATGCGCCAGGAAGAAGTGACGGTTCTCATCATACTCATCTACCTTGATCTCGAAAGGCGTTGTCTGCACGCCACCTTCCGACTTCACCGTCTTTGACTCCGATTCTTGCTGGGCAAACAGGGCATTGACACGCAACTTGCCGAATTGCAGGTCGGCCTTCATACCGAACAGGGCGGCACCTCCGTTGATCAGGGAGTTGCTGGTGGTCATGCTGACGTTACCGGCCTCCAACGACTTGATGATCTCGTCTTCCTCACCCGTATAGGCCAGTTTCAACTTCTTAGAATCGAAATCAAACGAGGTCTCGGTGTTGTAGTTCATATTGAAATTGACCTTTGTTCCAACCGAGGCCTGCACATTCAGCTGAACACTCTCGTCAAAATTAAAATAGGTCCGTTTCCTCGAGCGCTCCGGCAACGACGGGTCGTTATTCTTGTTCGTCTTCAATCCCATCGAGATCTCGGCCGATCCTTGCGTACGCACCCGGATACCTCCAGGACCGAACAAACGATCCGCCGCGCCGATATCAAACTGCATATCGGTCAGGTTAAACTTGTTACCCATCGCGTTCTGGTATTCCTCCTCGTTCTTCTGGCGGAAATAGGAACGCAACGATTGTTGGAAAGTATAATCCTGGAACTCCTCGGGCGTCAACGTCATTGGCGAGCCGATCTCCATATCGCCCAATTTGGTCCGCACGACGTAGGTCCCGGTCTTGATATCGTAGTCGATCGTGGTCTGCACATTCTCCGGGTTACGTAAGTCGGCAGGCGGCTTGGCGATAATATCCTCATACTCCTCGGGCGAGGTCTTCGCGACCGGATAACGAGCCGGCACCGTATCTTGCTGAGCCTCCGGCAACAGTTCCAACTCAGGCAAGGTCGAGGTAAAAGCCGAGAAATCTGCGTTCAGGGAATACAATCCCACCCCAAACAAAAGTATGGAGAACCAAACGAGATATTTTACCAGGCGTTTCCTCATTTACGAACTGAAAAGATGTGCTGAAAAAGAATATTAAAGCATCCGAAGGGCGGCCTTTATCACCTGCTCTACCGTCAGGCCCGGCGAATCTTTCAGAATCTTGGTGACAACCTTCTGCGAGGTTGCCTTCACGAAGCCAAGCATGACCAAAGCGGCCACCGCCTCCTCGCGCACCGGATGATCGGCTGGCGAGGCACCCCGTTCCAATACAGAGGCTTCCGATGTCGCATAACCGACCGTCTTGACCTTATTCCTCAAATCGACCAGGATCCGTTGGGCCGTCTTCAGGCCAATTCCCTTCACGGCGGTCAGGGCCTTCTCATTATCCTCGGCGATCACCGCGACCAGGTCGGCCGGCGAGAATGAGGAGAGAATCATTCGTGCCGTGTTGGCTCCCACACCCGAAACGGAGATAAGCAACAGGAACAACTCACGCTCCTCCCGCTCCTTGAAACCGTATAACAGATGGGCATCCTCGCGGATCACCTCATAGACATAGACCTTCCCGCTCGACTGGCCATTAAAAGCGCTGTATGTATTCAGGGAGATATTCACCTCATAGCCAATGCCACCACATTCGATCACCATCCGGGCAGGCGCCAACTCAACAAGATCTCCTTTTATATAATCAATCATGAGAAATTTTCTTTTCTTTTAGCATTTATCTTAAACGCAAATTATTCCCGAATCGTATGTGAGAGCGCCGCGAAATTATAACATTTCCATTAAATGCCACTCCCGAAAACGCGCCGCCCAAACCTGGCGCACCCTCTCGAGGCCTCTTATTGCTTCCAGAAACTGGGCAACAGGATCGTCAGCACGGTAAAGATCTCCAAACGGCCCGTCATCATCAAAAAAGAGAGATACCATTTGGAGAAATCAGACAACTCTGAGAAATTACCGACCGCGCCGATCGATCCCAGCCCAACGCCCACATTGCCCAAGGAGGCAAAAACCGCCCCAATCGCCTCCTCGAACCCGGCGCCATCCAGAGTGAGGACCAAGCAGCTAAAAAGGAGCAGGCTGAGGTAAACAAAAGTAAACGCCAACACCTTATGGACGACCTCGTTCGAAACGACATGGCCATTGACCCGCACAGGGATAACCGCACAGGGATGCGTCTGTTTCTTGAATACGTTGAACAAATTCTTAGCCAGGATCATGATCCGGCCGACCTTCAAGCCGCCACTCGTGGAGCCGGCGCAACCGCAAACAAACATCAAGAGCAACGCAAGGCACCAGAAAAATGGCCCCCAACTTATGTAATTAGCCGTACAGAAACCACTTGACGAGATAATACTCGACACCTGGAAATAGGCCATCCGGAAAGCCTTCTCCACATCCATCTCGATCCCTTTCATGTAAAGATAGGCTGCGGTCGTCAGGACAGCGACCAAAACGATGGCGTAAAACCAGCGCGTCTCCTCGTCCCGGAAAAGTTTTTTGAATTGCCCTTGGAAACAAAAATAAATCAACGTCATGTTGGTGGCCCCCACGCACATGAAGGTCGCGATAACATATTCGGTGTAAGGAGAATCCCAATAGCCAACACTGGCGTTCTTAGTGGAAAAGCCACCTGTAGAGATCGTGGACATAGCATGATTCACGGCGTCGAACAGATCCATAGGACCCAGGTATAGAAGAAAGACGACCAACAACGTCAGGAACACATAAACCCCCCACAACCGTTTGGCGATCTGCGTAACCCTGGGACGGAAACGCTCATGGGTGATGCTCGAGGCCTCCGCGTCATAGAGCAAGGTAGCCCCCCCGCCAAATATCGGCATCAAGGCCACGGTGAACACGATCATGCCCATGCCACCCTGCCAATGGGTAAGACTTCGCCAAAACAGGATACCCTTGGGCAACGCCTCCACATCGTTCAGGATCGTGGAACCGGTCGTCGTGAACCCCGACATCGTCTCGAAAAAGGCGTCTGTGACGTTGTCGATATAACCACCCAAATAAAAGGGCAACATCCCGAAAAAAGAAAATAAGGTCCACGTCAAGGTCACGATAAGCATCCCCTCACGTTTGCCGACGTTATACTCGTTCGCCCGGAACCCGATGCCATAGCACAGCACCCCCGCAAGAGCCAGGATCCCGGCGGACAGCAACAACACCCACTCGTCGCCCTCCCGGTAAAAGAAAGCGACAGCGGCCGCCAAAAGCATGAAGAAGGTCTCCAATATGAACATGGCCCCCAACATCTTCAGGATAAATCGAATATTCAGAAGCATACGAAAATCAGTTGAAATAATCCTCCAGTTTACGCATCGCCGTATCCAGGCAAAAGACGACCACATGATCGTATGCCTGGATCTGCGTGTCTCCCTTGATCATCATCGGCTCACCGTTACGGATCAGGCCACCAAGCGTCATATCACGAGGCAGCTTCAGGTCTTTCACCGGCTTGCGGGTAATCTTGGAACCGGGCCGGGCCACAAGCTCCGCCACATCAGCGTTAGCGAAGGTCAGGCACTTGACGTTAGAAACGTCAGCGTCCAGCAAGAACTGGTAAATATGGCTCGCGGCGATCAGCTTCTTATTGATCACCGAACCAATATCCATGCTGTCGGCCATCGGGATATAATCGATATTCTCGACCTTAGCGACAGTCTTGAAGACACCGAAACGCTTCGCCGCCAGGCAGGCCAAGATGTTGGTACTCGAGTTCTCGGTCAAGGCGATAAATGCCTGAGCGTCCTTGATACCCTCTTGTATCAACAAGTCCGTATCACGGCCATCTCCGTTGATGATCAAGACATTGTCCGGCATCACCTCTGCGATCCGGTAACTTTTGTCCTTATTATTTTCCAAGACCTTGATCCGGATATTATTGGGCAAATACTGGCAAGCCCGGATCGCGATCCGACTGCCACCCATGATGAAAATCTTCTTTACCTCTGGATTTTTCTTGCCCGCCAGGATACGCACGTCCTCTATGTGTGCCCTGGTCGTCGTAAAGAAAACGATATCACCCGACTCGATCCGGTCGGATCCGCGCGGGATAATCGTCTCGTTAAGCCGCTTGATGGCAACGACGTGATAGAGCTTCTGCTCGTTCATCAGGTCGGCCAACAGACAATTGACCAACCGGGAATTATCACGCACCTTGACCCCGATCAGGATCAAGGCACCTCCAAACAGTTCGGAATACTGGCGAGTCCACGGATGACGGACTGCCGTAACGATCTCTTTAGCCGCCAACATCTCAGGATAGATCATGGAGTCGATTCCCAAATTCTCGAAAAACTCCCGGTTCTTTGGCAAGAGATACTCATAATTGTTGACCCGCGCCAATGTACGATGCGCTCCAAGATTATGAGCCAACAGGCAAGCGGTAATGTTGGTAGTCTCCTCGGGCGTGACGCTCACGAAAAGATCCGCCTTGCGAATACCCGCCTCCTCCAACGCACGCAAAGAGGTTGGATTGCCAACCATAGGCAACACCTCCATGCTCGAATGGGTAAAATTCAAACGTTCCTCATTAGGATCCATCAAAATAATATCTTGATTCTCCTGCGACAACAATTTCGCCAAGTGTGTCCCGACCTCTCCGGCCCCGGCTATCACTATTTTCATAAGTTTTTATTATATCTAAATTCTTACTCCAGCTTCCCAAATTCCAGACGCAATACTTGAGCTATACTCTCCGCGTCCATTCCACACAAGCGATACAACTCCGGAATGGAACCATGCTCCACAAACTGATCAGGCACGCCAATCCGCCAGACATGTGTCTGGTAATCATGATCCGACATATACTCGGCCACCGCGCTTCCCAAACCGCCTTTGACTACACCGTTCTCGACCGTGATCACCCGCTTGAAACGTTGGCCAACCTCATCAAGGATCGCCTCATCAATCGGCTTCAAGTAGATCATGTCGTAATGGGCAACGGAGATTCCCTCCGGCTCGACCATCTCGATCGCCTTGATTACCTCATTACCAATCGCTCCGATCGACAGGACAGCGATGTCCTTTCCCTCACGCAACTTCCGTCCCTTACCGACAGGCAGGAGTGTCATCTCATTGCGCCAATCCTTCTTCTCGCCCTTTCCCCGGGGATAACGGATCACGAACGGCGCATCCGTCTGATAACCCGTGTACATCAAGTTCCTCAAATCCCACTCATTCAATGGTGATGAGATAATCAAGTTAGGTACCGGACGGAGATAAGCCATATCAAAGACACCATGATGCGTCGCGCCATCCTCTCCAACCAGACCACCACGATCCAAACAAATAACCATATGTAACTTTTGCAAAGCCACGTCATGAATCATCATATCGTATGCCCGTTGCATGAACGAAGAATAGACATTACAGAAGGGAATCATGCCCTCCTTGGCCAAACCTGCGGAATAGGTCACCGCATGTCCCTCAGCGATCCCGACATCAAAAGCCCGATCCGGAAAAGCTTTCATCATATAGGTCATCGAGCAACCGGTCGGCATGGCGGGTGTGATACCCACAATCCGCTCGTCCTTCTCGGCCAGTTCGACCAACGTATGTCCAAACACATCCTGGTACAACTGCGGCTCATCCAACCGACGGACAACGATCCGCTCGCCCGTCTCCTTATTGAAACGGCCGGGAGCGTGCCACTCCGTCGCCGACTCCTCTGCCGGCTTGAAGCCCTTGCCCTTCTTTGTCTTGATATGCAATAATTTCGGGCCCTGCAGGTCCTTGATATCATTGAGCACCTTCACCAGGTAATTAACGTCGTGCCCATCCACCGGTCCGAAATAACGAATACTGAATCCCTCGAACAGGTTGTGCTGCTGGGTCAGCAACGCTTTCAGGCTGTTGTTGAAACGAAGGATGTTATCCCGGCGGTCGTTGTCGATCAGGTTAATGCGCTTCAGACCCCGATAGACATCGTAACGCATCTTGTTGTAAGCCTGACTGGTCGTGATATCCACAAGATATTGGCTCAACCCGCCGACATTATGGTCGATCGCCATATTGTTATCATTCAATATGATCAACAGATTATTCGGATTCGACGAGGCATTATTCAACCCCTCGAAAGCCAGGCCACCCGTCATGGCACCATCACCAATCACCGCGATGACGTGGCGGTCTTTTTCGCCTTTCAAGGCCGAGGCGACCGACATACCTAAGGCTGCCGAGATCGAGTTGGAGGCATGTCCGGCGATAAAAGCGTCATACTCGCTCTCCGAGGGATTCGGGAAACCACTGATCCCTCCGAACTTACGCAGCGTATGAAAACTCTCCTTCCGGCCTGTCAATATCTTATGGCCATAAGCCTGATGGCCCACATCCCAAACGATCCGGTCGAAAGGCGTATTGAACACGTAATGAAGCGCAACTGTCAGCTCCACCGTTCCAAGGCTCGCCCCTAGATGTCCTGGATTCTCAGACAATACGTCAATAATGTATTGACGCAACTCCGAGCAAACCTGCCCCAACTTGTCGGGTGGTAATTGTCGCAAATCATCCGGGTATTGAATATGATCTAAAATATTTCCTTCAGAGAAATCCGCCATGCCTGCCTAATTTTCTCGCAAAAATAAAGAATAAACAGCACATTTTATAATATTAACCCTAAAAAGGCACGGACGACACCAAACCCCTAGCCTTTTGGAGGACGACATGTTCTTCCAGAGGTATGCCCCGTTCCAAGCCAACCTGTCCGGCCCTCAACGAGCCACCAATAGCCTCCAAGGCAATCCCAAGCAAATGGTCCTCCTCGCTGCCCAGCGGTACGGTCTCGACAACAGAAGGTACCTCAACATCAGGCCGCAGACCATCCGTGAAATCGGTCAACCCATCCGCATTCGCGAACATGAAAGAGATCAGATAGAGCTTCCAATCCGTCAGGTCCGTCCAAGAGGGATTATACATATCCGGTGTCATGTTATAACCACCATAACATTTCCCGTAAGTGGTCTCACCGAAGGTCCTCACATCCATATAGGGTTCCAATCCCACGATAGTCAGCTCAGAAGCGGAAGCGGTAGCCGGACCTGTCAGCACATAAAGCTGATCCAGGTTAAGGTTCACCGATACCGACGGGTCGAAACGCAGGTTCAGGCTCGCGTCCTTATTCTCCGACTTCTCAACAATCGCCATATAACTGTCGCTGTACTTACGGGTAATCAACACCTCCGAGTCGCTCACCACTTGAACGGGAGCCAACAGACTGCAAAGGTGACGGGCTGCCGTCTCGGCGCCGCCCAGATTATAGCGTAAGTCAAGTACTAAATCGGTAATTCCCTCCTCCTTAAAATAGGCGATCACCTTATCGAGTGTCTCGTTCGCGTACTCCTCATAACTCATATAGACCAGATAACCGATCCGCCGGTTATCCCGGTCGATGATCGAATAATGAACAACCGGATCCAGATAGACATTCTCGGCGTTGAGCGAGATTTTCGTGTCCAACGGCGTGATTGTCTGGTTGGCATTATACTGCCCTAATCCTAATGATACGGAAGAGGAACTCGCGTCAGCGGACAACAACGTATAATTCTTACTCGTCAAACCCGCTCCATTGACACTCAAGATAATATCCCCTCGTTTCAAGCCTTCTCGTTCGGCTGGCGTATTCGGGTAAACCACCTCCACGAACGCAAAATAGTTGCCCGGAGCGTTCGAGATCGCTCCAAGGGAATAGGTAAAACCGTATGAGAAGATATATTGGTCGGAGGAAGACTCGCTCTTAGTCGCGCCATTCCACTCTTTTGTTAGCCACGAAAATTGATCACCTTCATAAACCAACTCCTCAAAAAAGGTTTCCGGCTCCTTATCGGGGATCGTATCGAGCTCGGGAAGACGATCGTTCCAATAATAATAGGTACGCATTACGTTATACATGAACGTATTGACCCTCAACTCATCAGATGAGTCCGCCGTCGTCTGGTCCACGACATCCGAACGATTCTCCTCCTCAAAGGCATCATCCGTACAAGCGCCCAAACACAAAGCCAAAACCAGGCAGGGCCATACCCTTATCCATCCACATCCGCTCATAGCCATTCTCCTATTAAAATTATACTGAGAGGCAAAGATAGGGAAAGCCCAAGAACGTCACATAATTTGTTACATATTTTATCAGTCTTTCCCGTCCTGCCGTCTCAGAGACGGTTGATGGCATTACCCTGCGCCGCGATCCGGATGGATAGGGCCAGCATAGCCCAAAGCGGCAATAATAATCGTAATTGTTTTCTCATATCCTGTCCAATTGTACAATAATATAACTTATAACTTGATTCCCTCCTCAATACTCGACACACGCTTGCGCTCCTTCATCTCTCTCGAGCCATTTTTGCGGAAGGTGTATCGGATCAGGATCCAGGGACTGAACGAGGCGCTGATCCCCCGAGACAAGGTCTGTTCCGAATAGGCTCCGCTCCGGTAATCGGTCGACGTGCGGTAAGGCACGAGGAAATTCTCGATGGCGGCCGAGACGTAAAAGTTCGGAGTGATATAGTAAGTGGCCTGGAGCATCGAGAAATCCGGTGTCCGGTAGTGTGTCCTCGAGAGGGCCGTATAGGAATCGTTCCGGTAGGATACGTCGAGACCGAAATACCATTTCTTGAGATTGACACTCGCGTTGAAATAGCCAATAAACGACTGGCGTGCCGGTTGTCCCTCGAAATAATCGACCGCGTGATAGGCGGAAAGGCCGACCCGTCCCACCTGGCCGATACGGTAAGAGAGGCTGCCACCGGCCTGGAGGTTACCGTAATGGCCGCTGTTGCGATAGCTAGAGACGTAGATCCCGCCGTCGTCATAGCCATAAGGCTCGACAAGGTCGGTCGCTATCCGATAGGAGAGCTCGGGAGTGAGATACCAACCCCGATGGTTAAGGGTGGCCGAGAGTGACATCTCGTGGCTCTGGCTTGGCAGGAGGTAAGGGTTGCCTACCGTCCTCGTGAGCGAGTCGGTAGAGGTATTATAAGGGTTGAGCTGGCTCTCTGTCGGTGGCGTGTTGGTCAGTTGGTATCCCAGCCTGGTGGAGATCCGGTCGTTGATGGCATAGGTGGCGCTCGCCGCGGCTCTCGGCTTGAGGTAGCTGTTCGTGGCATCACCGGCCCGGAGCCTGATCGCCTCCAACCCGGCTGAGAGCATATAGGCCAGCTTGCCCGCCGTATGATTGAAATCGGCATAAAGATACTCGTCCCAACGCTCGTGACGGAAAGTTGGCACACCCGTATAGAGCTGCCGGATGCGATCGCTCACGAGACGGGTCTGGCTGCCCGCTGCCAGGCTGGCTCCGCTAGGGAGCTCTAGCGAATAGTCGAGATCGAGCCGTCCCGAGTGGCGGTCGTTCTTGAAGAGATAACGGTAATCGTAAATCCAGTCGGGATAGGTTTCCGTGCGAAACCCGTCATTCTCGTTATGGTTACGGTTATAGGCCAGTGTGGTCTCCAACGTATTGCCCTCCGCGAAGGTATGCTTGTGGAAAAGGCTGGAGGTGATGATGTAGGAACGGTCCTCGACACCCGCCCGGTAGGTGAACTGTCGGGTGATCTCCTCAGTCAGCGTTCCCTCTCCCCAGCCGTTGGTCCTCTTGTGGCCGCCTGTGGCATAGGCATGCGCGACGATATAGTCCCGTCCTGTCGCCATCCACCGGAATTGGAGCTCGCCAAGGAAATCGGGTCCCGCCAGGCTCTCCCGCCCATCCGTCCATTTCGTGTATCCGGTGTTCCGTTGTGTCCGTTCCAGGCTGGTCTCCTCATCGTGCGTATAATTGGCCACGGCCCTTCCGTAAAGGGCATAACGCTCATTGCCGATCTCGAAATAACCGACACCAAAACCTCTCCGCCAAGGGAGGTTATGTCGTGTGGCCACCTCCCAGAAGAGGAAGGGGTGCGTCCGCTTGCGCAACTTGATGTTGACAACCTGCTGATAGCCCTCCTTCAAGTAGCGTGCCTTGGCGATCTCGACCACCTCGACGGCCTCGATCTCCTTCGGGTCGATCGTCGCGATGCCACTATGGTGGCGGTTACCGTCGACCAGGATCAACGGTCGCTCCCCGTTGGCCATCGTGACGGTTCGCGCCCCGACGTTGGAATAGAGCCGTGGTATCTCCCGGAGTGCGATGAAGGGGTCTCCACTGCCCTTCGCCTTCTCGGAGAGATGGAAGATCTCGCCCGTGGCGGTCCGCTCGACGAGGTCCGCCCGGTTGCCGGTGACGGTCACCCCCTCGAGGTCTACCCTGGCCTCGGGTGTCAGGAGGAAGTCCGCCCGCTCGTCGCCCGCCTTGATCTCGAGCGCGCGCTCGAAGGTGTTGTAACCCGCCAGGAGCACCGTCACCCGGTAGCTGCCCCGGGCGAGCCCATCGATCCGGAACCGCCCCTCGGGATCCGTCAGCGCCATTGCCGCCAGCGAGTCACTCGCGCTCAGCAGCACCTGGGCACCGTCGATCGCCACCCGCCGCTCGTTCGTCACCCTTCCCGAGAAGGAGTAGGTTTGCGCCATGACCAGAGAAGAGAGGGCCAGCAAGCCCCAAAGCGTCAGCAAGAATCGTCGTTGTCTTTTCATATGCTTTTATTTGTTGAGAATAATATCGTGAATATGGTATGTCCCCTTGTAGGGACGCTCCCCAGGAGCGTCCGTGGGTTTGGGCGTTCAACGGGAAGAAAAATACAAGAGAACCTTGTTAGAGTTAACAAGACACTCGTGTTAGTACTGACAAGAGAGCCTTGTTAGGGTTGACAAGACACCCTTGTTAGAGCTAACAAGAGACTCTTGTTAGTACTGACAAGGCTTCCTTGTAATTGTCGGACGATTTAAACACCGCCGGGCGTACCGCCTTCCTCCTCCGGCTCGGCCACCTTAATGGTCTGGGAAACAGATCTCGGTGTCTTCAGTTGGTAACCGCCGTTGAACTGCGTCGTGATGGTGAGCGTATAGTCGCCAGCAGCGAGCGAGGCGGGGACGAGGAAGATCAGCTTCGAAGGCTGGTTGAGGCCGATGGCACCCGCCTTGATCCGGGTCTCGGTGCCCTCGCCATCGGTCAGGGTGATGCCGACCGACGGGTCGTCGCCCACCACCTTGATGTTCTTGCCCGTGAGGGTGAGGTTCGCCCCCGCGGTGGCGTTGAACAGGCCGAGGCCAGTGGCGGCGTCGAGGCTGGAGGAGAGGTACATCGCCGCGCCCTTCTCGCCGATGACGTTGACCACCACATCGGCGATCGCCTCGCGCAGCTCCTTGCCCTGGGTGAAGTTGACGTAGATCTCGTTCGCTTCGGGGTCCCACGCCGTGCCGCGCACGAGGCCCCGGCATTGCGGCACGGCCTCGAAGAGCCCGTTGTTGACGCGCATGCCGTTGAGGAGCAGGCGTTTGACGGCCCGTTTCTCGAGATCGAGGACGAGGCGCATCATCTCCGGCTCGACGCCCGGGTTCATGTCCATCATCTCGGCGATGATCCGCTCCTTGTCGGCCGTGCCGAGGGAGACGATAACGAAGATCTTGTCGTTCGGGTCGTCCTTGGTGACGGTGTTGTCCGCGATCTGCACGTTGATCTGGTACTTGATGTCGTTTGCCATAATAATATAATGTATTTAGGTGCCCTCTGACAGCTTCGGGCGTTGCTTTCGCTTATCCGCGTCTCAGAGCCGGTTGATGGCGTCCTTTCCGGCGCCGGTGCCCTTGTAGCGGCTCTTCGTCGCGTTGAACTTGTAGCGGAGGGTAAGGCGGAACTCGCGGGAGTCGTAATCCTCCAGCTGCGACCGGAGCGTGTTCGTCCCAAAATTGGTGAATGCCGTCCGTTGATTGTCGAACAGGTCGTTGCCGCGCAGCTCCACGCTGAGTGCGTCGTTGAGGAACGATTTGCGCAAGGCGACGTTCAGGGCGTAAACCGGGCGATCGTAACGGACATGGTAGATTTTGCCCTTGCTTTGGTAGACGAAATTCGCGTCGAGCGTCAGGCCCCAAAACAGCCTGAGGCTGTTGTTCAGGCTCGCGTTCCAGATCGGGCGGTCCGACTTGTAAGACAGGAAATCCCCGTCGATACTGAACCAATTGCGGACCACGCCGACCGTCCACGAGGGCGACCAGAGGCCGATCTTCGGCGAGGCGGAGAGGAAGGCGCTCACTTGGGGCACCTTGCCGGAGTTGATCTTTCGCGCGTAGAGGGCTCCCGGCTCTTCCGTCCAGGGACTGAGCCATTCGAGGATCACGTCCTTCTGGTGCTGGTAGCTGACCATCAGCTGCAGGAAACGCCAGGTGGAGGCGAGCGTCAGGTCGTGCGTCACCGAGGGGCGCAAGGTCGGGTCGCCCTGCACCACCAGATAGCGGGAGTAGTAGGCCAGATTGTTGCTCAACGCGTCGTAGCTTGGCCGGTCGACCTTGGTGGCGTAAGAGAGGCTCGCTCGCACGGGGCCGGCCTTGGCGTTGAGCCCCACGGTCGGGAAGAGGTTGTCGTAGGTCCGGCTCTGCTCTCCCATATAGGTGTGGTTTTTCCAATAATCGAACGCCACGTGCTCATAGCGCAGCCCGGCGGTGAAGCTCCCGAATGGGAGGGATCGCCCATACTCGGCGAAAACGGCCGTGTTGTCCTCCTTGATCTCGCTGTAGGAGGTCGGCACGTAGCCCTCCGTCTCGCTCAGGTAGTTATCGGTCCGGGCCGTATGGGTGTACTCGCCGCCCCACGACAGCTCGCCGCCGCCCAACGGGAGGGTGAAGACCAGCTTCGCCGCTACCAGCTGGTTGTCCACCGGGTTGATGGTGCGCACCAGGCGGTCGTCGCGGTCTTGGCTGTCCTCGTCGGTGCTCGCCAGCGACCGCTCCTTTTCCTTATAATAATCCGCGTTCAGGTCGATCCCCACGTTGCCGGCCTTACCGTTATAATAGAGGTTCAGCCGGTGGTCCGGCTTGTTGTCGTTCTCCTCGTGGCGGTAGCTGCTCATCCTGTCGTAGCTCTCCGCGTCGCGGGTCACCTCCAGGTCGAAGTATTGGTTCGCCTCCGACCAATTGTACCCGACGATATAGCGCGCGCCGACGGAATGGTTTTCGGCCAGGAGGTAATCGAAGCCGAAGGTCCCCCGCGTTATCTGGTAAAGCATGTCCCGCCGGGTGCTTCCCGGTTGCCGCCAGACGCTCGTGCCGTCATAGGTTTCCGCGTAGTTCGTCCCGGCCGTGTAAGACTCGTTATGGAAATAATATAAGGTGGCGAACAGGTCGAGGTTATCGTGCCGGTAGTTCAGGCCCAGCTGTTCCACGAGATCGGTGTTGTGTTCCGACTGGTACCAGGAGGAACGGGCGTTCAACCCGAAGCCGTCGCCTTGCCGACGCACGGTCCGGATGCGGACGACCGCCTTCGCGGTCGCGTCGTAGCGGGCGCCGGGGTTGGTCACCAGCTCGACGGACGCGATCTCGCCGGAGCTGAGTTGCTCCAGTTCCGTTTTGTCGCGTATCTGCCGCCCGTTGATATAGATGACGGGCTGGCCCTTTCCCAGGACCTCGAGCACGTCGTTACTTTTACGGGTGATCCCCGGCACCCGCTCGAGCACGTCGTTGGCCGAGCCCACTTGGGCCAGGAGGCTGTTCTCGACAGTCGTGACCAGGGCGTCGCCCTTCAGCCGCGTCACCGGCCGGTCGCCTTTCACGACCACCTCCGCCAACGCCTCGGTCGCCTCTCGCAGCGTGATCGTCCCTAAGTTGGCCTGTCCCGATGTCAAGGACAGATACTTATCCTCGAAGCCGATAAATGAGACCTTCAGCAATCCCGCCGATGGGCCCGCCTCCAGCCGGAACGCGCCGCTCTCGTCCGTCACGCCACCGGTGATGAATGTAGAATCCGTCGCCGCCAATATAAGCACATTGGCGAACGGGATGGGGCGACCCGACTGGTCGGCGACTTGGCCGGTGATAACCTGTTGGGCATTGGCATAACAAATAGAAAACAAACCAATCCATAATAGTATAAATACCTTCATTCTCATTTTACGTCTTATTTTAAGAATTCATCTTTTGTCTATCCGCGAAATACGGAAACTTCCCCCAAACCATCGATAACGGAAATATAATCTTTACATAATCATTTTCAACTATTTTCGTTATATTTGGCGGCGAAAAACGATGATATTTATGCGCAGATACTATTATATGACAGGACTGGCGGCGATCGCGATCGTATGTATTCAAGCGCTTTATATAAAAAGCCTCTATAACGATTACAGGGGCGAGAAAATAACAGAACTTGACCATTGGCTGTCGATCGCGATCGACGAGGAGCTTCGTTCGCGGAATCTGAGCGCCCAACCCGTCGACGGACGGAGCGTCGTTGTCAAGGCCATGAGCGATATGACGCCCCAAGAACTGGATAGCCTGATGAGGATCTCCAAACCGGGACAACCGGGCGATACAATTAATGTGGATGAGGCACGCAAGAAAAATATAGGCTGGACAACGGGCGACGTCATCCGACAGATCGACCAGGATCGTCTTCTCCGCAAAGGCCACCCCCTGAATTTGGACTCGCTGGGGCAGATCTTTGCCGCTGTCGTGCGTCAGCCCCTTACCTATCAGATCATACGCTACGACCGCGATACGCTGGCGGTGGATACCGTCGGTGCCGTTGGGCAACGGTCGTGGAGCTATGTCGCGCCGTTGCTCCCGATCGGGACAGAGGGCGCCAGCTTCCTGAAGCTTCGGGCGATGATCCCATGGAAGGGGTTCGTCTGGCAGCACGCGTGGCCGTTGGTCTCCTCGTTGGGGATCGTGGCGATCGTCCTGTCTTGCCTGTCGGCCCAACTGACTGAGATCCGGCGGAAAAACGAGTTGCTGCGTGAACGTGAGTCGGCGATCAACGGCACGATCCACGACCTGAAAGCCCCGTTGAACGGCGTGGTCACGATGTTGAGCTGGTTCAAGTCCGGCGAAAGCGATCCCCGGAGGCGCGACCTGCTGGAGAAAGGGCTGGAGAACGTGAAGCATCTGGCACATACGATCGAGATGCTCCTGACAATCGCCCGAAAGGAGGATCACCGGCTGGCGCTCCGGAAAGAGGCAGTGGACATGCCCGCACTGGTCCGTCGGGCCATCGACGAGCTGGCTTTCATCTATCCGGGGAAAGCGGAGCGCGTCCGGGTCGAGAACCGCTTGCCGGAAGGGTTCCGGATCCAGGCGGATGCCCTCTACATCGGGAGCGTGATCCGCAACCTGGTGGAGAACGCCCTGAAGTATTCCGACGAGACGGTCGAGGTGACGGTGACGCTGGCGCTTGCCAACGGCCAGTTGCTGGTCGCCGTGAAAGATACCGGTTGGGGCATCGCCAAACGCCACCAGAAACGCCTGTTCACGCAGTTTTATCAAGTGCCCCGCGAGCCGGGGCAAAACCGGGGCGGCTATGGGATCGGCCTGGCCCAGGCCCGTTGCGTCATAAAGGAACATCATGGGGAGATCCGGGTGGAGAGCGAGGAGGGAAAAGGAAGTACCTTCTCGTTTACGCTCCCGCCGCAGTAACGGCCCCACATCATTCATATATAGAAAAGAAAGAAGGAGATGGGAAAAACGAAAATCTTATTTATCGACGACGATACCGTCCTGGGAAATGTCGTGACGATGGCCCTCGAGGAGGCCGGTTATGAGACCTATTACCAGACCTCGCTGGTCGCGTTCGGGCCGGTCGTGCGTGAGTTGCGTCCCGATCTCGTGATCCTTGACGTGGCGATCGGCACGGGCGACGGGATCGAGGTCGCTGCCCGGCTCCGCGGCCTCCTACCAAATATCCCGGTCCTTTTCGTCTCGTCGCATACCGATGGCGACCACGTCGCCCGGGCGTTGGAAGCCGGCGGAATCGCCTACCTGAAGAAACCCTTCGGCATGGAGGAGCTGCTCGCCTACGTCAAGCGGCACACGGCGCTTCCCGCCTCCTCGGGCATCCGCCTCGGCAGCCTGCTGTTCGATCCCGCGGCGCATACCTTGTCGCGAGATGGCCGCGAGGAACGGAAACTCAGCCGTACCGAGAGCCGCCTGCTCGCCCTCCTGGCCGCCCACCTTAACCAGACCGTCGGCCGCGACGAGATCATCCAGGAGCTCTGGAACGACAGCGGCGCTCACGAGCAGAGCCTGAATAATTTCGTCGCCCATCTTCGCAAGTACCTCTCCAGCGAACCGGCCCTCGACCTGCTGGCCATTCCCCGTGTCGGCTATCAGCTTAAGTGGGTGGATCTTAAGTAATCTCTCTCACTTCGTTATAATATCCGAGTTCTCAATAGTCCGCCCGCCAACGGCGCTGTTGAATTTCTTTCCGAAACGGTAGGTAACGGAGAGGGAGAAATTCATCATCTTGTTGCGGATAGTCGTACGCTGGTCAAGCACGTCGCCTTGCGCCAGCAGGGTCGTTTGGGTGCTCCAACCGCCCAAGTCCATGCAGTAAAGCCCCAATGTCAGACGGTCCGACAGCAGGTTGGCCTCGATGTTCAGGTTGACAGACGGCCGTGTCCGGACGGTTCCGGTCAGGCCATAATTGCGGGAGTTGTAGAACAGGTCCAGGTCGGCCGACAGGAAATCGAGGATCCGGGTGCCGATACCGGCGTACGCGAAGAGCGACCAGCCGCTGTTTCTTGTGAGCAGGGCCGTCGAGCCGGGGGCGGCGTAGTCGTTATAGGAGGGGCCGATTTGGGTGTTGACGTAGAAGTTGAGGGGCAGCGAGGCGTTCCATCCGGCGTTGACACCCGCCACTCTCGCCCGGCCAATGTTGTCGTAGCTGTAAATGGTCTGGCCCTCACGGTCGGTCAGGATCTCGCTGATCAACCCGTTGTTGAACCTGTAGTAGGCGTTGAGCGAGAGGTTGTGATTGTTGGCGACGCTTTTGCGGAGGCTCAGCGAGAGCTCGTTGTTCTGTTGTGGATCGAGCGCGCTGTTGCCCTGCCGGAGGTACATCGGGTTGAGCCGGTCGATGGCCGGGTTCAGGTAGTCCACGCCGGGCCGGGTGATCTTCCGGGCATACTGGAGGCTGAGGTTGAACCGGTTGGGCAGCCCGTAAGCGAGCGTGGCGACCGGCAGGAGGGTATGATAGCCGGTCGTAGTTGTCCCGACTGTCTGGTGTGTGTAGTCGTAGCCGAGCGCGAGATAGGCCGAGAGGCCAGCGACATTGTAGCTGACGGTGGCGTTGGCCGACTGGATGGCCTGGCTCGCGAGCCGGTCGCCTTGCGATCCGGTGAGATAACGCCGATAGACGCTCTTATAGTCGAGGACCAGCTCCAGCGGGTTGCCCCAGAGGTCGATCTCCTGTTTCTGGAAAAGGATCTCGCCGCTGGCCTCCCGGATTCTCGAGTGGTTGTCGGTCAGCGAGCGGTAGTGGTTGTCGTAGTCGAAATAACGCCCTTTCACCTCGAGGTTGGTCGCCCTGTCGAAATCATGACGGTAAAGCAGGTTCGCCGTATATTTGCCGAGTTGCTCCAGGGCCTTGTCGTCCACGGGGGCGGTTGTCTCGCCGGTTGTCAGGGTGCCGTCATACCGATGGTCAAAACGATAGTTCATGCTGGTGGCGGAAAGGATCAGGTAGTCCGTCTCCCGGAAGTCGAGCCGGGCGTTGAGCTGCCCGAAGCCTTGCCACCCCCGGATCTGGTCCTGGATGTCTTGTCGCTCGAAGGTTGAGGATGTCCATCGCTCGGTCCGTGTGGCGACATCCTGGTTGTTTCTCGTGTAGGAATAATAGGTGTTCAAGGTCAGTATCCCGGTCTTGAAGGCGAGCGACGGGGTGAAGCCGTAGATTCCCCGCATGGCGGCTCCTTGTCCAGAGAGCTCCGCCTTGATGAAGCGTTCCTTTTTCTTGCGCTTGACGACGTTGATCACGCCGCCGGTCAGCTCGGAGCCGTAGATGGCGGAAGGGTTCTTGATGACCTCGATCCGCTCGATCTCGTCGATGTCGATCCGCTTGAGCGTCTCCTCGTCGGAGGGAAGCCCGTCAATATAGATGGCGGCGTGTTTGTAACTGTCGATCAGGATACCGGAGGCGCTGACTGAAACGTCGGGCAGTCGCCTGAGGGCATTGTCGGCCTTGGCGTGGCGCAGGAAATCTTTCTCGTTGATTCGATAGACGATCTTGTCCACCTTCTGGATGACGTTCTTCTGCGCTGTCACGGTGATGTTGTCAAGGGCGACGATAGTGTCGTTCACGACGATCGTATCGCCTTGGAGGAATTGCGCCCGAAGCGGGCAGGCAAACATGCACATAAGCGGCATGAATAGGGATAATAACAAGTTCTTTCTCATATATCGCTGTCATTTAAGTTTGTCACTCGTTTTCGCGAATATATTGGGAGAAAGAGACTTAATGGTTTTACATCTTTACACATTCACGTTTCACATCCGAATGTGTAAAGATGTGTAATCAAAATTGACTGATAAACTGGTCGAAAAGTTCGGCGGAACCAGGTTTCTGGTATATTTTCTCATAAAGTCGTTTGCGCGTCATCGAGACACTGGCCGGAGAACAACAAAGCAGTTGTCCAATCACACCGGGCATCACCCCTGCCTTGATTAGGCAAGCGGTCTGAAGTTCCTTGTCGGTTATGGGGATTAAACTCCTCAACCGGGCCGTAAAATTATCATAAGCGAGATCCAGGTTCCGATAAAGCTCAGCCCAATCGTTTGCGGTCGGACGCCAAGGATTTTTATCCCGGAACCGAAGACAAATCTCAGAATTCAGGAAAAGCTCCGCCTGTTCGTTTTTGCCCGTAGAGGACACGACTACCCTATCTTCAGTTATCTCCGGGAGGCTTTCTTGAATAAGACAACTTTGTTTCCGTTCCTCGATAGGACATCGCTTGATTTTGGCTTCTCCCCTCCTGCCCTTCAACCTCAGGAACAAGAAAGCTAAAACGCCTAACACCAAAACAGCCGTACTGATCTTTAACAGGATGCCCAACAACCGCTGACGCAAGGCTTGCTCTTGTTGTAACGCTCTCTCGTGACAAAGATCGGCCAATCTATCGGAGATGACCTTCTCATCCGCATCCTTCGCAAAGGCTAACGCATATTGATAGTAATAGATCGCGCTATCCTGCCGTCCAAGCTCCCAATAAATCTCAGCCAGAGCTTTAGCGGAAGTGACTATTCCCGCAGAGCCGGGAAGGATAGCTTCAAAGTCGAGATACTGTCTTCTATACAATAATAAATCCAGCTTTTCCTCAGTTCCTTGGGTAAAACGCAAGGCGTATTGATCATAATAGATCGCGCTATCTAGTTGCTCTCTCTTTCGGTATTGCTCAGCTAGACTCAAAGCGACAGAAGCGACTTGCCCGGAGTCTTTACAAGCAATATAAAAATCAACAAGTTCTCTTTCACTAATGATGTATTCCTCTTTAATTTCTTCTGGATAAACATTTTTTGTCACCTCATCATTCCTGGGAACGAAACGAGCGGCGAATTGCTCATAATAGGCCACACTGTCAGGTAATTCTCTTTTTTGGTATACCTCAGCCAGCTTTTTGGCAACAGAAGATACTAAAGCGGAATCCTTGAACCCAACAGCATAAATTATCGTTTGTCGGGAATGGGCAAGGAAAATTTCCTCAATCTCCTCGCGAAAAGAATTCAAAATCACCCCTTCCCGATCGTGCCCCTGCTGGCAGGCAAACCCTGTCAGGAGGACAAGCGACAAAACAATATAGGCAGAAAGGGAACGCATATCAATACACCAATTCCCCTTTCCCTTGGCGAATGATCTCGAAGTCGTCGGTGGTGCAATCGACCACGGTCGAGGCTTCCGTTCCACCGTAACCGCCATCGATTACCAGGTCGACGGTACGTTCATATTTCTCCTCGATCAACTCAGGGTCGGTCGAATATTCGATGACCTCATCCTCATCGTGAATCGACATGGTAAGAATCGGGTTACCCAACTCACGGACCAATGTCCGGATGATATTGTTATCAGGCACACGGATGCCCACCTCTTTCTTTGCCTTATAGATCTTCGGCAGCTCGCCGCTCGTGGGAAGGATAAAGGTAAACGGCCCCGGCAGGTTCTTCTTCATCAATTTAAAGGCCGCGTTACTGACCTTGGCGTACTCGCTGAGGTTCGAGAGGTCATAGCAAATGATCGAAAGGTTACTCTTTTGGGGATTGACCCCTTTAAGGCGACAGATCCGCTCGACCGCACGCACATTGAGCGCGTCGCAGCCAATGGCATAGACCGTGTCGGTAGGATAGATGACAAGGCCGCCATCCCGCAGGATCTTGACGGCCTTCTCTATCTCTTTCAGATTCGGATTTTCCGGATAAATCTTGATCAGCATATTAACCGTAGATGATGTGCCCGTTCTCGTCGGTGTACTCTTCCAACCCCTTGCTGTATTGGTTCATGGCCCGAAGGCTCATACCCATGCTCGAGAAGCCACCATCGTGGTAGAGGTTCTGCATCGTCACCTTACGAGTGAAGTCGGAGAACATCATGACACAGTAGTCCGCGCACTCATCCGCGTTGGCGTTACCCAGTGGACTCATCTTGTTGGCGAAGTCCATCAAGTGCTCCATGCCTTTCACACCACTACCGGCGGTTGTCATGGTCGGCGATTGAGAGATGGTGTTGACACGTACGTTTTTCTCACGGCCGTAGATGTAACCAAAGCTACGGGCAATCGATTCCAAGAGACTCTTAGCGTCAGCCATATCGTTATAGCCAAAGAAGGTACGCTGTGCGGCCACATAGCTCAGCGCTACGACAGAACCATATTCAGCGATAGCATCCATCTTCTTAGCGGTCTGAAGCATCTTGTGGAACGAGATGGCTGAGATGTCGAGTGTTTTCTCCAACATGCTGTAATCCAAGTCGTCGTAAGTCCGTTTCTTGCGTACGTTGGGACTCATGCCAATCGAGTGCAACACGAAATCTACCGGTCCGCCCAAGACCTCCATCGAACGGGAGAAAACGGTCTTCAAGTCCTCGACGCTTGTCGCGTCAGCGGGAATAACCTCGGCGTTCAGTTTCTGTGCCAAGGCATCCACTTGGCCCATACGTACGGCGACCGGCGTATTACTCAACGTGATGGTCGCGCCCTCCTCTACGGCTTTCTCAGCCACTTTCCAGGCGATCGACATATCGTTCAGCGCACCGAAGATAATGCCTTTCTTGCCTTTCAATAAATTGTGAGTCATATCTTTTAACTGTATTATTTCGGTCGCGAAGTTACACATATCGCAGGAAATACGCAAACCGGCTTGCCTGTTCGGGGGTTTTGTCTATCTTTGCGAGGTTAAATATTCAATTCCAAAGTTACCTCTTTTTGTCGACTTAAGAAGCTCTCTTTTACCCGGCCGTAAACTCACGCCAGTCGTAGGCGTGAAGATGGGTTACACTCTGGATCTCTCGGATGGCATCACTGGCAACGGCTTTTTCGCCTCACCAACAGTTGGCCTTCGCTACGCGCTGAATGGACACGGGGCCTTGCGCTTCGATATCGGATACGCCGTGCAACGTACGGGTATTGAAATTTACATTCCCGGGATCTATTACGATACTCAGCAGATAAGTCTCAACAGTCTCGCGCTTCGCTTAGGTTATGAATTCTAATTCTTATCAAGAAATAATGCCCATTGTTACCCCTTAACGACAGGCATCGTTCGAAGGGAACAATGGGCATTATTGTATCGCAATAACTGCCATTGAAAGAATTTATCCAACAACGACAAGGTCACTATTGGACAAACAAATACTTACGGCCTGACCTTCGCCTTAAAATTAGCCGATCCGGCAGGTTCATCCTGATCCTGATCGTGGCGTGAGGAATATTTGCCCAAAGGCAAATCGCGCAAGACATAATTGTTGCAGAGACGGGCCGCCTCGATCTTATCCGTCAATGCGGTGTTAATCGTTGTTGAGAGAAGATCGCCCAATACACCCCACGCAGAAGAGGAGGATGTACCTGAATCACTACCGCTTGAAAGATCGATCGTAATGTCGCCTCTCCGCTTAAAGAGGCTCTCATGAGTTTTCGTAGAGATCAGTTCATATTCGATATTGACCGTGATCGTACCCAACAAAGTCGCTTTCGACCATTTATGGATAGTCGTGAACAACAGGGCGTCAGCCCCGAAGATCTCATGGAACTTATCCAACGGGCCGTTGATGAATTGCTCGCTATCGTAAGCGCTCTCATTGCGCATCAGCTCCATCGCCAGGAAAGGCGGTACGACATAATAGCCCTTCTCGCAAAGCGGCCAGGCCAAGGTCGTATAGAAATAGTCTTTTGCCTCAACGTGCGTTGTCTTGTTGATTGGCGGCATGATCAGGAGCACGGCCGGTTTCTCCTCATACATCTTGGGATAATTACTGCCCCGCGTCGCGGTAGACGAGGTGCCGCAAGCACTTAGTCCGATCAACAGGATCGCCAGGAATAGGTGATAATATCTCATGGTTCCAATCGTTTTATCATGTGTCGCATAAATGGGGCCGACTCCGGATAGAGGGCCATCTCTCTCTCAAACATCTTGATTGCCTCCTCACGCTTGCCTTCCATGCCGAGCAAATAACCGTATTCGGCATAAGTACCGGGAGGGACCGTCTGGCGAAGGCCACCCGGTTGATTGATCATCCGCTCGAGGGTCGCCTTCAATTTAGCACTGGCTTCGGGTGTCAAGCTCTTATAATAATCATAAGAAGTAACCCGATAATCGTCCCACGAATAAAGACGCTTCTGTTGCGTAGAGGTCGTTCCGCATGAAGCAAGAAAGATCAAAGCCAGTCCTGCCACACCATATTTCCAAATCCCAATATTCATGGCAACATGATTTGATGTGTTTCCTGAGCGGCAAGGAAGACTGTTCGCTCATAGACAACCTGATTATGATACAATACTTTAATATGCCGTTTACCCGTTGCCACAGCGTAAGTCTCGCCTTTTACCTGATGCTTCTTCTCCTTGTTGACCTTAGCGTCGAATCGGGTCTGGTTATCGATCACGACCTGAGCCATATCCTTATAAGCCCGATTTGAAGCCAAATAGATATAAGCCTGATCGGCTTGCCCATGCGATGAGGTCATGTTTCCTACCTTACAGCCGGACAGGCCAAGGGCCGCACTAATCAATAGGGGAATAAATGTTCTTCTTCTCATGGTTGGATCTCCTCTATATAATAATTATTTAACTGTGTGGGATCTATCTCACCATCGGTGACCGAAACCAACGAGAATTCCGTCTCTGGCGTATTGCCCTGCACAGCCTCGACTTTTACCTGACCGATGACCTTTCCCGGCAACTCGAATTGAATACCTGTCTGAGGATTGGTGACCTGCTTACCACGCGTCTTAACCGCAAAGCGATCACCGACACTGATTCCTTGGCTCGCGCCACCCGAAATAATCACGCCATTCTCATCGGCCGCCAGAATATAAGCCCGCCAAGGTGCGTCCGTACATTTATTGATGATATTCTCGACCAGCTTGGAGATAGCGGCCGAGATAGCCTTGTCGCTCAGGGTCGCGTCGAATCCTGCCTTGCCACCGACACCCAATGTCTCCTTAGTCTTGAGCTCTGCCTCTCCTTTCGCCTCATCGGAATAGATGATCAGCCCTGTTTTCACGTCAACCAGGCGTATACTGACCGCCGCCTCGACGATCTGTGACTTTGTACTCGAAAAGACTCGCTGGTCACCAACATTTTTCCGACCAAACTGGGTGATTGAGCCCAAAATAAGATAGTCCGCCCCGATTTTCTGCAAGTCAGACTTGTTTAACTGGTTTTCTTCCTGAAGCTTGTCAAGATCGTTGCGCTCAAGCAGAAGGAACTTGTCCGAAGCGGCTAATCGAGTAGAGAGGATATCCGACGCTTGACGGCCCATCGGATCGTTCTCCTTATCGTAGAAGAGCCCTTTAGCGTATTGTGTCTCGTTCGAGAAACGACCGATCGCCACTTTCCGTTTCAACACTTTACCAGACTCTTGCTGTACCGTCGCTTCCGGCTCGATCTCGACGATGGTCCGCTGTGCCATCACGCCGCCGGCGTATAGGCTGGTGGCCAAAAGGCCAATAGATAAATAATTCATTGAGTCTTTTTTTAGCTTATAATCTATCGTTTATTCCCTATAATAAACCCGTTTGACACGTGGTGACACGGAGGTCAGGATCTCATAAGGGATGGTCTTCAGCTTTTCGGCCAGTTCGGTAACGGGCAGCTCATCACCGAAGACAACCACACTGTCGCCCTCTTTGGCGTCGATATCGGTCACGTCGATCATGCAGGCATCCATACAGATGTTACCGATAATCGGACATCTTTGGCCGTTGATCACCACAACACCCTGTCCATTACTGAAATGACGGTCGAGGCCATCGGCGTAACCGATCGGTATAATCGCAATCCGGGAGTCACGATCGACGTAGCTCTTACGGCTGTAGCCGATCGAATCGCCCGCCGGCACCTCCTGGATCTGCAAGATTGTTGTCCGCAAGGTACTGACATTGCGCAACCCTTTCTGCCCTGAGGCACTGATACCATACAGGCCGATGCCAAGACGCACCATGTCCATCTGATAGTCGGCGAAGCGCTCAATGCCTGCGGAGTTCAGGATATGCTTGATAACAGTATGGCCTAGGCCCTCCTCCAATTCATGCACCGCCTGAGTAAACTTATCCAATTGCCCGTGAGTGAACTCATCGAAGATGAAAGAGTCACTACCAACCAGGTGCGAGAAGATAGAACGGGCCTCGAGGCCGGTCTGACCTTTCAGTCGCTCGACAATAGCGGCGACATCACGTGGCTGGAAACCGAGCCGGTGCATGCCTGTGTCGATCTTGATGTGCACCGGATATCCCGTAATGCCTCGTTTCTCCGTCTCCTTGATCAAAGCGTCAAGCAAGCGGAAACTGTAAACCTCCGGCTCAAGCTGGTTCTCGAACAGTACGTTGAAACTGCTGAACTCCGGGTTCATGATGATAATCGGAATCGAGATACCCGCCTCACGAAGAGCGGCACCCTCGTCGGCCACGGCGACAGCCAGATAATCGCAACGATGTTCCTGCAATGTCTTGGCCAATTCGTAATAACCGGCACCATAGCCAAAGGCCTTCACCATGCAGACCATCTTCGTCTCCGGTTTCAGTTTCGAGCGATAATAATTGAAGTTATGTACAATCGCATCAAGGTTGACCTCCAGGATAGTCTCGTGCACCTTCTTCTCCAAAAGATCAGCAATCCGCTCAAAATGGAATTTCCTAGAGCCCTTGATCAAGATCAGCTCATTATGGAAATCCTTGATCACGGGAGACTGCAGAAACTCGTCGGTTGTCTGGAAGAAATCCTTCTCGATCTCAAAGATCGACCCATATTCCGGCAGGTCGCGACCAATACCGATGATACGGTCCACCTTCTTCCGGCGGATCAGGTCGGCCACCTTCTTATAAAGCAACTTCGGCAACATGCCAGACTGGAGTATGTCGGAAAGGATCAGCGTGCATTTCTGGTCTTCCCTTTCCTTGCGGCTTTGCAGGAAATCGAGCGCGATATCCAACGAGTTGATATCCGAATTATAAGTATCGTTAATGAGCAAGCAGTTGTTAATGCCCTCCTTCACGTCAAGACGCATATCGACCGGCTCCAGTTGCGAGAACTTGGCAACGTCGTTAGCGCAGGTAGGCTTCAAGTAAAGCATCACGGCCAGACAATGGATGACGTTCTCGATCGAGGCATCGTCGGTAAAGGGAATCGTAACGGTCCGGGTAAATCCCAACAGCGTACAATGGATAACCGTCTCGTTCTTTCCCTTCTGAATAGATTCGATGAAGAGCGGCGCCTCCGAATCGGTTCGGCTCCAGGCGATCGCCTTGTGTGACAGGCAAGCCGACTCAATACAATTGGCGATAAAGGCGTCATCGCCGTCGTATATGATCACCTCGCAATCATTGAAAAGAGAGAGCTTCTCCAGACATTTCTGCGCTGGAGAAATGAAATTCTCCTGGTGCGCCTCGCCAATGTTGGTAATAATACCGATGGTCGGCGCGATAATCGGCTGCAAGTTCTCCATCTCATCCGGTTGCGAGATACCGGCCTCGAAAATACCCAACGTATTCTTGTCGTTCATCTGCCAAACGGAGAGCGGAACACCCAGCTGTGAATTATAGCTCCGGGGCGACCGGACAATATTGAACTCGTTATGGAGCAGCTGATAAAGGAACTCCTTGACGATCGTCTTTCCGTTACTGCCCGTGATACCGATCACCGGAATGTGAAACCGTTTACGGTGATAGGCAGCCAGCTTCTGCAAGGCTCGCAAGGGGTCTTTGACAATCAGGAAATTCGCGCCCTCCAGCTGGTGAAACTCAGGCAGCATCTCGCTGACCACGAAATTGCGAACCCTGAGGTTATATAATTCCGGTATGAACTTATGCCCGTCGTTCGTCTTGGTTGTCAGGGCGAAGAACAGGCTCTTTTCCGGGAAAGACAAGCGACGACTGTCTGTCAACAGGATGCTGATGGTGTCATCATGCAGTTGATTGGTGGTCGCCTTGATGATTTGCGCTATATCTTTAATCGCGTATTCCATTACCTTATTCCTTTTGTCTGTACGATTGCTTTTTCTTTTGCGATGTCAAAGAACGGAAATTTCTGGTTAATTCGCTCAATCTTTAACAAAGTTTGATTGATGAAACGACGATAAGCCTCGCTCTCGGGATGGAAAGGCTTATGCTCCAAAGCTTTCTTGATGGCTTCCCATTCCTTCAGCAACTCTTGGCTTTCGTTTTTCAGCCAGCTATCGGCAAAGCGCTGCCAAATGTGACGGATCGCCAACGGAGCCGGATGGATCATGTCGTCGGCATAGAAACGATAATCGCGCAACTCGTCCATCATGATCTCGTAAGCGGGGAAATAGGCCGTCCGCTCCGGGAAAGCCCGGTTGATCCGGTCGATTGCCAGCAAGAGGGTCGCCTTGCTGAGCTGGTTCTCGTGAGCACCGTCCCGCCAATGGCGAATTGGACTGACGGTAAAGAGCAAACGCAAGTCCGGACTGACGGTTATCAACTCTGGAATTAAGGCTATCCAATCGTCCACGATCTCATCCACCTCCAACCGTCGCCGCTCAAAAGCGCGCTCGGGCAACTTATGACAATTGCCGACAATCCGCCCATCCGTCTTCAAGGTATAGACAAAAGCGGAGCCAAAGGTGATGATCAACCGATCCGTTTGCCTTAACCGTCCGGCGGCCCGAATAAAACGGTCGTTAATACAGGTAAGACACTCGTCCGCTGAAGCCGCCGAAAAACGGCTGTGATGGTCAAAACTGTGGAACAGGCCGTCCCGCTCAAACAAATCCTCTACCTTATACAACTGTCCTGACAAGAGACGCCGTAAGGCCGCCGCGATGGAAGCGGGATTATAAAGCGTTCCAAAAGGATTGATATCCACATTGAAACGCGCCTCCTCCAGAATCTGCCCGATATTCTCCACAAAGCAGGAACCCATAAGGCCAATCGTCTCCCGATGACTGAACTGAAACGGGGCCTTAGGCATAGTAATGGGCGTATAGAATTCCATATAACCGTATTGAATTTTTGTCCGGGCATAAAAATAATGAAAAAACACACAATAGACACATAACAGTGTATTTTCCCCTCCACTGCAGTGTATCTGGAATTTCACTGCAGTGAAATCAAAATCGGACTTAAATGCCCATCACTTTTGTCCGTAAGAAAAAGGAATCCTTTCCGAACCGAACTGGAATTACCTTCTCATTTTGCTAGACGTTACTTATGGAGTACGAATAGATATCCACTTTCATACGAATTATGATCGTCAGATAGATCATCTTTTTACCCCAAAGCGGTCGGTATTCGATCAAATTATCCTACCTTTACGACAACGATTAGAAAGGATCAAGACATGATGAACTGGCATCAACTATTATCCGACAAAAGATTTGGCATGGAGGATTATCACGGCCGGGCGCACGAGCGCACCGATTTCCAACGGGATTACGACCGACTGATCTTCTCCTCACCCTTCCGTCGACTACAGAACAAGACGCAGGTCTTCCCGCTGCCCGGCAGTATCTTTGTTCACAACCGACTGACGCACAGTTTGGAGGTATCGTGTGTCGGACGCTCGTTGGGCAACCACGTCGCTAAGGCCCTAAGCCAGAAATATCCTGACGGAAGCGTCAATCTACCTGAATTGGGCTCGATCGTCTCGGCGGCCTGCCTGGCGCACGACATGGGCAACCCACCTTTCGGTCACTCCGGAGAGCGGGCCATCTCCGCCTATTTCTCTGAGGGCAACGGAAAGCAACTGGAAAAGAAGGTACGCGATGAAGGTGGACGTTGGGAAGATTTTGTCCATTTCGAGGGCAACGCCAACGCCATGCGACTCCTAACACACCAGTTCGTGGGCCGTCGTCCCGGCGGTTTCGCCTTGACCTATTGCACGCTGGCCTCAATCGTCAAATATCCTTATGCCTCTATTCATGCCGGCAAGAAAGGCAAGTTCGGCTTCTTCCAATCGGAGGAAGACAGCTTTCATCGCATCGTCCATGAGCTGGGCATCGAGCCTGATCCCGCCCATCCGGAACGTTTCACACGTTATCCGCTGGTTTACCTGGTCGAGGCGGCCGACGATATCTGTTATCAAATCATGGATATCGAGGACGCACATAAGCTGCACATCCTCACGAAAGAGGAGGCAATCGGCCTCTTGTTGAATTTCTTTGAGCCCAAACAACTGGCGCACGTGAAGGAGGTGATGCGCCTGGTAAGCGATACCAACGAGCAGATCGCCTATTTGCGGTCCTGCATTGTAGGACTACTCGTCAATGAGTGCGCCCGTGTCTTTCTTGAGAACGAACCTGGCCTGCTAGACGGCAGCTTCAACGCGCCACTCATCAGCCAAGTCTCCGAACAGGCCCGAACAGCCTACGAGACCTGTTCGAAAACTGCTAGCGAGAAGATCTACAGGGCAAAGGAGGTTCTGGACATCGAGCTGGCCGGTTATCACATCTTCAGCCATTTGATCGACAGTCTCACCGAGGCGGTGATGAACCAGGAGCATGCCTACAGTAAGTTGCTGCTCAGACGTATCCCTGAGCAGTACGACACAGCGGCAACCACCACCTACGGCAAGATCCAATGCGTACTGGATTACATTTCCGGCATGACCGACGTCTATGCGCTTGATCTCTACCGGAAAATCACCGGCATGAGCCTGCCAGCGGTCTAGAACTCCTCCCGGTATTTGCTTTCCGTTCGATCGTCGAGGATACTGAGGTAACTACGATAGCGCGACTCACTAATCCAATGCTCCTCGAGCGCCTTCAAGACAGCGCAACCCGGTTCGTGACGATGAGTACAGTTACCAAAGCGGCAATCGGCGGCATACTTGAAAATCTCCGGGAAATAATGCGATATCTCCGCGTCAGCCATCTCGATCGTACCAAATCCCTTGATCCCCGGCGTATCAATCAGGTAACCACCGTCAGGAAGCGGGATCATTTCCGAGAAGGTCGTGGTATGCATACCCATATTATGATAATCGGAGATCTGCCCCGTACGCAGGCCGGCACCAGGCACCAACTTATTGATAATCGTCGATTTGCCTACACCCGAATGGCCGGAAAGCAGAGTGACGCGATCCTTGAGGTCGGCCCGCAAGGCATCGAGTCCCTCTTCCGTCTTGGCACAGAGCTTCGAGCAAGGATAACCAATCGAAGTATAGAGATGGATCAGCCCGTCAAGATATTCCCGATCCTCGTCATTGTAACAATCGATCTTGTTGAAAACCAACTTCACCGGCACCCGATAAGCCTCGGCAGTCGCCAGGAAACGATCGATAAAGACGGTGGTCGTAATGGGGTAGTTGACTGTCACGATCAACAGTGCCTGATCAAGGTTAGCCGCCAGGATATGCGCCTGCTTGGAAAGATTTGAGGCCCTGCGGATGATGTAGTTCTTGCGCTCTTCAATGGCCGTGATGAAAGCGGTTCCCTCTCGGTTCAATTCAATCGTCACCCGATCGCCCACCGCTACCGGATTAGTAGTCCGGATATTTTTCAGGCGGAAATTACCCTTGATCTTACTCTCGATCTCGCGGCCGTCGTCCACACGCACCGTATACCAACTGCCCGTATTCTTAATGACCAATCCTTTTACCATAGATGCTTGATATAAACAGGGACGCGGAATAGACGGAGAACGCCGCACGTTCCACCCGCCCCATTCCGCACCTTAGTATTCATAAATTAAACGGTCATGATCTCCTTTTCCTTGGCCGCATAAAGATCATCGACTTTCTTGATGTACTTGTCGTGGATCTTCTGAACCTCGCCCTCGGCATCTTTCTCCACATCCTCAGGAACGCCATCGTTCTTGACGCTCTTCTTCAATGCCTCGATCGCCTCGCGACGGGCATTACGGATGCTGATCTTGGCATTCTCGGCCTCCTGCTTACATTGTTTCACCAATTGGCGACGACGGTCCTCCGTCAACGGAGGAATACCCAAGCGGATCACCTCACCGTTATTCTCAGGTGTGATGCCCAGCTCAGAGTCGAGGATAGCCTTCTCGATGTCGCGGATAATCTTCTTCTCCCAAGGCGTGATCATGATGGTCTTCGCGTCGGGCACCGTCACCGTCGCCACGTTCGAAAGTGGCACCGGACTGCCATAGTACATGACCCGCACGCAATCCAACAATTTCGGGTTCGCCTTGCCCGCACGGATATGAGACAATTGCTCGTCCAAATAATCGATGGCGAACGTCATTTTCTCTTCGCCCGCCTTGACCAGTTGTTTTGTATCTGCCATAATAAGTTCTCTTTAATATATGTAATGACCCAATTTATTTTTAACAAAAGTAGGAAAAATCCCAATACGGCCAAACGATACCCTCGATTATTCCCCACTAACGGCTTAACTTAGGCGTCAAGTAGAGCAAATAGGCGACACCCAGCGCAATGACGATCACCGCTCCGCTTTGCGACGCCAACAGATCGGAAGCGACACCCATCAGAAGCGGGAAGACCGTTCCGCCGAACAGGCCCATGATCATCAGGCCAGACACCTCGTTCTGCTTATCGGGCATTGACAGCAACGCTTGCGAGAAAATAATGGAAAAGACGTTGGAGTTACCAAAGCCAATCAAACCAATGCAGGCGTAGATTACCATCTTGGAATCGAACAGGAACAGGCCTATCACCGCAAGGATCATCAAAACGACACTGAATAAGAAAAAGCTCCTAGCCCGCATCTTTTGCAGGATCAACGCTCCGGAAAAACAGCCCGCCGTACGGAATATAAAATAAAGACTTGTCGCGAAACCAGCCTCAGCCAAATCCATACCCAACCTTTCCATCAGAATCTTCGGTGCGGTCGTATTGGTCCCTACGTCAATACCCACATGGCACATAATACCGATAAAACACAACAGGATGAAAGGCTTACCCAACAGCCCCAGACATTCGCCAAACGACGATGGCTTGCCTTCGGGCGCCTTTTCCTCGATCGGCGTCGAACCCAACAGGAAAATCGCTATCACGGCGATCACCATATAAACCGGGAAAAGCACACGCCAGCCCAATCCCATCAAGGGTAAAGCGCCCGTCGCGCCCCACATGGCGATATAAGGCGCCAAAAAGGAGGCGATCGCTTTCACGAACTGGCCAAAAGTCAGCGAGCTAGCCAGCTTATCGCCACTCACGATATTCGACAACAAAGGATTCAAGGAGGTCTGCATCAAGGCATTGCCTATACCCAACAGGGAGAAGGAGACCAACATCGTCATATAAGAATCGTCGAAGATCGGGATCAGCAACGACAGGAAAGTGACGACCAAACTGAGTAACACCGTCTTCTTGCGTCCGACACGGTTCATCAACATGCCGGTCGGCACAGAAAAGATCAGGAACCAGAAGAAAACCAATGAAGGAAAAATGTTCGCCTCAGAATCGGACAAGCCCAAGTCTGCCTTCAAGTAATTGGAAGCGATTCCCACCAGATCGACGAAGCCCATGGCGAAAAAGGCCAGCATCACGGGAATCAGTTTTAAGGTTGAATTTGTTTTCATGTTATTATATTCTCAATTAACGCTATTTTTCACCAGCAAATATCCTCTACTCCTCGAAATCATCGATAGCCCGGTTCACGAAATCCAGGAAAGGCTTCAGGATACGGAAAGCCGCCTCCGCCTTGTCGAGCCAATCGTCGGCCGCCAACCAGTCGTCGGCCACCTTATGAAAACAGGAATAATCCTTGCAACGCAAATAATCAGGATAAGGGAAATCTTTCGGGAAGCCCTGTGGCAACTTTTTCAGCCAATCCTCGCCAATAACGGGATAAAGCCGCTTGAACTCAGGATTCTCAACAATCGATCGGTATTCTTCCGGCTCATCGACAATCGCTTCACGCACGGCCCGCAAGACCGGCGTAGGCAGGCAATAGGAACCGCCGGCCAAAAGGCAGTTACCCGGCTCAAGGTGGAAATAATAACCGCCATGATTGGCTTTCTTGCCTTTGGCGTTGATATAAGCCCCAAGATGCGTCTTATAGGGCGACTTATCCAGCGAGAAACGAGTATCACGGTTGAAGCGGTAAGTACAACTCTTCGCCGTCTGCGAGAGAACCGTCTCGTCGAATGTCCCGATACGCAGGATCAATTGCGCCGTCATCGACTCAAATATCGACCGAACCTCATCATACCAAGCCCGGTTAGCGGTAAACCATTCCCGATTGTTATTCGACCGGATCGCGGCCAGATATTCCAAAATAGCCTTTATCTCATACGCATTTGCCATAACCTTATCCTTATATTGAATGTGACAAAAATAGGAGAAAATGCGGAAGTAGCCATACGAAACGGAAGAAAATCAGCTGTGTCTTTCCGCCCAATAGACACCACAAATAATCAGGACACAGCCAAAGAGCGCCGCCAGGGTAATTCGCTCGTCGAGAACGATTGATGAGGTGAGCATCGTCACCAATGGATTCACGTAAAGATAATTGGTCGCCCTCTCCGCACCCAAGACCTTCACCGAAGCATTCCACATCAGGTAACAAAGCATTGAGGCGATCAATCCCAGGAAAAGCAGGTTCATCCAAACGACCGGTCGGGCAAGTATCTCCGCTTTCCAGGTCAACGGTTCAAACAGAAAATAGAACGACATTGACAAAAGACCGTAGAAAAAGACCTTGCGAGTTACAAACAAGGAGCCGTAACGGCCACTAAACCGGCGTAAGACCAGGCAATACAAAGCCCAGGAAAGAGCGGCACAAAGTGTCAACAGATCACCCAACGGATTAATCTTCAAAAGAACGCTTCCATTAAACACCACCAAGGCCACGCCGAGCAGGGCCAATAAGGAACCGTATAACATCCGGCGCCTCAACGGATAGTGATAAAACAGGGCCGATAACAAAGCGGTCAGCACCGGCGAGGTACAAACCAGAAGAGAGACATTGGAGGCTAATGTAATTCCCAATGCCGTGTTCTCGGTAATAAAATAGAGCGATCCTCCAAAGATACCGGCCAAAGCGAACCAGCCCTCATCTCGCCAACTCCTTGACCACAACTTGCCCCGCGAGAACAAAAGGATCACCACATAGGCCAAACTAAAGCGGTAGAAAAAGATTTCCGCTGGTGTCAGACCATTTTGAATCAATACTTTCGTAGAGACAAAAGTTGTTCCCCAAATCGCCGCTGTGACCAAGGCCATCAGATGATAACCCCAACGGAAAGCGAAGCCATCCATTTTCTTTTCCATTATCTAATACTATTCAATACCTATCTTTTACTAAAATCCGGATACAAAGATAAAACTAGATCACGTTCGATCGCACATTCCGCTTTTTTACATACATTTGCTTCCACATCCAAACGACAAGACAAACAATGACAGAGGAGGAACAGACCGTAAATAACAATCCGAAAAAGAGAAACAACCGGAAATGGGCCAGACGCGGCCTCCTGTTGCTCCTGAGCCCCGTGATCCTGATCCTCACGCTGTCGGTCTTGCTGTATGTACCATTCATCCAGGATTTCGCTGTTCGACAAGCCTCATCCATCGCAAGCGAGGCTACAGGCATGACCATACAGATCCAAAAGATCCGGCTTTCATTTCCTCTCGACCTGACCATCCGTAAGGCCCAAGCAATTCGCCAACCGGGCGATACGCTGTTCTCCATGGACGATCTTCGAGTCAGGATTCATGCCCTTCCGCTCTTCAAGAAGCAAGTAATGGTAGAGGCTATCGAGCTTAACAAAGTCATAGCCAATACAGGCGACCTGATCGACGGACTGGAAATCAAAGGATCTCTCGGCCACCTGTTCCTGAAAATGGACAGGGCCTATCTTCCCACCGGATTAGCGGTACTCAACGAGGCGACACTATCCGATGCCGCCATCACGCTAATCATCCGGGAAACCGAGCCCAAACCGGAAACACCCTCCGAGCCCATTAATTGGAAACTGCGCCTGGAGAAGGTACGCCTCGACCAGGTAGCTCTTGCCCTGCAAATGCCGGACGATAGCCTGAGGCTCACCACCTATATCGAGAATAGCCAATTGGACAACGGATTAGTTGACTTGGGGAACCTCAGTTATGGAGCCGACCGTTTCTCCATTACGAATACGGCTCTCTCCTACGACGCCAATTATAACGCTCCAATTAACGGACTAGACCCGAGCCATATCGCCATTGATAGCCTGAATGTCGCTCTCGACTCCCTATATTATCAGGATAAAACAATCCGGGCCAACCTAACCCGTTGGACCCTAAACGAGCGATCCGGCTTACGAATCGAGGAATTCAAAGGAAAGATAGACAGCGACCCGACTACAATCCGCATACCTGAACTGATCCTTCGGACCGCCTATTCCGAGGCCGGATTGACCGCGGAAATCCCCTGGAGCTCGATCGACACTAAAGCCAGCGGACAGATGAGCGCACAACTCAGCGCAGCGATCGGTCCACAAGACCTGTTCGCTCTGGCTGGCGACGCGATTCCCTCTGAACTCAAGCCTCATTATCCGACTCAACCACTGGAAATGGCTGTCGGGATCAACGGTAACCTCGAAACGCTTGTCCTGAACAAGGCCAATGCCACGATCGGAGGCGTGCTTGACTTACGGCTTGACGGCAAAGCGGAGGCTTTGACCGACAGTTTGAGGCGATTGGCCGACCTGCGTGTCGACCTGCGCCTGGGTGACCTCGATTTCCTGAAAAGCTTACTCTCTTCAGAACAAAGGTCTCTTTACCAAATTCCAAGAGGCATCACCCTCAAGGGTAACGTCGGCATGGCGGGCACAGAATATCGCACGAAACTCGCATTATACGAAGGAAGGTCAACCATAGCGGCCAACGGCCGTTACGACATCGCCACCGAACGATACGAGGCAAGCCTCAGCATCGACAGTCTGGAGCCGACCCATTTCATGCCATACGACTCGCTCTATTGGGTCGCAGGAAAGATCCAGGCCGAGGGACAAGGTACCGATCCCTTCTCATCGAAGACCACCATGCGTCTCGACGGTAATATCTATGATATCCGTTATGGTGCCTCCTCTCTTGCGGATATTCGTATCGGCAGTACGCTCGAGAACCATTTCCTGAATCTAGAGTTGGTCAGTGAATATCCTTTGGCGCGAATGGAGATCAACCTCAACGCCGACGTACGCAAAGAACGGTTGAAAGCCATGTTGATTGTCGATGCCGAACATATTGACCTTCATCAGATGCATTTCACCTCGATGCCGCTCAGCTCATCATTCCAGATCTTCGCCGAGACAGAGAGCGACCTGAAAGAGGATCACTTGCTCGATATCACACTGGGTAACTGGGAATTGGTTTCCAATAAAGGCAGCTTCAAGCCCAAGACCCTGACGCTCCACACCCGAAGTACAGCCGACACATGCCGTGTCTCCTTCCATGCCGGAGATCTCAATGTCACAATGAGCGGAGACAAGGGAATTAACGGGCTTTTGGAGGATTTCAACAAGTTATCAACATCTGTTGACAAGCAGTTGAAACAGGACTCAACAATTAATCTCGCCGCTTTGCGCCCGCTTCTGCCCCACCTGAACCTAGAGGTTGGAATCGGACCAGACAATCCTGTCTCAAACTACCTGAAATCGTATGAGATCCTGTTCGATCAACTGGATCTATACGCCGAGACTTCGCCCGAAAACGGACTGAGCCTCCGTTCGTCGCTCAACAAGCTGGCGAAAGACACATTGCTCATCGACTCAATCCGCACGACAATCACCCAAGACAGCCTTGGGCTCAATTATCTTGTCCGGGTAGCCAAAGAACCTTACCGACGGCAAAAGCCCTTCACGGCAGGACTCGAAGGCAAAATTCGCCTGGACTACGCCGACGCGCTATTCCATTTCCAAAACGAGACGGCGGATACCAGCTTCCTGATCGGCATCCAGATGAACAAGATAGCGGAAGGATTCCGTTTCCATCTTTTCCCCGAGACACCAATCATCGCGCTTCGCCCTTTCAAGATCAACAAGGATAATTACGTGGATTTCTTCACTCCAAGAAACATCCACGCCAATCTGCGAATGACAGGCGAACAGGACGCGAGCCTCTGGCTCTATTCCACAGAAGTCACCGATACGCTCTCCGAGCTGCACGCCGAGCTGAGCCATGTCGATCTTGCCAACCTTGCCCGCTCCATTAATCTTCCGGACATCGCCGGCACGCTGAGCGCCGACCTGCAATACTTGCCGAGCGACACCTCGTTTATGGCCGTTTCGAACATCTTTATTGATGAACTCTTTTACGAGAAAGAACGAGTCGGCGAACTGATGGCCAACGCCGTCTATCTACCGCTGGCGCAAAACGAACACCAAGCAGACCTACACCTGTTTCGCGACGAGCAGGAAATAGTCAGCGTCAATGCCCTCTATACGGCAGGTGACGAAGAACGGATTCAAGGCGACCTCACCTTCTACCATCTTCCCCTGGCGATGGCAGATCCTTTCATTCCGGAGGACATGGCGAAACTGCACGGTGATTTGGATGGCTCGCTTGCCATCTCAGGCAACAGCCAGGCGCCCATCCTGGACGGCTTCCTGGCGCTCGACTCCGTTTCGGTCTACGTCGGGGCGGTGGGCTCCACCTTCCGGTTCGACAACAAGAATGTCGAGATCAAGAGCAACCGACTGACATTCGACAAGTACGGCATCTACTCCTCGGGGAAGAACCCCTTCATCATAGACGGCACCATCGATTTCAACCAGATGGATAACCCGATGGCCAACTTACGGCTGACGGCCAACAACCTGGAATTGCTGAACACCAAGAAGAAACCGGAAAGCCTCGTCTACGGGAAACTATACGTCAACCTCAACTCCACCCTGACCGGGCCACTCAACCTGCTCAAGATGCGGGGCGACCTGCAACTGCTGGGCGGGACGGACATCACCTATATATTAAAGGACTCGCCACTGACCGTGCAGGATCGCCTGGCGGACATGGTGACCTTCACCTCTTTCGCCGACACGCTCTATCACGAGGCCGCCCGCAAGCCGCCCTTGCCCCTGGGCGGGACGGACATGCTCATGACCATCCGGATCGACCCGGTGGTGCAGGCGAACGTCGACCTGAGCGAGGATCAATCCAGCCACATCAACCTGATCGGTGGTGGCGACCTCTCTTTCCAGTACACACCGCAAGGCGACATGATCCTGAACGGGCAATATACCTTGTCGGGCGGAACCATCAAATACGCCATGCCGGTCATCCCGCTCAAGGAATTCAGCATCCAAAACGGCAGCTATGTCCTTTGGAATGGCAACCCGATGGACCCGTTGCTCAACCTGACCGCGACCGAACGAGTTCGCACCTCCGTCAGCAGCAACGGCCAATCGCCCCGGATGGTGAACTTCGACGTGGGTATCGAAATCCAGCAACGGCTGGAAAATTTAGGCCTCAACTTCACGCTCACCGCGCCAGAAGACCTCAGCATGCAAGAGGAACTTACCGCCAAGGGATCGGAAGAGCGAGCCAAACTGGCGGTCAGCATGTTGGTAACCGGCCTTTATCTGGGCAGCACGACCGGCAGCAACGGCAAGGTCAACCTCGATATGGGCGATGCCCTGAACAGTTTCCTGCAAAGCGAGATCAACAGCATTGCCGGCAACGCGCTGAAAACGGTGGATATCAGCTTCGGCATGGATACTTACGACGATAATGTCAATGGCGTGGCAGGCTCGCGTACCGACTACTCTTTCCGTTTTGCCAAGCGGTTCTACAACGATCGTATCCAGGTTATCCTGGGTGGACGCATCTCGACCGGCGAGAACATTAATAACGGGCAGGCGCAACCTTTCATCGATAACGTCTCGGTCGAGTACCGGCTCGACAACAGTGGATCGCGTTACGTGAAGCTCTTCCACAACAAGAACTATGAGAGTCTCCTGGAAGGCGAGATCACCGAAACAGGCGCCGGTATCGTCCTGCGCCGGAAAATGATGCACCTCCGGGAACTGTTCAATTTCAAGAAGAAAAAGGTCAAACCGATTAACGAGGAAAAAGAGGAATGAGAAATATAAAGATAATCGCTCCCTCAAAGGATTTTCCAGCCGCTGGAAAACGTCACGCGCTCCGCGGGAGACTTTCCAGCCGCTGGAAAACGCCATGCGCTCCGCGGGAAACTTTCCAGACGCTGGAAAACGCCACGCGCTTCGCGGGAAACTTTCCAGCCGCTGGAAAACGCCACGCGCTTCGCGGGAAACTTTCCAGACGCTGGAAAACGCCATGCGCTCCACGAGAAACTTTCGCAACTTGCGAAACGGCCACGCGCTCCGCTGGAAGCTTTCGCAACCTGCGAAACGGCCACGCGCTCCGCGGGAAGCTTTCGCAAC
>DGYMR06203__coassemble_582_pt1 | contig 60832 bp, 40 predicted proteins | sample DGYMR06203__metabat2_low_PE_012 | metagenome-assembled genome bin DGYMR06203
TAACTCATACCTTTACGGCAATTTCAATGGGAAACACCCTTATTCCGTAAATAAGGTATATGACAGAATCGCCAAAATGGATGTGTGTAGATGTTTATTTTTGGATAGGTTGTGGACCAATGAAGAAATCGCTTGTGAAAAACAACAATGTGATCATACTTATGAGAAAATTGCTTTTAATCTGGTTAATCGCGAGCACGTTCGGAACCGCTCTCTCTTGGGCTCAGAAGCCTGTTTATGAGGGTGGCAAGGCACCTGTTGTGGCTTTGAAAACCAATGCGCTCTATTGGGCGACCACGACGCCCAACCTGGGGCTGGAGTTTCGTCTGGCCAAGAAATGGACCCTCGAGGCCGAGGTCGGCCTGAATCCCTTCGACGGCAAGAACGAGGATGGCAGCTACGGCCGGTCGCTCAAGCATTTCAGGGTGCATCCGGAGTTGCGCTATTGGTTTTGCGAGAGTTTCTATGGCCATTTCCTTGGCCTCCACGTGCCTTTCATCGCTTACAACTTCGCGGATCTCAAGATCCTCGACCTCGAGGATGAGCGCCGCCAGGGCTGGGGGACGGGCGTCGGCATCAGCTACGGTTACCAATGGCTGCTCCACAAGCACTGGAACCTCGAGGCTTCGCTGGGCGTGGGCTATCTTTACCTCAATTACGACAAGTTCCCTTGCGCCAATTGCGGCAACAAGTCGGCCGACAACACGAAGCACTATTTCGGCCCCACGCAGGCGGCGGTCAGCTTGATCTACTTATTCTAACTCAAAAACGGACATGGATATGAAAAGAATCGCGCTTATGATATTGGCTATGGCCGGCATGGGGCTGGCCGCCGGGGCGAGTACCGATACGGACCGCCTGGAGAAGAGGATGATCGAGCGGTCCGACGACGTGCTGCTGGTCGACCTGACGTTTAACTTGAGCGACCTCCGGGTCTCGTCCGGGCAGGCGGTGGTCTATACGCCGCTGATCCGCCGGGGCGACAGCCTCCGGGTGTTGCCACAGCTGATCGTCAATGGCCGCGCGCGCCAGATTATATATGATCGCGCGTCGCGCGAGGCGGGCGACGAGTCGGTGGCCGTGCGCCGCCTGAACGGCGAGGAGCAACGGGTCGATTATCACGCTCGCGTCCCCTACGCCCCTTGGATGGATCGCTCGGAGATGATCCTCGTCGAGGACGATTGCGGCTGCGGCTGGCAGGCGATGGGCCCCGCCGACGAGACGAGCTACGCCATCAACCTGGCCCGCGAGCCCCGTCCGATGATGGCCTATGTGGCGCCCAAGGCCGAGGTGAAGACCCGCTCGATGTCGGGCAGCGCCTACCTCGACTTCCCGGTCAACCAGACCGTCATCCGGCCGGACTACCGGCGCAATACGGCCGAGCTGGCCAAGATACGCGAGACCATCGAATCGGTGCGCGACGACCGCTTCGCCACCATCACCGGTATCTCGATCAAGGGATATGCCTCGCCCGAGGGCACTTATGCCAACAACGAGCGGCTGGCCAAGGGACGGTCGGAGGCCCTGATGGCCTATGTCAAGGGGCTGTATGACCTCGACGGCGTGGAGACCCGCGTCGATTATGAGCCGGAAGACTGGGCCGGCCTCGAGCGCCGTGTGGCGGAATCCGGCCTCGCCGACAAGGCGGAGCTGCTGGCCATCATCCGCGCCGACGAGCCCGCCGATTGGGATGCCCGCGAGTGGAAGCTGAAGCAATTGAACGGGGGCGAGTCCTACCGCTTCCTGCTCGACGAGATCTATCCCGCCCTGCGCCATTCGGACTATGAGGTCGCCTACACGATCCGCCCCTTCAACGTCGATGAGTCGAAAGACTTGATATATAAGGATCCCAAGCAGCTGAGCCTGGAGGAGATGTTTCAGGTGGCGCAGACCTACGAGTCGGGCAGCCCCGAGTTTAAGGAGGTGTTCGAGATCGCCGTCCGTATGTATCCCGACGACCCCGTCTCGAACCTCAACGCCGCCAACACCGCCCTACTGAACGGCGACACGGCCAACGCCCGTCGCTACCTGGCCAAGGCGGCCGACGGCCCCGAGAAGCGGCTGGCCGAGGGCGTAGCCTGCTGGCTGGAGGACGATACGGACCAGGCCCGCACCATCTTCGAGTCGTTGGCGAGCGATCCCGTCGTTGGCGAGCAGGCCAAGGCGAACCTGGAGCAGTTGCCATAGGAGGATGGGTCTACTCCCTCAGTCCTACGGACAGCTCCCCCTTCAAAAGGGGGAGCGAAAACGGTCCTTTTTTACCCCCTCACCCGCTACGCGGGAGCTCCCCCTCGCGGCAGGGGGAGCGGGAGTGGTATCTTTGCTCCCCCTTTTGAAGGGGGAGCTGTCGGCTTCGCCGACTGAGGGAGTAGAAGGGGGAGCTGTCGGCTTCGCCGACTGAGGGAGTAGAAGGGGGAGCTGTCGGCTTCGCCGACTGAGGGAGTAGAAGGGGGGCAGCATAAGGTCCCAAAGCGTCCAATAGTACCCTGCTCCCCCTGCAGCGAGGGGGAGCTGTCGGCGGAGCCGACTGAGGGGGTAAAGGTAGGAGTAAAAAAGAAAAAATAGTACAACCAATAAAGTAAGGAGGTTAAATCTAATGCCGATTAAGTACAAATTGATCCAGCGAAAGAATTTCGCTAAAGACGCGCAACCGGATGATAAGCTCTACTACGCGTCGATATTAAGTAATGGAACCGTGCCTTTCGACGAGATTTGCGAGAGCATCTCCGAGGAGACGGCCATGACGAGCGCCGAGGTGAAGGGTTGCTTCGACCGTATGGTGCGCCTCTTGGTCCGCCACCTGCGCGAGGGGCGTAACGTACAGATGGGCGAGCTGGGCAGCTTCCGGATGACGCTGGGAAGTCTCGGCGTGGAGACGGAGAGCGAGTTCAACGCCGCTACGATGATGAAACGGCCGAGCATCGTCTTCACGGCGGGCAAGGCTTTGCAGGAGATGCGCGACAGGGTGACCTATATCCGGGTTAAGGAGAACGATTCCGAGACATCGGAAGGCGGTACGCCGGGTGGCGTTTGATCCTGTTGGAATAAGCGGCCTTGGAGGTCCGCGGCGGACGGGTTCCGACCTCCGCGGCAGACCCCTTCCGAGGTCTGCGGCAAACGTCCTCCAAGGTCTGCGGCAGAGGTCGAACGAGGTCTGCGGCAAACGTCGGAGAAGGTCTGCCGCAGGTGTCGGAGGAGATCCGCGGCAGATGTCGAAGAAGGTTCGCGGCAGGTGTCGGAGGAGGCTTGCCGCAGGGGCCGGAAGAGGGTACGACGAATGTGAAAATTGAGTCATATATAATTTATAATTAACTTAACAAACAATGAGCAAAATGAATTTGAAAAGTACTTTATGGACACTCGCTTTCGCGGTAGCGGCGGTGTCGTGTTCGGATGAGCTGGAGGAAGGCGGCGGCACCGGCACGGGTAATGAAGAGAACGGCGAGGGTGTTTACGTGACGGTGAACGTCTCTTCCAACGTCGGCCCGACGACGAAAGCCGGTGAAGAAGGCGGTGGCGACTTGGAGGATAGCGACGTGGAGAGTGCGGTCAATAACGTGAATATATTCTTGATCCCAAGTACGAAGACTACGAAAATGATTTCGAATGACCTTTCGATCGTCAATGGAGCCGCGGAGACGCCGATCGCTTCCGGCTATACGACCGATCTCCTGCCCGCCACCGGAAGTATCGAGCATCACGACGCGGTGGCTACGGTCAAATTGAGCGTGCCGGAATTGGATGCTTGGTATCATGTGGTTACCGTGGCGAATGCCGGCAAATTAGGTTTTACTACGCTCGGTCAGTTGCGGGATTACTTGCAAACAACCGCATGGTCAGGCACAAACAAATATGACGAGGATGGGAATGGGGCGCGCAATTTCGTCATGACCACGCACCAGATGTATCAATCGGATGCCGGTGGCTCGGACCTTTACGTGACAGCGGCCAACTCCGACCCGAACCACCCTGCCGAGACGACGGCTTACGTGGAGCGTCTGGCTGCCCGTATCGATATGCGGTTCGTTAGTGATTTGGTGGGTGAGAAAGGCGCGTCGCTTACGGGAAACGCGAATATGAACGACAAGGTTTGGATCACGGGCTATCAGGTGATTAACCAATTGGTTGGCGGTACCTATCTGTTGAAACGGGTAACGGGAAATACGGCCAGCGTGACCGGATCCATCGAGTCGACGGATGCGAATAAGCATCCTTCCCCTTATTTAGCTGATGAGATATGGGGAAATGGCAACTTCAACTATGTCCTGGATCCGTGGACAAGAAAGAAGACCTACACGGCCCCTGGGGACGATGAGGATCCGACAAATTTCCCGACGGAGATCAATAATAGTGGCGCTTATTATACTGGATCGAATGGTAGTTATACACAGACTCCGGTGAATACAGCCTCGATCAATTTAGCTTATACAGAGAAAACGGGTGGCTTATATCTGAACCACTTCCACGAGGGCATGAATACGGAAGACTTCATGAAAGGCTTCTCCAGTCCGGTCGTAGACATAAAGGATATCTCTACCACAGACAATGAGTATACCCCGATTCTCTATACGCAAGAGAACACGATGGACGTCGAGCAGCAGAAGAACGGATTCTCGACGGGCGTGATCTTCGAGGCGGAATACGCGCCGGAGCATGTCAGCCAATATGAAGAGACAAACGGCTCGGTTTCCTCGGAAGTCGATTACAAGAAAGGCAGTAGTTTCTTGGTCGCTGACTATGGCCGTACGGGAACAACCGAAACGGGGAGCGGCGCTTCATCAACCATCACTCCATTGAGAAAACTGAGCGCCGATATGCGCACCATCGCCGCATTGGGTCTCAAGGCCGGTTCGGATGCGACGATCGTGAAGGCCATGTTCAATGAGAATGGTGATTGGAGTAGTATATCAAAACAAGCAGATGTTGAGAAGGTGGTTACGGATATGTCCGGCGGCCCGCTGGTCGTTGCTTTCAAGCTCTATTTGCAAGGGAAACTGGAAGGTATTAGCGAGAGCAATACTTTTGAGAAGGTAAAAAACTATCTGACTTGGGATGAGTTCGTGAAGGCTTCCCATGATGCGGGTAATGGTATCAAATATGTTCCGTCTGATGATGATTTGGCGAATGGAATTAAAGCCTCAGATGGAGTTGAAGAGAAGACCGCTACCGAGGTTCGCGAGGATTTGATGAATAACTACAACATCGCCTACTATGCCGCGGGAACGAATGGTGGCAAGAACTACCTGAAGTATTGGATCAAGCATGAGCCGAATGGTACGGATAATGATCCGATGGGCGTGATGGAGTTCGCCATCGTACGCAACAACGTCTATCAGTTGTCCGTAACGGGCATCCGCGATTTGGGCGACCCGCTGCCATTTACGCCGGGTAAGGACGATCCCGATACGCCCGACAAGACGAAGGATATCTATATCGTGATTAAGCTCTACGTCAAGGAGTGGGTAAAACGTTACAACAGCGACATCATCCTCTAAAAGGAGAAAAGACAGAACAGACAGTAAATAACCGGGGATAACCCCCTCAGTCGGCTTCGCCGACTGAGGGAGTAAAAAAGGGGAGCATAAGGCCCCAAAGCGCCCAACAGTACCCCGCTCCCCCTTTTGAAGGGGGAGCTGTCGGCCCTGCCGACTGAGGGAGTAAAAAAGGGGGTAGTGAGGGGGTAGAAAGGGCTTAAAGAAGAAAAGAAGGAATAACGAAAAGACAGATTCGTAAATCAAGAAAAAGGCAATGAACAGGCAGACAGTAAAGAAAACAATTGGGACGCTGGCGGTGGCGGGCATGCTGGGCGTGGCGGCGTGCGACTATATCCACGACGACACCATCGCCCCTTGCGAGTACACCCTGCGTTTCGTCTATGATTACAACATGAAATTCGCCGACGCCTTCCAGAACGAGGTGACGAAGGCCGCGCTCTTCATCTGCGACCAGAACGGCAATTTCCTTCAGCGGCGAGACATCGAGGGCACCGAGCTGAAGGCGAACAACGTCGTGATGGACCTCGAGCCAGGCACCTATCAACTGCTGACCTGGGCCGGCCTCGACGACGACTCATACGAGTGGCCCGAGCTGACACCGGGCACCTCCACCATCGAGGAGATCCGCGTCCGCGCACGGCGTGGGGCCGACGCGACGCAGCCCAACGAGCTGGAGCCCCTCTGGCATGCGCTGGACACGCTGGTCATCACCGGCGACCAACACGAGGAGAAGGTCATCTCGCTCGCCAAGAATACCAACAAGCTACGCGTCGTGCTGCAGGATACGGAAGGCTACAGCATGGACGTGAAAGACTTTACCTTCCAGATCGTGGCGGACAACGGCTATATGGACTACGACAACCAGTTGCTCGACGATCCCGCCATCACCTATACGCCCTACTACGCCAAGAGCATCGACATCGCCGGCGGCGACCTGATCAACGGCAAGCCGGCGAACCAATATGTGGCCGTGGCCGAACTGAACACCATGCGCCTGATGGACAAGCAAAACTACCGCCTCATCGTGCGCCATAAGGACTGGGAGGAGGACGTGCTCAACGTCAACCTCTGCAACTACCTGCTCCTGACGCAGATGGAAGGGCACGACATATCCGCCCAAGAGTACCTCGACCGCCAGGACGAGTACTCCATCGTCTTTTTCCTGACCCCAATCATCTGTCCCGATTGTCCGGATGAGGATGAGGAAGAGGACCTGGAAGATGATGAGGACCCCGTGGGCCCGGATGATCCCGATAACCCCGACGACCCGGATAATCCTGACGATCCGGATACCCCCGACACGCCTGACACGCCTGATACGCCCGACGACCCGGTGATCCCGGATCCCCCGCATCCCGTCGTGGGCTACGCTTGCTATAAGATCCAGGTCAAGGACTGGGTCATCCGATTGAACGAAGGAGAACTTTAAAACGAACGACAATAACGCATGAGCATGAATACCTATATATTATACGCGAAGGCGACGCTCGCGGCGCTCCTGGCCGCGCCCCTGCTTTGGGCTTGCTCGGAGGAGGAGGTGCCCGATCCTCAGCTCTATACGCCGGAGGGAGTGCCTTTCGCGTACGTCTCGATCGGCTTCAGCACCGGCATGAACCCCGTCACGAAAGCGGAGACTCCTACGGGCGGCGAGGGTGGCGATGGCGACGAGAAGGGGCAGGTCTATGAGAACCAGATTAACAACATTCATCTCTTCTTCTATAATATAAAGGATCCGACTAAGGACGGAGAGGTGGGCGTGAATATGCATCACGATACGACGATTGTCGCCCATAAATACTTGACGATTGGCGAGTTTGAATACAGCGATACCCAAGCGACTACCGATGTGATTCCTGTCGAGAACCTGCTGGTCGGGAACGCGTATCATGTCTTGGCGGTGGTGAACGCGGGGGAGAACTACGGCAAAGACTTTGCGAAGTTACGCAATTTGCAAGAGGCCACGGTCACTACGCTTTATACCTATGATGAACAAAACAAAAAATACAGTAATTTCCTGATGTCGTCGGAGCGTGATGAGGATCCGCGTTTGACGATCTATGCGAACAACAGCGAAGGAAATCCGGCCAGCACGGAGATTTATGTAGAACGTGTGACGGCTCGGGTGGATTACCGGCTCGCCGATGATTTCTCCGAGGAGATCAAGTCCGGCAAGGACGTTATCGCCACTGCAGAGATCACCGGCGCGATGTTGGTCAATACGCTGAACAGTGATGCGACCAGCTACCTCCTGAAGCGGGTGACGAAAGAGAATGCGGGTTTCAATACCGACGTGATCTTCCTGGGAGATGAGAAGTTGTCTGATGACAAAACGGCTTCCAATTACGTGATTGACCCATACGCCGGTAAAACGAAAAGTGAAAGCGATTTCGAATCGGCCACCTATTTCCCCTCGATCGATTACGACAATGCCAGCGACTGGGAGAAGGATGATCTCTTTATCAAAGGTGATGAGATTACGGTAGGCAGTGAGACGTGGAACCGCATCGGCTACCCGAAAGAGAACGTTAACCAGAACGGCAGCAAGGATCGTTCCACAGGCGTTGTCTTCCGGGCAGAGATTACGCTACCGGATGCTACGGCCCCGGCCACCTTCTTCATGTGGAACGGCTCGATCTACAAGACCTTGGAGAAGGCTATGGAGGCGTTCGATCCGAACGGATGGAAACTGGTCACAAGTGCTACTTATTGGAATGAGATCAATACCTACGGGGATCTCAAGACCAAATTCATCGACCGTTTGAAATCGGGCGACCCGACCGGTTATAAGGTCTATTTGCTGAAGCAGGTAGAGGGGAAGGGTGATGAGGAGTCGGTGGATAAGAATAGCCTGAGCTGGACTTATTATATGGAGTATATCAACCATTATAAATCGACTGATGGCGTGGTGACAGTCGATGTGAACACGAATGCGGGCACGACCCGCCGGCTTTTGCATGCTTACAACGTGGGGACCTACAAGGAGGGCGTTTGCTATTATACCTATTGGATCAAGCACGCGAACGACCAGAAACCGGAGAACGACCTGGAGAATGGCGACGGCAGTGGCGTGATGGAGTATGCCATCGTGCGCAACAACGTCTATAAGTTGAGTGTGAAGGGGATGGGCTCGATCGGGGGCGATATCCCGGGCGACGAGTCGTTGATGATCAACTTCTCGGTGAAAGACTGGACACTGCTCGAAGCGGAAGATATAGAATTAACGGACAATACGCAAGAAGGAGGAGGAGTATAAGCTATGAGAATCGGAAAATACATCGGAGGGATCGCGTTGGCCGGGATGCTGGCCTTGGGGTGGGCCTGCTCGGATGAGGAGCCCATCGTGACACCACCGGTCGGACCCGACGAACCGACGGAGGAGGAGACCATCCTGGAGGCGGTCACGATCCAATTCGGCCCGGAAGGAACGGTAGAGACGCGCGCTTATGGCGACGACAACGCCCGCGACCATGAGTTCATGAACTCGCTGATCGCCTTTATCGTCGACGCGGAGGGCCAGATTGAGGTGGTGATCAACGCAACGGACAGCATCCCGTTCCAAAACACGCTGACGGCACAAGGTGCGGGCAATGTCGACCACTATTCGACGACCGTCGACCTGACACCCGGCGCGAAAACCATCTACGCCTTCGCCAATATGGATAAGGTCAAGCGGATCGCCGAGGCGGAGGGGAATTCTCCTGACGAGGAATCTTTCGAGGAGACCTTGGAGGCGTTGAAAGTCGGCGACACGTGGCCTACGGCGTATGCTACCGCAGTGATTGATAACCCCGCCGCGGCGGTCAATTTAGAGGGTGACGATCCTGGCTTTATCCCCATGAGCGTCGTCCGTCGGGATGTGAACATGACGGTTAGCGGCCAGCAGGTGAACATCGAGTTGGTGCGTCTCGTCAGCCGGGTGGACATCACCTTGCAGAACCAGCAGGGCGCGGAGGTCACGGTCTCCGACCTGACCATGAGCGATTTCGCCGACCGGGTGGCTCTGTTCGAGCCGGAAAAGGAGACACCAACCGCACCTACCGGGGCAAAGAACTCGACTGAGACATTCAACGATCATGATATAAAGGTGCCCAGCCAGGCGGACCCGACGGAAATCGTCAGTTTCTACGTGAACGAGACTTGGGGCCGCACTGATCCGTTCAGCGTCGCCTTGACGATCGACGGGAAGGAGATGACCGGAGAAACGAAAGGTCAGACCATCCGGCGCAACCATATCCTGCCGTTGGCCCTGCGCCTGGCGGAAAGCGCCCTGTATCTGGAGGTGACCGCCCAGGTCGCGCCCATTGGCGGCTATCCGGTGGCGGTCTACTTGGATGGGTCGAATAAGCTGACCGACACCTACGAGATCGCCCTGCCCGAGGGTTGCACCTTCAGCGTCGAGGGCTATCTGGTCGGCGTGGCCGGAGAGGAGGAGCAAATCGAGATCACCGGCTGGTCGTGGACAAACAATTCCACCTCGATCTGCGAATTGGAAAGTCCAACCGAGAACCCCATCGTGGGCCATCTGACCGCCCTGCCGGAGCAGGAGGCCTCGTTCGGGTTCGAGATCACGAATCCCGTCTCGCGGACCGATTGCTCCCTGATCATCCAGACGAAGGAGGTGGGCGACTCGCCGTGGGACTCATGGGATGCGTCCGTCGCTTCCCTCCGCCAATGGCAGGCGAAGTCGACGCTTTACGAGCTCATCCCCTTGCGGATGTCGGCAACGGAGTGAACATCGATTATCAAACTATGATAAGACCGATACATTATGGAAAGAAAACGAGATTTGAGGGAAATGCGGCCGTGGCGTCCAACGCCGTTCAGCCATTGATGATTGAAACAAGAAATTAACGAAAGGAAAAACAAGATGAGAATAAAACAATATATTAAGCGGTTGGCCACCCTCTCCCTGATGGCGGCTTCCCTCGCGCTGCCAACCGGAGCCTGGGGGCAAGTGGAGGGGGATAAGTATGAGACATCTGAGGCTATATCTGACGATTTTTTTACTGTGAAGCTGGAGGGTGAGGATGACCAAGACATCGGGAAAGCCTTTGATGGGATTTATGACGGCGACGGCAGTTGGTGGGAGGCAAAAACAGCCGGGAAGAAGACAATCGTGATCTTTTTTAACGCACCGACTTATATCCATTCGATTGACCTGATGGGTGGTGGAAGTGGATCTACAGACGTAGATCGGAATATGAGGCCAGAGAGCGTGACAGTGGAGGGAACGACAGCGGATAATGAGGATGTGTCGCAGAGGTTTTCTCTAAATCGGGAAGAACGATACGCGACCTTGGTCTTGGATGCGGATAAACGTAAACAATACAAGGCCCTCAGGTTGACCCTGACGCCTGGTACGAATGATCAGGGTCAGTATCATAAATTAGTGATGAACGAGATCACTTTGCGGTCTGATGTAAAAAGCATCCAACACAAGCCTGCGAAGTGGCACGGCATGCGGGGAGAAGGTGAATTTACGGATACGACGGACACATTCGACAAGACCGAGGTGGTCACCTCTGGCGATGGGACAACACAAATCCAGGCCACCCATACCTACGTCGACACGCTCTATGTGAGGAAGGGATCGCAGGTCACGTTGTGGCTGCCTACGACATCTAGAGCGCAAGATCAGAATAGCGTGCGGTATTATCAACGTTGGTACAATTACTTGACTGAAGGCACCTTCGCGACCGGCCTTACGGGCGACGATAAGGTGAACGACCTGTTAACACCGACAGGGACTTCCTCTGCCACCCGTTTCAAAAACGGCTATGTGGGGGGAAGCAATAAGGTGGTTGAGGGCAGCATCACGTATGGCGCGGAGTTCTATTATCCGACGGATGATGCTTTTAAATCTTATACGAATTTGGGTCAATCCCAAAACGATCATTATATCGTGGCGTGCGACCTGTCCGGTTATACTGATTTTGTTAAGGACGGAGATACTTATACCGAGCCGACACTGGGCTTGCGTGTGCTCTATTACATCGTGGGAATTGATGAAAGCTGGGAAACCTACGAGAACCAGTATGAGCGGCTGAATACGGATGCGTATAAAGGCGGCGGGAACGAAGATGGCAAGAAATATTTGGAGGAATATGAGATCACCTTCCCGTGTGATCACATCGGTAATTTTACGAACGAATTGGTGTCGATCGCCCGCCAAGCACAATTCTACCGCATTCCGGGGGATAGTGACGGCGACAAATTGACGGCTAAATTAGTGTCTGGCACGGATCAGTTGATGTTGGAGAAGAGTGGCGGAGGCAATTATGATAAGAATACCTTAAATCCCGATGGCACGTTGACACTGGCAGACGATAGCCGCGCTATCTTTTTCCGTGCGACTAGTGTGAGCGGGAACAATACCCCTTGGAGTGTTCGGGATGGGACGACCGCGACCATCCTGGTGACGAAAACGGTTGGCGAGACAAAGACAACCTACAACATCGCCCGCTTCAAGTTGACGTTCAAGAAGAATATCCGTCTTTTGACGCAGCACCAGGTCGATCGGCTGGATAATTATCGCTCAGGAAAGACGACAGAGACAGTAAATACGGAGGCTTGGTTTAACGAGTCTTACCTGTACCGTACGCCCAAGTACCTGGAAGAGAACTACATCTTGTTGACATCGCGTACGTTCGATTACGACTCTTCCATAGAGCATGCGGGAGAAACGGATACGCATCAGGTGGAATATTATCCCTATCCGTTGGCATGGGATTTTAGCTCTTACGCATTTTATGATGGGACGAAAGAGGGGCAAGGCTTTGATGGTTCGACAGATGGAAATACTTCTTTTGGTGACGCCTTTACCGAATGGGGTAGTTACGCGATCGTGAAAGACTACATGGGGTATGGAGACAAGACGGGATCACCTAAGGCACCAACAGAGCCGGGTTTGGGTGGCCGGAACTCGAGTGGGTATTTCTTGTATGTGGACGCCTCGAACTTGCCGGGTAAACTGGTGACCTTGCCATTTGAAGAGGAGTTGTGTGCCGGTAGCGAATTGCTGATCAGCGCCTGGGTGAAAAGTGCGGGTCAAAATGCAACTAACACGGATGACGCGGCCATGCTGTTTTCCATCTATGGCATTGATAGTAATGGAAACCGGACACTGATTCACGCGCAGACCACCGGACAGATCCGCCGGACAACCAATATTACTACTGGTGAGGGGGAATATACCCACGCTAATGGTTACGGAAGTAATCAAAACGATTGGTATCAAGTCTTTTTGTCCTTCTTGAATGATGATGTGGAAAAACTGTCAAAATTTAAGAGTTACGAGGTGCAAATCGACAATAACAGTGGTTCCACGTCGGGTGGCGACTTCTACTTGGACGAGATCAAGGTGTATGTCGCCAAGCCGAACGCGAAGGTGGAGCAATTGGCGGTCTCTTGCGAGGAGCGTACGCTGATGAACATCCAGTTGGCTTGGACGCGGTTGATGGCCCGCATCGGAAACATAGTGCCTGATCCCGGTACGGAGTATAGCCAAGGCATTGATTTTTGTTTTATCGACAGTGTCGCCTATGAGGTCTATAGACGGGAAAATCCTGATAAAGATTGGACAGAGGCGGTCAAAGCCTCGCTGGTGAATATCGGTAATGTCACCGACTACGATTCGCAATTCGCTACGCTGTATTATGATTTGGATTATAAAAAGAATAATCTATATGATGATACAGATGACGATGGCGCGGTCTTGGCGAGCGAGAACCCGGTGAGTTCGGATGGTGAACCCGCAAAATACGGTTTCTATCGTATTGGTACGGATACACCGGAAGAAATGGCCCTCTCGGTAGATATTTATACGGCCCTCAAGCAAAACCGCCGGTATATGATCTTGATGAAAGACCATACCAGGGACGATGATGTTGAGAATATCGCGATGTATGGTGAGCCCGAAGAGGTTTGTTCGATTGTCACCTCATTCGAGGTGGATGGGCGGAACCACATCATCATGAACGGTCAGGTGGTGGATCCGACCAAGACGGCGACTTACTGCATTGGACAGGCGTTTACGTTTTCCGTGCGTTTGACCTATTATGATAATGACGTAAAGGATTATGTGCCGTATGAGGGAACGGTCTATTTCGACTGGTTCTTTGGGAACACGATGCAGGAGAATGGTTTGACCTTGTTTGAAAGTCCAAACGAAAACGGTGTCTCTTTGGAAGAGGCGTTGCATGCGTTCCGGACGCATTACCCGGAGGAGGAGGCGACCGAGGGAACGGATGGGAAAATGTTGATCGATGTGGAATTAAAGGAGGGTGATGGCGAACCAACCCCTTTCACGAAATATCATAAGGATATTATAGAAGATTATCTCAACCGAGAAATCGAAGCTGCCGGTCTCAATAAGCAATTGGTTTTGCGCAAGTCGGAATTGGGCATCCGCCTTTTGGAAGACGGATTGGATTTGGCGGTGGCCCCGATACCTGTTAAAGGAGATGATGGCAATATTCTTTCGATACTCTGTTTCGCCCCCTCTTTCTTGACATTGGAACCGAATGGTCTGGCTCCGGTCGTTCTTCCTGGTTTTGAGAACATGTCATATACGGATTACGACTCAGACGTGGAGCGCACGGATTATTATCCGGCCATGCGCATTGGGTTGGCGCAAATCGAGGCCTCGTCGGAAACGAATCCGATCAAGGTCAATTTGCGTGGTGCGAAGTTCGCGTTTGAAAATTCTAATTCGAACCATATCGGCTTAATGTCGGAAGAGCGGGATCTTTATCTGGTCAGCTCCAACGATCCGGCCTTGCAAGAGATCTTGCATCCGGCGGACGGTAGCGAATACGACCGGCATGCGTACAGCATTGGCAAGGTGGTTCGCTTCAACGCGAAGCCTGGCCAGATCGATCCAGACGCGAATCAGATGGCGATCTATTTCGACTTGAAGAACCCGATGAGCGGCTTGGGAGATTATGCCTCGACAGAAGTTGAGAAACAAAAGTTCACTCCTCGCGAAGGCTATGAGTATCGTTTTGATGTGCATTTCGAGGAGCACGCGAAGCATAGCGAGACAGAAGATGAGTATGAGCCTGTACCGGGTTCTTGTTATAATTACATGGAGATTACGATGAAGGTCGTCCCCGAATATCTGGTGTGGCAAGGAAAAGTAGACGACGAGGGTAAGATCGACAACTGGAATGAGGACGCGGCGTGGCGCCGGGCGACGAATGAGGATATTCAATCGACGAACAGCATTGAGCCGTATAATGATACGCCGAAAGGCATGTCGCTAGGCTATGTCCCTATGCTTTTCACGAAAGTGATTATCCCTGAAGACCAAAAAGCGGCATTGTATAAAGCCGGGTTTAGTCTTGATGCTACCAGTGGAAAACTGAAGTGGGGGAACAAGGAAAAGCCGGGTTATATCAAATTGCCGTCGAAGGTGAATATTCCGGAAGACGCTTCTATTGATATGACAGAAGGCCATCCGATCCATTACGACATGATGGTTTTTTCGGCGAAAGATAATAATAAAGAGATGTCCACTAAGCCATTCCGTGTCAACTTATGCGATGAGATCCACTTCGAGCCGGGCGCGGAGTTGGTGAATGCGGAATACCTGCTTTATAACAAGGCGTGGGTGGATTATAAGTTGGACGGAAGCCGTTGGTACACGTTGGCATCGCCGTTGCAAGGGGTAGTCGCCGGGGATTTCTATACGGATAGCAGAACAGGCAAGGAAGGTTCTGAATACTTTAAGGACATAAAGTTCAATACGGAAGACGATGATAATATTGAAAACAACAGCCGTTTCAATCCTTCCGTTTACCAGCGAGCCTGGAAAGGGAACGCGACGCTTGTTGAAGGTTTGGTGGACGATGTGGCCATTAACGGAGATGACAATACGACGGCAGTTAAAGGCAACTGGAGCGCGCTCTATAATGATGTAGCGGAACCTTACACGCCGGGTACGGGCTTCTCACTGAAGGTGCAGGATTTGGCTAGCGCTGACAATAAAGCGTTGTTCCGTTTGCCGAAGGCGGATACGGAGTATTATTATTATTCGCATGATGGGACACAAGGTCAAGATAAAGAAGAGGACATTTCTAAAACGGATGCTCATCGTTTGGAAACGGATAGGATAATGAATAGGAAGGTTGGTGAGAATGCCACTTTGTACACCTCATTTACTGTTCCGCTTGCTGACGAGCATGGTGATTATTACTTGGTAGGCAATCCATTCATGGCGCATTTGGATATGAAGAAGTTCTTTGCAGAAAATAGCAATTTGGAACCAAAGTATTGGGTGGTAGATAGCGGTTCACAGATAGTCGCGGTAGGTGCAGAAGAAGATTTGACAACGACGAGTGGTGATGCGACTGTTGCCCCATTACAATCCTTCTTCGTGCAAAAGAAGACAGATGCAAGTAGTAATGACATCAAATTCACCCAAGATATGCAAGTCTTAGGTGGCACAGGCGATGGATTGCGCAGCGCGAATGCCCTGACCATTACCGCCACGACAAGCGACGGGCGGCAGAGCCGGGCGGCGGTGGCCTATAGCGGCATGGCTTCCGACGATTACCAGTCGAGCGAGGACGCCGAGTTGTTCCTCGATTCGAACCTGGGCGACGTGCCGATGGTCTATACTGTGGCGGGCACGATGGCAACGTCGATCAACGTGCGACAGAACTGCGAGCTGGTGCCGCTGGGCGTCTATGGCACGGACGACGAGCCCGTCACGTTGCGGTTCGACCAGGTCGACGCGTTCAGTGGCGTGAAGCTCTACGACGCTCAGGCCAAGCGCTATACCACCTTGACGGAAGGCAGCGAGGTGAGCGTCTCAACCAACGATTATGGCCGCTATTACCTGACGGGCGGCCTCGCGACGGGCAGTGAGGCGATCCGCACGGTCGACGACATCTCGATCTATAGCGTCCGCCCGGGCGAGATCGTGGCGACCTCCGCCGGCTCGAGCTTGCGCTCCGTCCGCGTTTATGGCATCGGCGGCGAGCTGGTAACCCAGCAGTCGTTGGCGAACCAGTCGGTTTACCGTCTGCGTGTGCCGGGCAACGCGATCTATGTGGTCTATGCGGAGGATATGGATGGCATTATCCGTAATGTCAAACTCCGTGTGCGTTGATGATCGATGAGAAGAAGAGATAATATAAAAGAGGCGGGGCCAACAGGTTCCCGCCCGGTGGAAGGAGGCCCGCTTGCCATCTACGAGGTGGCGGCGGGCTGCCCGTTTGTCTTGTGTGGCGGACGATCGGTCCCGACGTTCTATTTCCTGATGGCGGGCGAGGTCCATATAGAGAAAGCGGGGACGGTCTATCCGTTGGTTTGCCGGGAGCTGTTCGCGGTCTTGCCCAACCGGCAACTCAAAGGCCGGGCGATGTCCGACACCGTGATCGTAGGGTGTAGCCTGAACGCGGAATTTGGAGGCCTGTCGTGTGATCAGGTCGGGCCGGCGCTGTTGGCTGACGCGAAGCCGGCATTATTCCAGACGTTGGCGATTCATCCCCTGTTGTTTGAGGAGATCTGGCTTTATGTCCGGGGCCGGCGGGATGGCAAGATCCCTTATGGGCCGTATCTTCACCTGAAACATGAGCAGGTCTTGCTCCTCTTGCGCGAGATCTATTCGGCAGAGTCATTGGCTTCTTTGTGTCGGTGAGGTGTGTGTTTGTTCTTTTGGCTTGACCCAAAAGAACCAAAAGGTCAAGGCCTGCGTTCGCTGAGCTACTCCGTAGTTTCGTTCCGCTGCTCGCGCCTAAAACTCGTGCTTCGCACTCAAACAAAGGCGCTCACGGACGCTCCTCTCCACTACTTCGCTTAACGCTCACCGAACAATGGCCGATCCATTTTTTTTCATGGAATATAGTTGTCTATAAAATAGGCATTTTTTCACTACTTTTGCCCAGTGAACAATAAAAACCGTAATTATGGAAAAAAGCGTATTTATCAGTCCCTTCGTGGACAGAGGATTCAAGATCCTTTTCGGTCAGGAGAACAGCAAGGTGCTGTTGATTGATCTGTTGAACGACCTACTCGACGGCGAACGCCACATCGAGGATCTGGAGTATATGAACAGCGAGCTTCCTCCGGAGACGACAGACGGCAGGACCGCCGTGTTCGACCTTCGTTGCAGGGACAGGGACGGTAGCATATTCATCGTAGAAATGCAAAATTGCGACCAGCCTTATATTTATGAGAGAGGACTTTATTATATTTGTCGGGCGATAGCGAGCCAGGACAAGGTCGGCGACAAATGGAAATTCAACATCGTTCCCGTCTATGGGATCTTCTTCCTGAATTTCGAGAGCGGCAAGACCAATAAGGTTCGGACGGATATTGTCCTGGCTGACCGGGATACGGGTAATCCGGTCTCGAACATGATCCGGGAGATCTTCATAGAGTTCCCGTTGTTCGACAAGACGGAGCAAGACTGCGCGACCCCATTGGATTATTGGCTATATAACTTGAAGCATATGGAACAACTGGAATCATTACCATTCAAGGGACAGAAGGCCCTTTTCCAACGCCTGGAAGAGCTGGCCCGCATTGTCAACATGAACAAGAAGGAACGCGACGAATATGAGGCCTGCCTGAAAGTATATCGCGATCAATATAATACCTGGAATTATATGAAAGAGCGGGCACTCGAGGAAGGCCGTGCGGAGGGCCGGATTGAGGGAATTTCAGAAGGCTTTGAAAAAGGGAAGAAGGAAGTTGCCCATAAGATGAAACAATCCGGAATGTCTTTGGCGGTTATTGCGCAGTGTACGGGTCTGAGTATCGAGGAAATAGAACAGTTGGATTAGTTTTATTTTATGATGGCATTCTATGAGAATGCGTTGTTTTATTGAGTTTTGTAAATGGTGAAAAATTAGACTGGATTATGCCGGAAATCAGTAAGTTTTATGGAATTGTGATTTATATGTATATTAATGATCACAATCCTCCGATTTTCATGCGGTCTATCAGGGGTACAAAGCTACGATTACTATTCAGGATGGAATTGTAACAGGATGTTTCCCTCGTAGAGCATTGAATCTTATATTTGATTGGCTTGATGAGCATAAGGATGAATTGCTTGAGAATTGGGAACGATTGTCTCGTCGGGAGGCACTTAAAAAGATAGAACCATTGAGATAAAAATGTAATATGGAAACGAATGAAATTCTAACTGTAACAAGAGCAGAGTATGTGGATGGTTATATCCTTCATATTTGGTTTAGTGATGGTGTGGAGAAGTTGTTTGATTTTTCAGGGGAATTGAGCCATGGCATTTGCCGTAAATTGAAGGACTTGGATTACTTCAAACGATTCACTATCGATCCTTTTACGATCGATTGGAATAATGAAATTGGTTTTGCCCCGGAATATCTTTATGAGAAAGGTATTCCGACATAAACTTATCTAATAAAATATCTTTAAAACAAGAGGCCGCACCATCGTAATAATATGGTACGGCCTCTTTCTTATATTATGTCCGTTATCTTATGATTCCTTGATATCCACCTTCAGGTGCAACTCATCAAGCTGCGCAGGATCGAGCACGCCTGGTGCGTCGAGCATCACATCGCGACCAGAGTTGTTCTTCGGGAAAGCGATACAGTCGCGGATTGAATCCAGACCGGCGAAGAGTGATACCCAGCGGTCGAGACCGTATGCCAAACCTCCGTGAGGAGGCGCGCCATACTTGAACGCGTTCATCAGGAAGCCGAACTGCTCTTGAGCACGCTCCTCGGTGAAGCCCAGCAGCTTGAACATCTTGTCTTGCAACTGGCTGTCGTGGATACGGATTGAGCCACCGCCGACCTCAACACCGTTGATCACCATGTCGTAAGCGTTGGCACGTACACGGCCGGGATCGGTATCCAGCAATGGGATATCGTCCGGATTCGGAGAGGTGAACGGATGGTGCATAGCGTAGAAGCGTTGATCCTCCTCGCTCCACTCGAAGAGCGGGAAGTCGATCACCCAAAGGCAAGCGAACTTGTCCTTGTCGCGAAGGCCCAGTTGGTTGCCCATCTCAAGGCGCAACTCGCAAAGCTGCTTGCGGGTTTTCATGGCGTCGTCGCCCGAAAGAATCAGGATCAGGTCGCCCGGCTCGGCGTTGAAAGCCTCTTTCATCTTCTGGAGCGTCTCTTGTCCGTAGAACTTGTCTACGCTTGACTTCACGTGACCGTCGGCCTCGACACGGGCATAGACCATGCCTTTGGCGCCTACTTGCGGACGTTTCACAAACTCCGTCAGTTGATCCAATTGCTTACGGGTGTAAGAAGCGGCACCCTTAGCGCAGATACCTCCGATATAGTTGGCGCTGTCGAATACGCTGAAGCCATATCCCTTCAGGATGTCCATCAACTCGACGAAACGCATATCGAAACGCAAGTCCGGTTTGTCGCTACCATAATATTTCATGGCGTCGTGCCATGTCATGCGTGGGAACGCCTCCTTGATCTCGATACCACGGATGGTTTTGAAGAGATGTTTGGCCATACCCTCGAAGAGCTCGAGCACGTCTTCCTGCTCAACGAAGCTCATCTCGCAGTCGATCTGCGTGAACTCCGGCTGGCGGTCAGCACGCAAGTCCTCATCGCGGAAACACTTCACGATCTGGAAATAACGGTCGAATCCGGAAACCATCAGCAACTGCTTCAAGGTCTGCGGTGATTGGGGCAGGGCATAGAACTGACCCGGATTCATGCGTGAAGGCACCACGAAATCGCGTGCGCCCTCAGGTGTCGAGTTGACCAATACAGGCGTCTCGACCTCGAGGAAGCCTTGCTTGTTGAGGTAATCGCGTACCTCGAAAGCCATCTTATGGCGCAACTCCAGGTTTTTGCGAACGCATGAACGGCGCAGATCCAGATAACGATACTTCATGCGCAGGTCGTCGCCACCATCAGTCTCGTCCTCGATGGTGAAAGGCGGTGTTACCGCCGTGTTGAGGATATTCAGTTCGCTAACGATCAACTCAATGTCTCCTGTTGGGATGTGCGTGTTCTTGCTTGAGCGCTCGCGCACCGTGCCCTTCACCTGGATGACATATTCGCGTCCGAGCTTGTTTGCCTTCTCGCAAAGCTGGGCGTCAATTTCTTGGTTGAAAACCAACTGGGTGATGCCATAACGGTCGCGCAAGTCGACAAATGTCATACCACCCATTTTCCGCGAGCGTTGCACCCATCCGGCCAGTGTTACCACCAAACCTTCATCGGCGAGGCGCAAGTCGCCACATGTCCGAGTTCTATACATGTCAAAAATATAGTTTAGTTAGATAATTTATTTTCGTTCCCGTAATTATGTCGCGAAGATAAGACAAAGCGGACGAAAGTTATTCGATTAATTTACTTTTTTCTTCTCACCGAAAAGCGCGAGTATCTGCTTGCGCTCGCCAGCCAGCCAAAGGATATCGTTTGCCTGCAGGCGGGTATTGGCGGGCGGGTTCATGATGGCTTGTCCATCACGCTCGATACCGATGATCAGGCAATTGCCCATCTCCTTGATACGCGATTGGCTGATGGTTTGTCCATCCCAAGGCGAGGCGGGCTCGATGGCGTACTGCTCGATTGAGAGGAAGTCGCTGGACGTATTCTCCGTCTTGGCCTGATGTTCCTGTTTCTCGGACCGATAGGAGGCACGGGCACGTTCCAATTCCTCGTCGGTACCGACTATGACGATCTTGTCGTATGGGAAGAGCCGCTCATTACCATTAGGAATATTCAGGCGCATATCGCCCCGGATGATGGCGACGATGTTCAGCCCGTAGCGTTGCCTGAAGTTGACCTCCTTGAGGGTTTTCCCAAGGAAGCTCAGGTAAGGGGGCAACTCCTGCTCGACAAGGTGCAGCTCGTCGAAGGGCAATCGGCCGGCGATCTCCTTCTCGCTCAGTGCGGAGAGGTTCGTGTCGGTCCCGCTGAAATTCTCCAGGAAACGCCGCTCGATGGAGAGGGAGCGCTTGCGCAACCCTTTTGAGAAGACCGCCGCTACGATGATGGCGATCGATATCACGAGACCGATACCGGTGGCGACGTTGAAGATATGGCTGATGACCGGCATCAGGATGCTGACGCAGATGATGACCTTGATCAGGATCAACGAGACCAACGGGCCGCGATTATATTTGTTATCGTTCCAAAGCTTCTTGAACTCCGGCGAGTGGTTCTTTTTCATCACGATCGCCCAGAACGAGGGCAACAGGATCGTCAGGATCACCAGCAGGCTAAGCGTTTTGCCTCGCCAGTCGGGCAGGTGGTCCATAATGATGGGCGAGATGTAGGTGAAGAAGATCACGATCGAGAAGACGCAGAAGGTAGCGTAGAGGGCCACCGGGATCATCATCGAACGGATCAGGCTGTGCCAGGCGTTCTTGTGCCGTACGGTATTTGATCCGGAAGTATATCTGGCCAGGAGGATCTTGGTCGAGGTCGGCAACCGTTTGTCAAGGAAATTGTAGGTCGGCTCGGCCAGGCGCATCATGTAAGGCGTCAGGAAAGTCGTGATGACCGAGACGGCCACGATGACAGGGTAGAGGAACGACTCCGTGACCCCAAGTGAGGTACCCAGTGTGGCGATGATGAAGGCGAACTCGCCGACCTGTGTCAACGAGAAGCCGGATTGGACGGCTATCTTCAGTGGTTGTCCGGCTACCAGTACGCCGACGCTGCCGAAGAAGCTCTGTCCCACCAATACCAGGAGCGTAAGAACCAGGATAGGTATGAAATAGGCTGTCAGTAACGAGGGATCGATCATCATGCCGACCGAGACGAAGAAGATGGCGCCGAACAGGTCCTTGACCGGTTTTACCAGTCGCTCGATCTTGCTGGCTTGTACCGTCTCTGCCAATAGGGAACCCATGACGAAGGCGCCCAGTGCCGCCGAGAAGCCGGCCTTGACAGCGATCATCACCATCGCCAGGCAGAGACCTAAAGAGATGATCAGCAAGGTCTCGTCGTTCAGGAGTTGTTTGGCCTTCTTCAGGAAGGTCGGGATCAGATAGATGCCAAGGATAGACCAGAAGATAAGGAAGGAGGCCAGCTTAAGAATGCTGTTCAGCATCTCCATGCCCTCCACTTGTTTGCTGACAGCCAGCGTGGAGAGCAACACCATGAGGACGACGCCGACCAGGTCCTCGACCACGAGTATGCCGATGACGACACCGGCGAACTTCTGGTCACGCAGGCCCATCTCGTCGAATGCCTTGAAGACGATCGCTGTCGATGACATGGAGAGCATACCTCCCAAGAACAGGCTGCTGATATGCGAGAAGCCCATGGCGTTACCCGCCGTGTAGCCCACGAGCATCATACCGGCCACGATGATGATGGCCGAGATGACTGCCGTACCTCCCACTCGCATCAATTTCTTGAAACTGAAGTCAAGTCCCATGGCAAACAGGAGGAAGATAATACCGATTTCCGCCCAGGTCTCGATATTCGCCGGATCCGATACGTTCGGCGTCAAGGGAAAATAGGGCGAGGTGAGGAACCCGGAGAGGATATACCCCAATATGATCGGTTGGTTCAGTTTCTTGAAGATAAGCGTGACGATGCCGGCGATGACCAGGATCAGGGCCAGATCCGAGATGAGAGGTGCTGTTTCAGACATGATGATATTGTTTTTATATGATTCCTTTCTGGTCGCGAAGTTAGGGTTTTAATGGCAAAACTCTTTTCCGAGGCAGAATATTTTGGCTTTTTTGTCGTTTGGTTATCTCTCGTTAATGATGCCTGTTGTGAGGGCATAATAATGCCTATCGTAAAGTCTTAATAATGCCTGTCGTGAGGGGTTAACGATGCCTGTTGTCATGATGTCATGATGCCTATTGTCGGTGAAAGGGGGCCGAAAAGCCCAAATATCTCCAAACTTCCGTTATTTTATCGAAAGGGATACGGCCGAAATGGTTGTAAATCTGTTTTTTTGCTAATTTTGCGCCTGTTATTTCTTACGATATAATTTATGATTCAAGAAAACTTCATTAAGATCTACGAGCAAAGTTTCAAGGAGAATTGGGATTTGCCCGCCTTGACGGATTATGGGAAAAATGTGAGCTTCACGTTTGGCGAGTTGGCCAACGAGATTGCCAGGATCCATTTGTTGTTCGACTCATGCCGTGTCCGGAGGGGCGATAAGGTCGCCTTGGTTGGTAAGGATTGTGCCCGTTGGTGCGTGGCCTATATGGCGACCATCACTTATGGCGCGATCATTGTTCCCATCTTGCAGGACTTTAGCCCGAACGATATCCATCATATCATCAACCATTCGGAATCAAGCTTCCTCTTTGTAAGCGACCGGGTATGGGACTCGCTGGAAGAGGAGAAGATCGAGAACGTACGTGGTGTCTTCTCGTTGTCCGATTTCCGTTGTCTGCACCAGCGGGATGGCGAGAATATCCAGAAGTTCCTGAAGAATCTCGACTCAAAGATGGCCGAGGCCTATCCGCATGGTTTCTCTAGGGAACAGATCCGTTATGCCGAACTGGATAACGATAAGGTTGTCGAGTTGAACTATACCTCGGGTACGACCGGCTTCAGCAAGGGTGTTATGCTGACGGGTAATAACCTGGCGGGAAATGTCGTCTATGCCAAGACACTCGACCTGCTGTTCAAGGGCGAGCGTGAGCTCTGTTTCTTGCCATTGGCGCATGCTTACAGTTGCGCGTTCAATTTCCTTGTTCCGATGGCAGTGGGTGCGCATGTTTTCCTGTTGGGCAAAGTGCCCTCGCCGAAGATCCTGTTGCGGGCCTTCGAGGAGGTAAAGCCGAACCTGATCCTGACTGTGCCCTTGATCCTGGAGAAGATCTACAAGAAGATGATCCTGCCCCAGTTGAGCAAGCGGTCGATGCGTCTGGCCTTGAATATCCCGTTGCTCGATTCCCGCATTTATGCCCGTATCCGTGAGAAGCTGACCGACGCCTTGGGAGGACGGTTCCGCGAGGTGATCGTGGGTGGAGCCGCCATGAATCAGGAGGTGGCTGATTTCCTTTATAAGATTAAGTTCCGCTATACGATCGGTTACGGTATGACCGAATGTGGCCCGCTGATCAGTTATGACCATCATTATGATTATGTGCCGGGTTCTTGCGGCCAGGTGCTGAAAGGAATCATGGAGGCACGTATCGACTCGGACAATCCACGTGAGAAGGTGGGTGAGATCCAGGTGCGAGGTGAAAATGTCATGAAAGGTTATTATAAGAACGAGGAGGCGACACAGGCGGTCTTTACGGCGGATGGTTGGCTTAAGACCGGTGACTTGGGTACGCTCGACGAGAATAACCGTTTATACATCCGTGGACGCAGTAAGACCATGATTCTGGGACCAAGTGGACAAAACATCTATCCGGAGGAGATCGAGTCGAAACTGAATAACTTACCCTTCGTGTTGGAGAGCCTGATTGTTGAGAAGGATGGAAAATTGGTTGGTCTGGTTTATCCGGATTATGATACGGTTGATGGCGCGGGGTTGTCGCACGATGATTTACCGGTCATTATGGAGAAAAACCGTGTTGAGCTGAACAAGCTGCTTGCGCCTTACGAGGCGGTAGGATCGATCCAGCTTTATCCGACGGAGTTCGAGAAGACTCCAAAGAAGAGCATCAAGCGTTATCTGTATAGCAATTATTAGTTTAAACCTGTTTTCAGTTTCATCGCAGTGAAAATTCCAATACACTGCGGTGGAATTGGAAATATATTGTCATGCGCCTCAACCCGTACTATTGTTGTGATTATTAGGGCAAACGGAATTAATTTCAGAATATTATATAATGCCTTCATAAAAATATTGAAAAAAATAGCCAGCTATGTTGTACAACATAATTATATAATACATATATTCGCGGTGTTTTAAGAACAAAAGGAAATTATAGACGGTATTTTAAATTAAGGCAAAAATGAAAAAGTTAGTTGCGTTTGCCGCTGTGATCGCGGCAGTTTCTTTCACTTCTTGTGGTAATAAGAACGCTGAGTCAAACAACGCTGTCGCTGAGACAGAGAATGCTGCAGTTGTAGAAGAGCCAGCTGCTGAGGTTGCTCCTGCTGATTCTGCCGCTGTTGAGGTTGCTCCTGCTGATTCTGCTGCTGTTGAGGCAGCTCCTGCTGAGTAATTTCTTCTCAAGAAGGGAATTGTTCGGTCTGTATGTGTTGAACATACAGACTTTTTTTTTGTTTTTCATTAAGAAAAGAAATCAAATATAGAAATATGAAGAAAAGGATAACTACTGTTTTTGTCTTGTCGCTGTTCGGATTGGGTGCGATGGCCCAAACTCCGGTGGATACGGCGTTTTACCTTAATAATATAGAGGTGACAGGAAGCCGTTTTGCCGGGATTAGTGGCGGCGAGGTCAAGCGATTGAATGTTGAGCGTAATTTGTCGTCGGTTTCGGTGACGGCAGCCGATGCGTTCAGGCAATTGCCTTCGGTCGTAACCGATATAGAGGGAGGCGTGACCTATCGTGGCTCGAACCGGGTGGGCATGTTGATTGATGGTATTCCTTACGGATTGCTCGAGGAGTATAGTGGCGATGTGCTGATCCAGTTGCCTGCGTTGTTCTTTAACCGGATAGCCTTGAGCGCTTATCCTTCGATCTCGTTGGTGCCGGATGGCGATGCGGGTGTGATGGGTTTGGAATCGTCGGTCTCGGGCGACTCTCCTTTGACCGTGACCTTGGGAGGCGGCTGGCATGAGCGTTATAATGCCGGCGCCGTGTTGAACTTGAATCCGGGTAAGTTTCACATCGTGGCCAAATATAATTATAGGAAAGAATTCCGCGACCGGACTTACAGTAAGCAGACCATTAATAAGCAGACGCGAACCTCGATGAATAACAACGCTTCTGCCCGGCCGGATGTGCACATGGCCGATTTGAGAATCGGTTATGATCTCTCGGACAAGGATCAGATCTCTGTTTATGGTCTTTATCATTTGATGGATTACTCGCGGTATGGGCGGATCGACAATCAGGTGCTCAATGCCCAGGGGGATTTGATGAAACATGTGATCCGGAACCGCTATAACGACCAGCGGCAGGAGGCTTTTGCGGCCGAGGCCCGTTGGGAACATCGCTTCAACGAGCGGGCTATGCTTTATGCGACGGTCAATTTCAATAACTTTGATTACGACGAGGATAACGATTTTAAAAATGAGAATCCGCAAAACGGTAAGATTGTCGCAGAGGATAACCAATTCATCAACCAGACGAAACGACAGTATTACTGGACATTGGGCTATCGCCAGCGTTTTGATGAGGGATGGCGCCTTGAGGCGGGTTATATTGGCCGTGCGAAGGAGGAGTCGTATGATACCGACGTGAATGCCAAGACGGATGGTGTCTGGGGACCAACCATTTCGAAATGTTATGATTACGTGTATAACCGTTATCTAAACCTGCTTTTTGCCTCCATGGGTAAAAACTGGGCGAACGGCTGGGACGCTGAGATTGGTTTTCAGGCGGAGTTGAACCGGCAGGTCATGGATGAATACAGCCCTTTATGGGAAACTCGTGATGAGTCGGACAACAATCGCTTCCATCTCTATCCCCGTGCCCGGGTAGCTTATCAGGCGAGTGGGAAAAGCCGTTGGACATTGGGTTATCAGCAGCGTGTCAACCGGCCGACCGGAGCAAACTTGAGCTCGTTTGTTGATCAGAGCGACGCGACACACATTATCGCCGGCAATCCTGCCCTGAAAGATGAGTTTGTCCATACGTTGGAGTTGGGTTATGAGTTGGCATTGCCCGGTTTCCGCCTGACGCCTTCTATTTATTATCGTAACCGGAGCAACCGGATTATGGAGGTCGCGACACAGGTGGACGATCAAACCATCTGGCAGAAGCAAAACGTGGGTAACAGTCAGAGTGTCGGTGTTGATGTGGCTGCCAATTGGCGACCGGTCAAATGGATGACGGTCGGTTTGGCGGGTGATCTTTATCGGGATGAGATCGACGGTCGCACGGTCGGGTACGGCGAGAAGAAGTCGATGTGGTGCGGTGACGTGAAGGCCAACCTGAATTTCAGTATCACGCCGACTACCGAGTTACAGCTGGATGGTTTCTTTATTTCCGACCAGCTGACGGCTCAAGGAAAGATCAACAGCCGTTATACCGTGAATGCCGGTATCTCGCAATATTTCCTGGATCGGAAGTTATGCGCCAACTTGAGCGTCAATAACCTGTTCGACTCACTTGAGGAGACGACCATTATCGACACGCCCGACTTGCAGATGACTCAGCATCGTAACCGGGACGCTTGTGTCGCTTGGTTGACTTTGACCTATAGCCTTTAATCGTTGGAGCGGTAGAGCGTCAGCCAAACTTGCCCGAGGGATAGGCTCTTTATGGGTGTCCATTCTCCGGAGTTTAGGTTATCGATACGCTCGTCGCTCCAGTTGTAGATATTTGAATAGATGAGATAGCGCCGCTTCTCTCCGTCGACGGAGGCGAAGTGGCGTTCGTCGTTTGTAGCGTCTAGATCGCCAAAACGGCCACGCAGGGGAAAATCGGTAGCGACCTCCTCGGGCCGGATATTTTCCTGTTCGAGGTAATGGATCATCTCTTGTCTTAATGGGTAATAGGGCAGGTGTGCCAATGTGCAATCCCAAGGTTTGGAAAGCCGTTCGGGATAAGGCCAGAAATGCCCGCTAATCAGGACTAAACCCATGACGACGAAAGAGAGGGAAACGCGTCGTTTCGGTTCTGCCGGATGCTCTAACATTAAAACTGTAGTCAGGATCAGCAGGATGTAAGGAACCAGGAAATAACGATTCCCAAAGGGGTTGCTGAAGGGTAAGGTGACACAAGCCAGCGTAAGCAGTGTCGTGAGCAGGGCGATGGGGAAGAGGGCTGAGCCTGCCTTGCGGAGCGATGCGGTAAGTCCGTTTCGCCAAAGGGCAATTCCCAGGAAGATCCAGACAATGATACGGCCGGAATCGAGCATGGAACGTCCGAGTCCCGCGATGTTGCGGAAGAATGGGCCGATACCTACCAGTTGGCGGTGTTCGGCGTAGGCGAAGCCAGGCGCATATCCGAAATAGCCACACTCGATCTTCCGGTAGATGAGCCAGGCGGCGATCAGGAGCAATGCCGGAATGAAAGGTACGATCGCTTTAGTGAAAGATGTCTTCAGGCTGTTTTCCTGAAGATACCATCCGATCCAATAGGCCAGTCCGATCCCTGCGCAGACCACGATCCCTCGGACGCTGACTAATACCAGGCACGAGGCGAATAGAAGCAATAAGGTGGGACGGCGGTCGAGGATCGCGTTGAGGCAACCCAACGCGAAAAAGCACAGGAGCACGTCGGGTGAGAGCGAGAGCAATTGTGTGAGGGTCGCCGGCTCGAGCAGAACCAGGAGTGTGATCCAGCCCGCTCGTCGGGGCGAGATCCGCCGGGCCAGTTGATGGACCTGGAGGATCACGCCGACGGCGAAGAGCGTGATGGAGAGGTGAGCGACCCATAGCTCACGACCAAGCAGTTGCCAAAGTGTCGCCAGATAGAGATGCGCCAAAGGAGGCTCGGCTACCATATCGGGAGGATAGACGAACGATTGGAAACCGTGCGCCAGCAGGTAAGTCGCCGGTTTGGAATAACCGGCGATACTGTCCCAAAAGAAACAATTCCCGAATGTGAGTCCCTTGGCGATCAGGAACAACACGATGACAACCCATTTGCTCATAAGTCAACTGTTTAACGGACTTCGGTCAACTCGATGACACGGCTATTCATCGGGTTGGTCGTGAATGCGTCGATGCCTACCTTCATCAGGAAGTCGCCACTGAAAACCTGTCCGTTGCTTTCGAGAGAGGATTGGTCACCTGGTATCAGGTTGATCTCTTCCACACGGTAACGCTTGTCCGGATCCAATCCTTGCGGGCGAATCGGGAACAGTTTCTCTCCGAAACGTGGATGGATATCATAAGCGAAGAGCACGGCCTTGGATTGATCTTTGGCGACGTGTGTCACAGCCATGTGATTTCCTTCATAAGGTGATACCAGACGATAGAGATCGCCATCGAGAATCACCGGTTTCAGCCGTTTGTAGTTGGCGACAGCCTGTTGGCAATAGGCCAGTTCATTAGCCGAAAGGTCTTTCAGGCTGATGTCGAATCCCATCTTGCACATCATCGCTACCTCCGTGCGGAATTTGATGCTGGTATTTTTATTCCAGCTTGTCACGTGCGCGCACATAGTCTTGGCCGGGAAGAACTGGGAGAAGCCCCATTGGATGTAAAGCCGCTCCACAGGATCCGTATTGTCACTGCACCAGAATTCCGTAAAATATTTCAATGCCTCATAATCGCAGCGGGCGCCTCCGCCTGAGCAAAGCATGATGGGCAGGTTGGGATATTTCTCCGCTACACGACGGAAGACATTATAGACACCTCGTACGTGGTCGATGTAAAGCTGTTGCTGCTTCTCTCCCAGGTAAGGCGAGTAGATATTGGTGATCGGGCTGTTGCAGTCCCATTTGAAGAAGGCAAGATTCGGATTCTCAGTCATCAGTTTGTCGACTACACCGAACGCATAATCCTGTACTTCCGGATTGCTCATGTCGAGAACCAATTGGTTACGGTAGTAGTAAGTCTCCCGGTTGGGCAAATGGATGGCCCAGTCCGGATGCTTCTCGAACAGTTCGCTCTTGGGGTTGACCATTTCCGGCTCGATCCAGATGCCGAACTTTACGCCAGCCTTTTCCGCCGATTCCACCAGGTGAGGAACACCATTCGGTAATTTGCTGCGGGTTACCTCCCAGTCGCCCAGACCTGCTTTGTCGTCCTTTCTGGGGTATTTGTTGGCGAACCAGCCGTCGTCGAGCAAGAAGAGGTCGACACCCAGCTCCTTGGCTTCGAACATCAGCTCCTCCAGCTTTTTCTCGTCGAAGTTAAAGCCGGTCGCTTCCCAGTTATTTAATAAGGTATAACGGTCGCCTTGTCCGTTCTTTACCTGGTAGGCACGGGCCCAGTCGTGCAAGTCCCGGCTTGCTTTGCCTGTTCCCTCGTCGCTGAGAGTGAAGATGAATTCCGGTGTCACGAAGGTCTCGTTGGGTTGCAACTCATAATTGGATGCGTAGGGGTTGATACCTGAGAGGACACGCAGGTTTCCGGCGTTGTCCACCTCAAAGGTGAAACGGAAATTACCCGTCCAGCCGATCGTACCTAACAGTACGTTGCCCTCGTTCTCACGGGCAGGCGCTCCAAGTCCCAATTCAAAGAAGGGGGAGACATGCATGGCGGCTCTCGATCCCAATTTTGTGTCGAGTATCTTTTTCCCGTAATGCAATTCTTGTGTGCTCATCTGGACCTCTTTCGCCCAATCGCCACTAAACTCTGTCAAGTGATATTCCGGGCAGGCGAAATAGAGCATGTTTGAGGCATAACGAGCGAGGCTGACCGGCTTTTTCTCGGAGTGGCTGATCTCAGTCCAGGTCTTGATGACATTCTCTTTCCCATAGCTGACATAATGCAGTTTGGCCTCGACGGGATAGACCTCGTCTTTCAGTGTGATAACCGTCTCATGGACATTCGGATCGTTGCTGTTGGTCTCGCTGGAGACATATTTGAGGACGGAGGTCAGGTTGCCGTCGTTATGCTCAACGGCTAGGGCCGGCTCGAAATAGTCTTCCCAGCCAGAGGCGGGATACACTTCCCAGCCACGTGTCGTGACGCTTCCGTCGGTCGCGGCCTTGACGTTCCATTTGAGGTGCTTGAGATCTTGATCATCACGTAGCTTGTCGCCCAGGTAGCTCTGGTAGAGTCGGCCGTTTGGGGCAACTTGCAGGATCAAATCGGTCTCGTTGGTCGAGATCCGTATGATTTCAGGATCGGAGGCGTTGGCGCTTCCGATAGCGGCACCCAACAGGAGGGAACCGATCAAAAATGCTTTCATCATGGTATTCGGATTAAAATGTTTATTACATGGAAAAGGTGGAAAGTGAGGGCGACATCTGTTGTCGCTCCTAAGCTTTCCACCCTTTCATTTCAGTTATTCCTTTGGAATTAATTGTTCTCTTTCAAGATAACGTCGTGAGCGCCACCTTCCACGATACTGGTTGAGGAAACCAAGGTGATCTTGGCATTCTTCTGCAGGTCGGGGATTGTGATGGAACCACAGCTGCACATCGTAGCGATGATCTTGCCCAGTGTAACGTTGAGGTTGTCTTTCATCTTACCCGCATAAGGTACATAACTGTCGACACCTTCCTCGAACTTCAGGGCCTCGCTGCCGCCCATGTCGTAGCGTTGCCAGTTCTTCGCGCGGTTAGAGCCTTCACCCCAGTATTCCTTAACGAAGCTGTTACCGATTTTCAGTTTTTTCGTAGGAGACTCGTCGAAGCGGGCGAAATAACGACCCATCATCAGGAAGTCAGCGCCCATTGCCAGGGCCAAAACCATGTGATAGTCGTGAACCAGACCACCATCGCTACAGATAGGCACATAAATACCTGTCTTCTCGAAGTAAGCGTCACGAGCACGAGCCACGTCGATCAGAGCGGTCGCTTGTCCGCGGCCGATACCCTTTTGCTCGCGAGTGATACAGATAGAGCCGCCGCCAATACCTACCTTGACGAAATCAGCGCCTGCCTCAACCAGGTAGTTGAAACCCTCTTGGTCTACAACGTTACCCGCACCTACCAGGACCTTGTCACCATAGTTGTCCTTGATCCAGCGCAATGTATCGTATTGCCACTCTGAGTAACCGTCTGAAGAGTCGATACAAACGACATCAACGCCCGCCTCAACCAAGGCCGGTACACGCTGTTGGTAATCACGAGTGTTGATACCAGCGCCAACCAACAGTTTCTTGTCACTGCCTGACAACTCTTTCGGGTTCTCACGATGGCTGTCGTAATCCTTGCGGAATACGAAATATTGTAAATTCTGGTCTTTATCAATGATGGGCAAGGTATTCAAGCGATGCTCATAAATGATCTGGTTAGCCTCTTTCAAGGTGATACCCAGCTCACCGACGATCAGTTTCGAGAACGGAGTCATGAACTCTTTTACCTTCATGTCCAATGGATCCTTCTCCAGGCGATAGTCACGGCTGGTGACCATACCGAGCAATTTGCCGTTTGGCGTACCATCTTCGGTGATACCGATCGTGGAGTGCTCAGTTTTTTTAACCAGATCCAAGACATCCGCCAATGTGTTCTCCGGAGTCAGGTTGGAGTCACTGATAACGAATCCAGCCTTGAATTTCTTGACCTTGCGTACCATTTCCGCTTGGCTTTCGATCGGCTGTGAGCCAAAGATAAACGATAATCCGCCATTACGCGCCAACTCGATCGCCAATTTGGGGCCGGAGACAGACTGCATGATCGCGGATACGAAAGGAATATTCAACTCGATGGCGGGTTTTTCGCCAGCCTTAAATTTTACGAGAGGAGTTTTCAGGGAGACATTTGTCGGGATGCAAGCTTTGGTTGTCAAACCTGGGATAAGCAAATACTCGCCGAAAGTTCTCGATACATCATTCAAATAGACTGCCATAGACTTATTATTTACTTTGGTACGTGTTTAATGTCGCGAATTTAGTAAAATATCGCTATTTATCGTTATTCTTGCGGGATCTTTATTTGTGGAAATACCAAGGAGCACGGATGGACACGGATCTTTAATAAGATAAGCTGATCCGTGTGCTTCCGTGCCCCAAGTCTTATTCGAAATGGTGTCGTTTATCGGCATTATCCAATCCGGACCTTGAATATGCGGTCGCCCACCCGGACGATATAGACGCCGCTGTTCAGGTTGTCGTATTGCCTCATGCCGATTGATTCCTCATGGCGGATCACCACGCCCGTGAGGCTGACAATCGTGATTGGCATCCGGCAGGGTGTCTCTACATAGAGGATACCGTTCGCCGTATAGACCTTAACACCCTCTACCTGTTCGATCGCGGTATAGACGGCGCCTGTCGCCTTGACGGAAACATCGTCTTTCACATTCTTGATGACGTATTGGCCAAACACGCCGTTCTCCAAAGCGGTCAGGTCTTGCCACTTGCCGTTAGCGCCGAGCTTGTAGGAAAGCTCCAATCCGCTGATGTCGTAACCCTCCGCGACGGTCAGGGTGATCGTGACATCTTCTCCCGCCTCGACCGTCTTGGCGCTGGATTCCAAGGTAATGCCCTCGCAGATCTCCGTGATGGTAACGGCATAATGAGTTGGTGTCGGTTCTACCGGATCGGTTGGCTCTTCCGGGTCTGTTGGCTCCTCAGGTTCAGGTTCGATCGGTTCTTCTGGATCCGGTTCGGTTGGCTCTTCCGTTTTTAAAATGACATCCGCATAGGTCGTCAGTGTGGTTTTTGCAGTGCCATTCTCATAAGAAATTAAACATCTGTAAGAACCACATTCCAAAGAGGAAACCTTCAACTCGTCGCTTTGGAAGGTAGAGCGTAAAGTAGCTTTGGTTATTATCTTTTCCTCCTCAGGCTTAATTTGGATCCATGTACCGTTTTCATATTTTTGCCAAATGAAAGTGACTTCACCTCCGGCATCGGCTGTTACGGTAAGGGTGATGGATTCACCCTCCGCGATCTCTTGATTTTTCAGAGAGGATATTGTAAGGGCGGCTGTTCCAGTAACGGAAGTGATTCCACCACTGTAGTCGGTAAATTGCCCATTGTTCTCAATCGTCTCATATTTTAAATCTCCCTCGATCGTGTTAATCACTGTTGTACCGTTATTGATGATCTTGCCTAAATTGTTCGTTCCCGAAAATTGAAGGGTTACGTTTGCTCCTCCCTCAATCGTGGTTGTCCCGGTTATCTCTTCCGAGAAGGCGACATCCTCGAAGTTGACAACGGTTGATTGCGTAGTTGCCTTGATGGTGATTTTCTCCATGTCTGTCAAATCATCTCCACCGATAACAGTCGTATCTTGGTCGACAATTAATTCTGTCGTCTTGAAATAGGCTTTCAAGGTATCAGTTACGACCACATTGTACTCAAACGGTTCACCTGCCTTAATGTTTGGCAACTCGATCTCCTCATCGCCTTTCACTTGGACGACCTTCACCAATTCGGCCCCTTCGCCGGGTGTCGCTGTGATCGAGAATCGCTCGCTGTTGACTACCGTATAGGTCGTGTCCGCATAGATGGTCTCGGTAACCTCACTTTCCGGATCAGTCTCGTCTTTCAGATAGGTGTAAGAAGCCTTGAATTCACCATAGCCCTCTTTTTGGAGGGTGAATTTGGATTCGATGACGGTAGCTTCAGCATTTTCGATTTCACTGTAAGTTGTCAAAAGATTATCGTCGGTAATGGAAAAGATGGTGTAAGACTGTAATCCTAAATGACCTTTTTGCTGTTTACCATTGATAAATAATTCGACAGGCCCTGTTGTGTTGTAAGCGAAAGATTTGAAGGCTTGTGGAGCCACGAACGTTTTTACTCTTCCATCCTTAAAACGTAACTCAATGATTGCGTCTTTCTCTATTGTCTCGTTCCAGATCCATTCGATTAAGTTGGTGATTTTGCCTTCGTTGGCGATTGGTTCCATCCCATATAGAACTAAATCACCTCCAGAGGTTGCGTCATCTATATTGTATTTTGTGTTGACAGATGAGATTAAGGATGATCTAGATGAAAATAAAGTGGTTGTGCCTTCTAAATGAAGGTTGATTCCCGCATATCCTGTGAGTTCTACAGCGCTAAAATTTTTAACGTATAATGTTAAATCCTGGAAAGTCATGTCTACTGCGCCGCCATTTATTCCTCGGGGTACATTGATGGAGAGTTGAGAACTGTTTCTTCCCGTGATTATTCCATTGAATACTTGTTCATAATGTTCGGTTGAGATGTTGTCTCTCCACGTGGCGAAATATTCGATGATTTCCTGGTCGCCATCGAAATTGTTGGATATATTTATAAAATAGGCTTGTGTTTTACCTTGGGTCACGTTCAGATCCACCGGATAATCTTTCAATCCGCTTACTATCCACTGTTCTGTTGGTCGTGCGGTAAAGATATGTGTATAATCGGTTATTACGTTATCGAGCCCGGACATAATGCCTTGCAAGAGTTTTTGGTTATAATATAAATTGTAAGGCGTCCCTTCTGGTGCGGCGGGTACCAGAACAGCGAAATCCTTGAAATCTCCATCCATATCAAAAGTGGCTATTGCATCTTTTGTTGGATCTCCGCCATCTGGAACAAGAGTCAATTTGTTTCCGGCCTCAGGGGCTGTTGGATAAGAAAAGCCTAAGAACCCCAAATCGTCAACAGATGAGGAATAGGTCCGGAAGGATTTTAGTATATCGCCACTGTGATCAATGGCACTTTCTTTTGCGTAGGCAATTATTTTCCCTTTTGATCCAGCTTTGATGATTGAAGCTTGAAACGCTCCAACTCCAGCGGATGCGGTTTGTGTCGCTTTATCATAAATGGAAAGGGTATAATCCCCAATATCCAGAATTGCGTTTTCTGAAAAGAGAAGCGCATAAGAGTTTCCTCTGAATACCGATCTTGTTATAGACAAATCTGATGCCAAGGTTAATGAGCTCGCATCATCAAATTGGGCGCTTTCCAAAGTACCGCCATTGCTTTTTAAGGTAATGGAAGATCCCCATGCTAGCAACATAAATGGGCTTATACTCTGATTTAATGTTAAAGTTACGTTTGAATTGTATATACCGACATTGACTGGAAGTAAAGTGCTACCAGTGAATATGAATTCTTTTGATTGCCCTTCTATTGTGATTTGAATTCCTGTAGGAGTCCCGCTTGGACTTATTACATTTACTTCATACCCATTTCCAATAAAAGGAGTATCAGTTGGATAATTAGCCCCTAGATTAATAATTGTTTGGGCATTTAAGGATAGTGCTGATGTGGTTAGCAACACGATCGCTAAGAGCAATAAACGAAACGTAGAACATGTTTTCATACGCAATACTGTTTTTGTTTTTCCTTGGGTTCCCTCTGGGAAAGATTAACAAAAAAGAAAAAGCGTGGGAACCTATACTGAAGCTTATCCCATATTTCCAGGCCTTCGCATTGCCTATCAAGCAAGAATAAGCAACGCAGAGGCCCACGCTTATATGTATATGGAATCTTCATGCCCAAATTACTTCAGGCATGAGATTTCAACAAGATACACAAACGCAGACATCTACCGTTGCCCTGTCTTATGCTTGATTTTCAAAGTTGCGAAGTTTGGAAATACAAAAGACAAGACGTCAAGTAAACGCCTTTTTCACCAATATGTCTGTCTCCCTAAGGGTTTGTCGGGAAACAAAACAAAGATAGTCAGAATTGCGATATAATCTTGAAAAGAACCGCAGAATAATAGGATTTATTTCATTGTGATTGGTTTTCGTATGAAAAGACAGGGTTATATATATCCGAGGAGCTAAGCCTTGCTCCCATAACAATTGGATCGTTAAGCGCTAACGATGCCTATTATGAGCTGTTAACAATGCCCATCGTCAGGTGTTCACGATCCAGTCGTGACATTAAAATTGTTTTATCCATACGAAGATATACTTCATCCGCTATAGAAGCTATCTTTTTTAGCCGTAGAAGCTATCTCCATCCGCCATAGAAGTTATCTTCTGTCGGAGGGGTTTCCTTCTCGGGGCTGAAGGCCAGAAAACAATACACAACAGTGAATTTCGGATTACACTGCAGTATATTGGAAATTTCACTGCGGTGTATTTGGGAATGTGTCATCCGGTAATCGTTTCCGCCATAGGGTTCTGTTGGTGTGCCTTCCAATTCGCTAGGGCTGTTTTCTTGCTTGAGTTCGCGTAGCAGTATTCGCAAAGGTGAGGGCAGGTGTTGTATTGTCCAATATCTTTGGCGGCGACGCAGCCGCACATGGGCCTTTGGCCCGGATCTTTCTTGTAGTTGCGGATGAGATCGCTATTGGAGGTTAACCGGGCGATCAGGTCGCCGTCGATGCAACGGTTGTGGGATATCTTGTATTTCCCCAGGTCAATCGGCTCGCCACAGGTGGCCAGATCGAGATGCCAACCCTTCTCTTGGTTCAGTCTGGAGAGTTTTTCGGCCAGCTCTTCCATGTTCTTCTCGTCCCATTCCCGGTAAGGGATGCCGCTTCTGGTCATATTGGCCTTTACTTTTTTGTAGTTGCTGATGTCCGCGAAGCTGAAAACCAGTTTTTCCGTGTAGTCGTGTGTCTCCGTCCCGATTCGCTCAATCTTTTCCAGCAGGAGACGTGTGGTGATCCGGTCTGTCAGTATCAGCGGATCGAATCGCCAGATTACGGCCTCTTTTCCTAAGGCGCAAGAAAGCCTCTTGAAGGTCTCGATCCGTTCCCTCAATGGCGGGACGCCGGTTTCCAGGTCATCCTTCTCATAATCATTCAGCGTAAACTGGATATAGCAACCGATTCCCTTTTCTTTCAGGTAGGGTAAATAGGGTAATAGCGGTTTGGGATTTTTCGACCAAAAGACGATAAATCTCGTGTTTTGATAGGAGATGTAACTTCTTTTCCCGTTGAACGGATTCTGCCAGACCGAGTACCCTGTTTCAAGCCGTTGGAAGAACCAGTCGGCATAAAACGCGGGTATGTCGGTACAACGGCTGGCGGATATGATATCCGGTGCCGGAACCTCCATCGTTTGGCCGTCTATGGTGATATTTGTTTTCTTCCAGGTCATATTGTTGTATCTACGCGAAAATACATGAATATTTCATATGTCATCAAAACGTCTGTTTGAATGACATTAATTGTCGGTTTAGAATAATTCGCTAACGCATGTTTTGGAGGAAAGAGTGCTCTAAGATGGAAATAGGTTGGCAAAATGAAGGCTATTATTATTTTGTCCGGACAAAAAGATACTTTCCTTCGGAGAAAACGCGAGTTTCTTCCGAAGAAAATCGCGCTCGCCTTCGAAGGAAAAAGTGGATACATACGTTGGTTATGGCCAACGCTTCCGTACATATCGGCTGATGCTGTCGTATGTGTGGGGCGATACGATCGTATGTGCTTTTGGAAAGGCTCTTTTGAGGCCTGTTTTAACATTTTTGAAGCTGTTTTTTGTCCTCTTTCATGTTCGTTTTGGGGATATCTTTTTGTTTCTGATTTACTTGTTATGGTGGAATTGTTCTATGTTACTTGGATCTTGTATTGACTGAAGGAGATAAATATCCGTCTTTGTTTGACATGGCGTTATTGTTTATCTCCTTCAGGATCGCGTATTTGCTCGTGTGTCGTACACAGGGGCGAAATATCGCGAGGAAAAAGGGGGTATTTTGACAAAATGACAATTTGATAACTCTCTTTCCCTAAACCGTTGCCTTGACCAATTCGCTGAAACGCTTTTTTCCTTTCAGGTAGAAGTTGGCGATCAGGCTGGCACGGATCTGTTCGGGAATCTGTCCGCCTTGCGCTTTCTCGAGATTCTCGAGCCGTTTTCCCGCATATTGGGGGCGAAGCTGGAAGAAGGCTTGACGGGCTTGATAGATCGCCAATGTGTTCTTCGGATGGCCGGTCAGCAGGAAATGGAGCGCCGCCAGGTAGTCGAGCCAGAAACGGACACGGAAGACATGAGTTAGCTCATCGTCCGGCAGGTTCTTGTAGAGCATCAGCAGGTTATTGCGGATGTTAAGAAAGGTCTTGCGAGGATTCTCGGCATCGAGTGTGGCACCGCCAACATGGTAAATTACCGATTGGGGCAAACAGACCAGTCGATGGCCACGGGCACGCAGGCGCCAACAGAGATCAATCTCCTCCTGGTGGGCAAAGAAGGTCGCGTCGAGACCACCTGTCTCACGATAAAGCGCGGTTCGGATAATCAGGCAGGCACCTGAGGCCCAGAAAAGATCCGTCGGCGTGTCGTATTGCCCATGGTCTTCCTCCACGGCAGAGAGAAGACGGCCCCGGCAGAAAGGATAACCGTAACGGTCCATGAAACCTCCAGCCGCACCGGCATACTCAAAGCGCTGCTTGTCGTGCCAGGCGAGGATCTTGGGCTGGACGGCGGCGACAGTCGGGTCCGTATCCAACAGGTGGATGGGCGCGTCGAGCCAGTGGGGCGTTACCTCGACATCGCTGTTGAGCAGGACACAATAGGGATGTTCGATCCGGTCGAGCGCCCGGTTGTAACCTTCGGCAAAACCATAATTCTGGTCGAGGCAGAGAATGCCGACGCTGGGAAACTCTTGTTCGAGCATCTCGATCGACCCGTCGGTCGAGCCATTGTCGGCGACGATCACGTCTGCCCAATCGGGTGTGTTGGCCACTACCGAAGGAAGAAAACGCCTCATCAATTCTCGGCCGTTCCAGTTGAGGATGACGACCGCCACCCGTTTCTCTTTAGTCTCGTCGTTTCTGTTTTCGTATTGTACCATGATGTTACGGTTCTTATTCCTTGTTTTCTCTTTGATATTTCCAGCGTTTGTGGGTCCAGAGCCAATAGGCGGGATCACGCTGGATCATTCGCTCCAACCGGCGGGCATATTCCTCGGTGATCTCGTTTTCGGCGGTTTCCCGGGGATGCTCCGTAATCAGTTCGAGGCGCAGGGTGTAATGTCCCCGATCAAGCTTGCGGACATCGAGGAAGACAACCGGTAGGTCCAGCTTGCGGGCAATGCGTTCAGGGCCGGTCAAGATGGCGGTGTCCTGGTTCAGGAAATTGGTCCAGTAATGCAGGTTGGCCCGGCTCGGTGTTTGGTCGGCCAGGAAAATGACGACCGAGCGTTCGCCCGATTGCTTGACACGGATAATATCACGGATCGTATCGTTCTTCTTGATGCCAAAGGAGCCGAAGCGAGTACGCAAGTTGATGAAAAGCTTGTCGACCGCCAGGTTCTTCAACGGACGATAGATCTGGTACATCTTGACCTCCCGAAAGACGGTGGTGGAGGCGGAATACCATTCCCAGTTCCCGTAATGGCCCATGGCGAGGATCAAGCAGCGATGTCCCTCGTCCATCAACTTGTCTGCCACCTCGATATTCTCGATGTAGGCCCGTTGTTGGATCTCCTCAAGCGAGATGTGGGCCATCTTGATGGTCTCAACGATATAGTCGCAGAAATGGTGATAGAAACGGCGTTCCAGCTTACGGAGCTCGTCGGTCGAGCGATCGGGGAAAGAGGCTTCCAGGTTACGACGGGTAACCTTGACCCGATAACCGACAATTCTGTAGACCAGCAGGTAGAGCAGGTCTGACAGGAGATAAAGCACCTGCATGGGTAAGAGCGCGTGAAGCTTTACCCAGCCGTAAAGAAGTGCGTATAGGATCTTATTCCACATGGTTGTCGGAAATTAGGGTTGCCTGAAGGGCACTCCGGTCGTCGTTCCAGGTGCCGAGTGTCACACGGCGTGTCTCGTTCACAAGATGGCTGTCGTAAGGAATCTCGACCTTGATGTAATTCTCCGTGAAGCCGTGCATCATGCCACCCTTACGGGTCTGCTCGAACAGGACCTTTGCCTCCAGGCCTTGATGACTCTCGTAGAAAGCCTCCAGCTTGTGGGTTGACAGGTCGAGCAGGCGCTGGCTGCGGGCATGCTTGGTGCGTGGGTCTACGACATAGTCTATTTTCAGGGCTTGCGTGCCTGGTCGCTCCGAATAGCTGAAGACATGCAATTGCGTTACGTCGAGGCTCTCCAGGAAGCGGTAGGTCTCCTCAAAATAATCGTCTGTCTCGCCACGTGTACCTACGATCACGTCGACACCGATGAAGGCGTGTGGGATCAGGCTCTTGATCTTCTCGATCTTGTGGCGGAAAAGGTCCGTGTCGTAACGTCGGCGCATCAGCTTCAGGACGGCGTCGCTTCCGCTCTGGAGCGGGATGTGGAAATGGGGCGCGAAACGACGGCTGGAGGCGACGAACTCGATCGCCTCGTCCGTGATCAGGTTTGGCTCGATGGAGGAGATGCGATAACGCTCAATACCTTCCACCTCGTCGAGCGCCCGGATCAGGTCGATGAAACGCTCGTCAGTCGATTTTCCGAAATCGCCGATGTTGACACCTGTCAGGACGATCTCCTTGCCTCCTTCAGCTGCTACTTGGCGGGCTTGCGCCATAAGGCTCTCGATGGAACCGTTACGGCTGCGGCCTCGGGCAAAGGGAATGGTACAATAGGAACAGAAATAATCACAACCGTCTTGTACCTTCAGGAAATGACGAGTACGGTCGTCGGCCGAGCAGGAGGGCGCGAAGGCCCGGATGTCCTTGGAAGGCGAGGCGACAACGGTCTTGTCATGTCCTTCCCGTAATTCCCGTTCCAGAAGGCTGGGCAGGTCCAGCTTTTGCTCGGCGCCCAGGACGAGGTTGACGCCCTCGATGTGGACGACCTCTTCCGGCTTGAGTTGCGCATAGCAGCCGGTGACCACCACGAAGGCGCCCGGATGCTGGTGCGCCAGGCGGCGAATGGCCTGCCGGCATTTCTTGTCGGCCAGCTCAGTCACCGAGCAGGTGTTGATCACGCAGATATCCGCTTTCTCGCCGGGGCGGACCTTCCGGATACCCTGTTCCGCCAACATCTTGCCGATGGTCGATGTCTCGGCGAAGTTCAATTTGCAGCCTAATGTATAATAGGCCGCTTTCTTATTTAGGAAAACACTTTGATCGATCATGTTTATGAAATTTCACGCGAACTTACGCATTTCCGCTCATTTCTTCAAGTAATAGGCAGGCGGTCTCGACATTCGGTACCTCCTTGATCGTGACGCTTCGCTTGCCATTCTGGTCGCGCAGGCCACATTGCCGTGGATGACGCTGGATGAACGCCAGGAGCTTGTCGAACGCCTCGCTTTGGTAATAGGGACTCGCCTCGTTACCGACAAGGTGAAGCGCCATCTGCCCACGTTTCAAGACTACCTTCTCGATGCCCAGTCGTTTAGCCACACGACGGAGACGGACTACCCGGATCAATTCCTTGCCCTCTGGCGGGATCTCGCCGAAACGGTCTTTCAAGCGAGCAGTGAAGGCCTTAAGATCGCGTTCCTCCTCGATATTGTCCAACTCCCGATAAAGCGCCAACCGCTCGGAGTCGTTGGGTATATAGGCGGGCGGGAACATCAGCTCCAGATCGCTCTCGATAAAGGTCTCGTTGACGTAGGTCGTTCCCGGATCGTGCTCGCTGTCCCCTTTGTAAAGGTCGGCGAACTCGTCGCTCTTCAATTCGTGTACGGCCTCCTCCAGGATCTTTTGGTAAGTCTCGTAGCCGAGATCGGCGATAAAGCCGCTCTGTTCGGCGCCCAGCATATTGCCCGCGCCTCGGATATCGAGGTCCTGCATGGCGATGTGAATGCCACTGCCCAATTCGGCGAAGTTCTCGATGGCCTGCAGCCGTCGGCGAGCCTCTTGCGAGAGGGTCGACAAAGGCGGTGAGAGCAGGTAGCAGAAGGCTTTCCTGTTGCTGCGTCCGACACGGCCACGCAACTGGTGCAGGTCGCTCAATCCGAATTGCTGGGCATTGTTGATGATGATGGTATTGGCGTTGGGCACGTCGATGCCGCTCTCAACAATGCTGGTGGCGATCAATACGTCGTATTCGTAGTTGACGAAATCGAGGATCACCTTCTCCAGCTTCTCTGGTTCCATCTGGCCATGACCGACAACGACACGGGCATCCGGGACTTCACGGCGTACCAGGGCCTCTATCTCATAAATGTTCTGGATGCGGTTGTTGATGAAGAAAACCTGTCCGTTACGGCTCATCTCGAAGTTGATCGCCTCGCGGATGATATCTGGATTGAACCGTTCGACCTCCGTCTGTACCGGATAACGGTTAGGCGGTGGTGTCGTGATGCTCGAGAGATCGCGGGCGCCCATCAGCGAGAATTGCAAAGTCCGGGGGATTGGCGTGGCGGTCATGGTCAGCGTGTCTACGTTGACTTTCAGCTGGCGAAGTTTCTCCTTGACCGAGACACCGAACTTCTGCTCCTCGTCGATAATGAGCAGGCCCAGGTCCTTGAACTTGACATCCTTGCTGACCAGGCGATGGGTGCCGATGATGATGTTGACCTCGCCCTCTTTCAGTCGTTTCAGGGTATCCTTGATTTGGGCGGCGCTGCGAGCCCGGCTGATGTAATCGATCTTGCACGGGAAATCTTTTAAGCGCTCTGAGAAGGTTTGATAATGCTGGTAGGCGAGGACAGTGGTCGGCACGAGTACGGCCACCTGCTTGTCGTCGCTGACCGCCTTGAAGGCTGCCCGGATGGCCACCTCGGTCTTGCCGAACCCGACATCGCCACAGATCAGGCGGTCCATCGGTCGTTGGCTCTCCATGTCGGCCTTTACCTCGGCTGTCGCCTTCTCCTGGTCGGGCGTATCCTCATAGATGAAGCTGGCTTCCAGCTCATGTTGCAGGAAACTGTCGGGGCTGTAGGCAAAGCCCTTCTCCTGTCGCCGTTTGGAATAGAGCAGGATCAGGTCGCGGGCGATGTCCTTGACCTTCGTCTTCGTGCGCTCCTTCATCTTTTCCCAGGCGCCGGTGCCCAGCTTGCTCAGCTTGGGTGGCTCGCCCGTGTCTTTGCCCTTGTATTTGGAGAGCTTATGAAGCGCGTGGATGCTGACGAAGATAATATCGTTGTTCTGGTAGATCAGCTTGATGGCCTCTTGTGTCTTGCCGTTTACCTCCGTGCGAACCAATCCCCCGAACTGGCCGATGCCGTGATCGATGTGCACAATGTAGTCGCCCGTGGTGAATTGGTTCAGTTCCTTGAGCGTAAGGCTGATCTTTCCGCTACGAGCCTTGTCGCTCTTGAGGCTGTACTTGTGGAAACGGTCGAAGATCTGGTGATCGGTGAAAAGCGCCATGTGAAGGTTATCGTCGATGAAACCCTCGTGAATGGTCCGGTTGATGGCGGTGAAGGGCAAGCTCTCGTTCCGGTCCTCAAAGATCATCCGGATACGGTTGGCCTGTTTCTCCTGATCAGACAATATATATAAAGTATAGCCTGCCTCCAGATAATGATGGAAGGTCTCACTGACCAGATCGAAATTCTTATGGAAGATGGGCTGGAGTTTCGTGTTGAAGGTCAATGTCGCGTCAGGGTTGCCCAACGGTTTGCTGCCGAAATGCAATCTCTTGAGGCGAAGTGTCTCGTGGAGGAATTGCTCGCCGGTGATCAACTTCTCACGCATCGCCTGTTGGTCGGCAAACGATTCCTCGTCACCAACGATCGGCTCTTCGTTCCAGATACTGTCAATCCGTTCGCGGCACCAGGCCAGGTCCTTGGTCGCCAAAATGGCCTGAGGCGGCAGGGAGTCGAGCAGGGAAGAGCGTTCGCCCGATTTCTTGCTGATCTCCGGGACGATGTAGACGCTCTCCAGCCGTTCCTTGCTGAGCTGTGTCTCCACGTCGAAGGTCCGGATCGTTTCGATCTCGCTACCGAAAAAGTCGATACGATAGGGGAACTCGCAGGAGTAGGAGAAGACATCGAGAATACTACCACGAATAGCGTATTGTCCGGGCTCGTAGACGTAATCGACATGCTCGAAGCCATATTCGTCGAGCACGTCGGAGACGAACATATTATCGATCTTCTCACCGACATGGATCTTAAGCGTGTTCTCCTCCAGGATTTTCCGGTTGGCGACCCGTTCGGCCAACGCGTCGGGATAGGAGACGATGATAAAAGGTTTGTCCGGACTTTGCAAAAGACTCAGCGTCTCGGTTCTCAGGATCTCGTTAGCCGGGTCGATGTGCCCGTACTTGATGGCCCGTCGATAGGCGGAGGGGAAAAAGTAGATCCCGTTGCCATCGGTTAGCTGGTTCAGGTCGTGATAAAAATAACCCGCCTCCTCCTGGTCGTTCAGCAGGCAAAGGAAAGCGCCGCCGCCTTTGGTGAATAACGAGGCGATGGCCATTGCCGCGCCCGATCCGTTCAGTCCTTGCAGGAAAAGGTTGTTTATCTTCTCATCGGCCAGGAGTTTCCTCGTCGCCGCGATTTGCGGATGGCCGGCATATTGTCGCAGTAATTCTTGTATTTCCACTTGGATCTTTATTTCAGATACCGCGAACTTACAAAAAAAGGGCATGAAACCGGCCTGTTGCCTTCTGTTTTGTTGTTTCGGGGCTTTGGAAAAGGGCCGGTTATCGTTTGGTCATGTTCTTTTGGATGAATAGCCGATAATTCGCTGGAGTTAATCCCTTTTTCTTCTTGAAGATCCTGATGAAATTCGAGACATTGCCGAAACCGCACTCATAACTGATTTCCTCGATGGTATTTGAACTGTTTGACAAGAGGACGCATGCCTTGGATATCCGGCAATTCAAGATGTAATCAATGACGCTGAGATTTGTCTTTCTCTTGAAAAAATGGCTGAAAGCGGATTCGGACATGTGGCATAAATCCGCCAGTTCCTTTAAATGGATCTTATCGTTCAGGTGCTGTTGGATATAGGCGCAGCTTTTAGCGATCCGCCGGCTTTTGGCGGCCTGGACGAATGATGAGAGATCGCTGGGATTTTGGATGACGATGGAGTAGTCGGACGTGGCGAGCTCATTCAGCAACGACAGGAAATCGAGGGCGGCCTGGAAGCCTTTGCTCGTGTTTAGGCTTATGATTTTCTCTCGTGCGTTGATCATGGTTTGGGCTGGAAAAATAATGCCTTTGGTGGAATCGGTCAACATACGTTGGATCGGCAGGAAAAGGTGTTTCCGCATGCAGAATGAATCCAGTATCTTTTCGGAGAACTGGATGGTTATCTCATGATTTCCCTCAATTTGGGTGGCCCGCCAGGCATGTGGCAGATTGGGGCCAATCAAGGCCATATCGATCGATTTGAATTCCGATTGGGTATCGCCGATGATCCGTTGTCCGTCTGTTTCCATGACCAGGTTCAGCTCATAGTCGGAATGGAAATGGACCGGATATTCGAAGCGGACATCATAACGGTTCAGCAATATGAAGAAGTCCTCGTCTGTCAGTGGCGTTATTTCTTGTTGGTAATAGAACATGATATAAAAACTCAATAATCTATAGTCAAGGAAACCGTATCAGCTTTGACTGATCGGTTCCCTTGACTATGGCGGATCAATTATATGAATCCTCGAGGGAGAATAGTCTTAACCTTTTTCCCGCCTGTGGGATCGTTTGTCCTGTTTTGAATGTGATAACCTTCACGCTTCCAGGAAGCAGGTCGAAATAGTTGTCGTCAAAGTTTCCCGGATAATCGGGGAAAGAGACGTAGAGGTCTTTTACCAGGGTCTTTGTTGATAGGGTAACCTGGTAGCCATCCTCGGTTTTCTGGACCTTTGTTTTCACTTCTTTCTTGACCAGATCTAAATCCTTGGGCAACACGAAATAGTAATTCCGACATGATACCAGAGAGTCGCCTACACGCAATTCCGCCGTCATGACAACCTGGTTGGCCGGTTTATCTTTCAGCAGATCCGCGATGTCGTAAGAGGCTATCTTCTCTACTTGATTTGGTTTCAAAGGTAATTGTTTTTCCGTGGAGAAGAGTTTGTTTCCCTTGAAATCTTGTGTATAGATCCGAAGATGACCATTCTCCTCCTTCAGCTTGTCTGAGATGATAAAGACGTCAATCCGATTGTTGACCGAATCCTTTGCGAAAGAGACAACCAGGTCCTTATACAATTCGCGCACCTTGTAATGCATGGCCTTCCAGCTATCGTAATAGTCGACACTCGCCCATGAGCAGACAGGATAGCAATTGTTGATTTGCCAATAGAGCGTACCCATGCAGTGCGGGCGGCTCCGTCGATGGACGTCGATACCGAATTCCATGCCCCAACCTTGCATGACTTGTGAGATATAAAGATAACTCTCAAAATCTTTCGGGGGATTGTAGTACCAATTCATGTATTTGTCGATCACGGGATAACCGATATGATGTTTCTGGTGTGTTTTCATGACATCCGAGGTGATGGACCAGTCTTCCGGAAGCGTGAAACGTTTGACGGAATTCATGTCTGGACAACTTTGGAATCCGAACTCGCTCATGAAACGGGGTATTTGGGTTGGGTTCGCCAATTTCTCGAACGGATCTTGCGCGTGCCATACGCCCCAATTGTGTGAGTCTCCTGCCGTGCTGACATCATATCCCCAGCCGAAAAGAGGAGATGAGGGCCAATAGAACCGCTGCTCATCATATTGGTTCACCACCTCGGGCAACATTTGATGGAAAAGCTTCTCATAGTCGAACCAGACTTGGGCGGCGGTCTCTTTGCTGTAAGGCTTTTGCCAATTCCAGTCGTTCCAGCCGATCAGGTTCTCGTTGTTGCCACACCATAAGGCGATGCAGGGATGGTTGCGCAGGCGTTTGATGTTATCAATGGTCTCTTGCCGGACATTGTTTATGAAAGCCTCGTCGCCCGGATACATGGCACAGGCGAACATGAAATCCTGCCAGACCAATAATCCGTTTTGGTCGCATAACTCATAAAACAGGTCGTTCTCGAAAAAGCCTCCGCCCCAGATCCTGAGCATATTCATGTTCACGTCGGTAGCCTGTTTGATGACGCCTTCATAATCCTCTTGTGTCGCTCTAGGGATGAACATGTCTTGGGGAATGTAGTCGGATCCCTTGATAAAGATTCGCTCGCCATTCAGCTCTACCAGGAATGACTCACCGGACGCGTCTTTTTCCTGGATGATCCGTACGGTTCTTAAGCCCGTATAGTCGTTTAAGGTCGAGACGGTCTTCCCGTCGATTTTGGCCTCAATCCTGAAATGGTAAAGGTTCTGTTCTCCCAAACCTTTGGTCCACCACCATTTGGGATTGTTGATGGTAAGAGGGATCTGGATGTAATTTTTCCCGTATTGCAGTCTTTGGCTGATTTCCTGGGTTTGATTGGTCTCCACGCAAGTCAGGGAGATGGTCGCTCTTTGGTAGGCGCAGGATCTCACTTCGATGACATTCATCAATTCGGCCTTTTCTTTTGTAAGGGAAAGCTGCTTGAACTGGATATTCTCAATCTGGACTTTGTCCCAGGCTTTCAAGATGATCGGTCGCCAGATTCCGCAGGTTAGATAAATGGGTCCCCAATCCCAGCCAAAGTGATAGGCCGGCTTGCGTATGTAGACGTAACGGTCATCTTGGGCGAGATAAGAGCTTTTCTTGAGCTCTTCAACAACTTTAGCCGCCGACTTGAAGATGATACGCAAGGTGTTGTTTCCTTCGTTGAGCCATTGCTTGCAATCCAGTTTATAGGTCCTGTGGAAATTCTCGGTAGACAATACCTGGTAGTCGTTGATGAAAATGGTGGCATAGGTATCCAGTCCATTAAATACCATCTCGACAATATCCTTTTCCAAGACCTCCTTGGATACCGTGAAATGGGTTCGGTATTCCCAGTCTTTCTCTCCGATCCATTGTAGCTCCTTCTCGTTGTTGCGATAGTATAGATCCGGTATTTTACCGGCGTTGAAGAGATCGGTGTGCACTGTTCCCGGGACAGCCGCTGGTAACCAGTTATCAGGACCTCCCTGTTCCTTGAATTGCCAGTCCGTTTGTGAAAGGTTAATTTCTATCGGACCGGACGATGCCGCTTCGCAAATCATAGGCAATAACATTAAGATGTAAAATAAGAGATGTTTTTTCATGATGTTTGTTTTTGATTTCGAGTGGCAAAGCTAGTGTAAAGGTGATCGGCAGGATAGTCTTTTCCTGTCAATTCATGTCATTATTTTGAAATCTGCGAGGCGGGATTCAATACCAGTCTTTCCGTTTCATATAAAGCCAGGTGCCTATCGCTGTCAGGATCATGATGGCCCAAGCCGTAGCATAGCCGTAACGCCAGTCCAGTTCGGGCATGACCTTGAAATTCATGCCCCAGATTCCCGCCAGGAAGGTCAACGGGATGAATATCGTGGAGACGACGGTAAGCCGTTTCATGATCCGGTTCATGCGCAGGTCGTTGTTGGCGATGTAAAGGTCGACCAGCGAGGAGGTGATCTCACGGCAGCTCTCGGTGGTTTGCAAGATGAACAGCAGCTGGTCTTGCAGGTCGTAATAGACCGGGAGCAGGTCGGGGGTGATGATCCCGTTGTCTGTCCGGAGCAGTTTGGGGAATTGCTCTTTCAGGGGCTGGCAATTGCGTCGGATGAGCATGTATTCCCGGCGGTGCCGTTGGATATCGGGGCCGATGTTCTTCTGCTCGTCGTTGGGGTCGAGCAAGGTCTCCTCCAGGTCGCCCAGTGTCTCCTCGACCCTTGAGATGATTTCAACCAGGGAGGCGATGAGCGAGTTGAGCAGGAAAACCAGGAGAAGCCCGATCGTTTTCTCACGAATGCCCAGCAGGTTGTTGCTGATGGCTTGGTGGACCGAGTCGAAGAGACCGCTGTTCCGTTCCGTGAAGGTGATGATCGTGTTGCCCATGACGAGGATGGTGACATGCTCCGGGCGCAGCTCCTGGTCGTCGTCGAAATAGCAGGTATTCAGCACGATCAGCAGGTGCCCGTTGTATTCCTCGATTTTGGCGACGTGTTGGGGCGTCAGGATGTCTTTCGCGTCGACGTTGTGCAACCCAAATTCCTTGGCCAGGCGCGAGATCAGCTCATCGTTGGTCAGTCCGCTGACCTCCAGCCAGTTGATGTGGCTCGGGTTGATCAGTTTCTTGAAGGAGGTGCCTGATGGGTCGATGGTCTTGCTCGTCAGGCTGTGCGCGTCGTATTGCGTAAGGCGGAGCCCCGTGACGGTCTTTTCCTCGCCTACGTAGTAATACTTCTCCGAGAGTTTCCGGTTGGAGATGTGTTTTTTCCTCCTTATCGCGTCTTTTCGTCTCATAATCCTGAATATCTTTTAGGTTTAACCGAGTTCGACCACCGTGATGCCCGCCCCGCCAAACTGGACATGCTCGTCGTGATAGCGGCGTACGCCCGGAACGGTGCTCAGGTAATCGCGTATCAGCTGGCGCAAGATGCCACTGCCCGTCCCGTGCAGGATCCGCACCTTTGACGCACCGACTTGTATGGCGTCGTCGATAAAATAGGTAACGGTTTGCAACGCCTCGTCGCCCCGCATGCCCCGGACATCGATCTCCTGCTTGAAATGGAGTTTCTTCTCGTGCATCTCGTCTCGTGTCTTCTCGCTGATGAAGGTGCTCTTGGGCATCTCTTTCTTGATTTGGTTGTTGCTGACCTTCTCGAGCTGGTCGAGCTTGAGGGTGCTCTTGATCATGCCAAAGGCCACGACCGCCTGCTTGCCGTCGATGGACAGGACGTTGCCCGCCGAGGTCTGTCCCTTGAGCCGGACAAGGTCGCCTTCCCGGATCGTCTCCTTGTCGAACCCTTTCGGCTTTTCCTCCTTTGCTCGCTTGTTCTTGCGCTCGTTGCGAGCCTTGATCTTGGCCATCTCGCGTGCCAGTTTCTCATTCTCATCCTGGGTCGCCGAGATCCCGGTCTTGAACTCCTGGAGCGATTGCCGGGCCAGTTTGGTCTGTTCCTTGTCGGCCTGCGCCTCCCGGATCTCCCGGATCGTGTTCTCGATCTTGGCGTTGCTCTCGGTCAAGAGGCGTTCCGCCTCGTTCTTGGCCTCCTGGATTATCTCTTTCCGTTGCTGGTTGATTGCCGCCAGCTCCTTCTCGTAGCGTGCGGTGATCTCCTCCAGCCGTTTTTCCTGCTGCCGGACGTTTTGCCGCTTGTTCTCCCAATAACGCTTGTCGCGAACGATATCCTGCAGGTATTTATCCATATTGATGTAGTCGGCGCCCACCTTCTCTGAGGCGTCGGCGATCACCTCTTCCGGCAAACCGATCTTGCGGGCGATCTCGATGGCGAACGAGCTGCCCGGGTTGCCGATCGAGAGGGTGAAGAGTGGCCGCATGAGGTGGCGGTCGTAGAGCATGGCGCCATTGACGATCCCATCCGTCTCCTCAGCGAAGTGCTTCAGGTTCTGGTAGTGGGTCGTGATGACACCGAAACTCCCGTTTCGGTTGAAGCGGTCGAGGAGCGCCTCGGCGATCGCCCCGCCGATCTGGGGCTCGGTACCGCTACCGAACTCGTCGATCAGGAGGATCGTGCGCTCGTCGCAGTTCTTGACGAAAAATTTCATGTTCATCAGGTGGGAACTGTAGGTACTCAGGTCGTTCTCGATGCTCTGCTCGTCGCCGATATCGATGAACATCCGGCTGAACAGGCCCGTGCGCGAGCTTTCGTGCAGGGGGATCAGGAGTCCGCATTGCAGCATGTATTGCAGGAGCCCGACCGTTTTGAGGCAGACCGACTTACCGCCGGCGTTGGGGCCGGAGATCAGCAGGATCCGTCTCTCTTCCGTCAGCTCGATATCCAAAGGGACGACCGATTTGCCCTGCTTCTTCAGGGAAAGGTAGAGCAGGGGATGGATGGCCCGTGCCCAGTCCATTTGCCGTTTGTCCTCGAATTGGGGCTTGATGGCCTGGAGCTCGTCCGCAAAAAGGGCCTTTGCCCGGATGAAGTCAATGTCGGCCAGGAACTCATACGAGTTGAGGATATCCGGCGCTATCGGGCGGACCTGATCGGTGAACTCGGTCAGGATCCGTACGATTTCCCTCCGCTCGTCGCTCTCCAGCTCACGGACACGGTTGTTGGCCTCCACCACGACTTCCGGCTCGACGAAGACGGTTTTCCCGCTGGCCGACTCATCGTGGACAATACCCTTGATCTTCCGCTTGAACGCCGGGGCGACGGGGATCATCAACCGGCCGTCGCGCATGGTCGGGGCGACATCCTTCTCGACAAACCCCTCTGTCTGCGCGGCGCGCAGGATGGATTGCAGGCTTCGTGAGATGCCACCCAGCGTCGAGGCGATTTCGCTTCGTATCCTGGCCAGTGTGGGTGAGGCATTATCCTTGATTTTCCCGAACTTGTCGATGATCGAATCGATCGACTCGATCAATCTTGGAAAAACCATGACCTCGCCCGCCAGGGCGGTCAGGGCTGGATAACGGGTCTCGCCATCCTCGCCCGGTTTCAGGAAACGGACGATGTCGTTGATGGTCTGGAGCGACCGTTTCAGGTCGAACAGCTCCTTCTCGTCGAGCCATGTCCCTTCCGGACGGATCCGTTTGAGGGAATAGCGGACATCGAAAAAGAAGTTGGCGGGGAACTCATCTTCCCCTTTCAGTATTCTCAAGAACTCGTCTGTCTGCTCAAGCCATTGGGCGATCGTCTCATAGTTGTCGGAAAAGGCGGCTTGCTCGATCCGCTCTTTACCCAATGGGCTTAGGCATTTTTCGGACAAGAGTTGGCGGATCTTGTCGAATCCGATCTTTTGCTCAAAGTTTGATGGATAGGTCACGGGCTCTAATTGATTCATTTAACTTCAATTGTCGTCTCCGTGTGAATGGTTGGCCGGATAACGACCTCTTTTTTCTCCTTACCCCGTCTGATCACGAACGTGCAAGCGTTATTACCTGTCGGGTTGATGTAGGGCGTAAAGAAATAGAGGTATGAGAACGCGCCCAGGTTATCGGGCTCGTTGATCGCGTCCGCCACTTGCGGATATTTGAAGACATCCCAAAGCATGCAATACTTGAAACCGTTCGAATCGGTGAAGATCGTTTTCGGATCCCGATAGGAAAGGGTCTTGGTGATGAATTGCTTGTATGCTTTCGAGAACTCTTCCGACGTATAGTCCATCTTGTTGCGGCCGATCCTCTCCACCACATCCCTGGCCCGGATGCCCACCTCGTAGGCGGGTGAGTTTTTCCTGACCTCCGAGATGAGCTCAAGGCGGTCGATATCATAGCTGATACCCGTGTAGTTATAGCTTTTCATGCTGACGTGGAACGGGACATTCTTCCCATATTTCACGTAAGGATATTGCATGAACATCAAGGGGGCGTGCGCTTTCGCGTAGTCGGCGAGCGAATAGGAATCTTCCATCAGCTCGTTGGCCTCGCATTCCCATAAGACGCGGCCCGGCTCCAGTTTCTGGTCGATCAGGCGGATCCCGAACTGGAGGAGATATTCCGCCTCAGATTCTGAGGTGCTGGGGTTCAGGAACGGGAATTTCTCGACTTTGTTTTTTGAGGAATTATAACGATAGATGGCCTCTTTGTTCACGACAATCTTGTTTGTCCCCACGTAGTTGGGATTCTTGTCGAAGAAATAATAGGTCTGGATCAAGAGATCCGGTTGGACGACATCGACCGTCAGTCCCTTTTTGGTCAATACGTTCTTGATGCTCTCATTGACTTGCTCCTCGAGCGCACGGTTATTCTCGTCGATCGGCGAGAAGGCGAAGGTCTTGAACCGTTCGAAGCTGACCGTATCTTTCGTGACGGTCGTCTTGAAAGGACAGGTGAAATCGATCTCCTTGGTTGTCTCCAGGCTATACATCGAGAAGGCGGAGGCCAGCTGGTCTTCCGATATGGAGTTGCTCTTCTTGCAATCCTTCTTGACCAGCACCTGCCGCTGGTCGTGGGCAAGGTTCCGGACGGTCATGACCACTTCTGATTGTCCCGCCGGGTTGAGCAACTGCTCGATCTCGTCTCCCGACAGGGTCCTGACGTCGACGCCGTTGATGGTGTCGATGATATCATAAGCCTTCAGGCCGGCCAGCTCGGCTGATGAGTAAGGATATATCTTGGTGATGACCAATTGGTTGTAGCCCCAATTCCGGCTTTGGCTGATGTCGTAGTCAAATCCCAGCCTGCAGACTGTCTCATTTCTTTGTTGGGAATATCCTGTCGTGTGAATCATCGTCAAAAGGACGAGGAACAGGAATAATTTTCTCGCATGTATCATACAATCACTTGCCTTGAATAATTATTTGTTGTCTTTTTTATCTAGGCAAAGGTAAAGATATTTTTGTTTGGCTATGGAATTTATTGGCAACATATTTGCTGGGATACTTGATGGAAAGTGACCGTTTAATAAGGAGACTTGAGGGGCGCTTACCCGGAAAGACCTTGTTAAGCGTCTCATAAACAATCTTATGTTTGATGATAATAGTAAATAATAAAGAGATATGAACTCAAAGGAAAAACAAGAGAAAACGTCAAAACAGGATTTGGAAAATCCTGAGGAGATGACAAATGTGCAGGACGAGCAGCCACAAACGGCAGAAGCCGAGAATAAATCTGACAAAAAGGCGGAAGAGGCTGAAGACTATAAAAAGAAATATGAGGAATTGAATGAGGCTCATTTGCGCCTGCGCGCCGAATTCGATAATTATCGGAAGCGGACGTTGCGTGAGAAGGCGGACCTGATCAAGAATGGTGGCGAGACGGCGTTGAAGAACCTCTTGCCCGTGGTCGATGATTTTGAGCGGGCTATGCAGAACATCAGTAAGACTGAGGATGTGGCGGCCGTGAAGGAGGGGTTGGACCTGATCTATTCGAAATTCATGAATTATCTGGCTCAGCAAGGCGTTAAGCCGGTTGAGGCGATCGGGAAGGCATTCGATACGGAGTTGTTTGAGGCGATCGCGACGATCCCGGCTCCCGAGGCGGATATGAAAGGTAAGGTGATCGATTGCGTACAGACAGGTTATTCTTTGTTCGATAAGGTGATCCGGCATGCTAAGGTGGTTGTGGGTGAGTAAAAAGGGCTTGTTCAGGTAATCGTAATTATTTTAAGGAGATGGCGAAAAGGGATTATTATGAGGTGCTTGGCGTTGAGAAGAACGCCTCGGATGAGGAGATAAAGAAAGCGTACCGTAAGAAGGCGATTCAATACCATCCGGATAAGAATCCGGGTGATAAGGATGCCGAGGAGAAATTCAAGGAGGCGGCAGAGGCCTATGACGTGTTGAGCGACCCGCAAAAACGTCAGCGTTACGACCAGTTCGGTCATGCGGGTGTCGGGGGCGCTTCGCAAGGCGCGGGTGGTTTCTCTATGGATGATATCTTCTCGCAGTTCGGCGATATCTTTGGTGGTCATTTTGGTGGCTTCGGAGGTTTCGGCGGGTTTGGCGGAGGATCACGTGGTGGCCGTCGGGTGAACCGAGGGTCGGACTTGCGTGTGAAGGTAAAGCTGAACCTGAAGGAAATCGCGACCGGTGTCGAGAAGAAGATCAAGGTCAAGAAATATGTGCCCTGCTCGAAATGTCACGGGACGGGCGCCGAGGGCTCCGATGGCATGAAGACCTGCGACACCTGTAAGGGTTCGGGTGTCGTTACCCGTGTTGCCAATACCATCCTGGGCCAGATGCAGACGCAGACGACCTGTCCGACTTGCGGTGGCGAGGGCAAGGTTGTCGTAAAGAAATGTTCGGCTTGTAATGGCGAGGGCGTTGTTCGCGACGACGATATCATCACGATCAACATCCCGGCGGGCGTGGCCGAGGGCATGCAGTTGTCCGTCAGCGGAAAGGGTAACGCCGCACGGCATGGCGGCATCAATGGCGACCTGTTGGTCTTGATCGAGGAGGAGCCGCATCCGGAATTGATCCGTGATGACAACGACCTGTTGTATAATCTGCTCTTGAGCGTGCCGCAAGCCGCTTTGGGCGGGACGGTCGAGGTACCGACAATCGACGGGAAGGCGAAAGTGAAAATCGAGCCGGGTACGCAGCCGGGCAAGGTGCTTCGTTTGCGCAATAAGGGCCTGCCTTCGGTCAACAGCTACGGGACGGGCGATTTGCTGGTGAACGTCAGTGTCTATATTCCTGAGAGCTTGAGCTCGTCGGAGAAGGAGACCTTGTCTAAACTTGATAAATCCGAGAATTTCCAACCTAACAAGAAGGCGAAAGAGTCGATTTTCAATAAGTTCAAGCATTTCTTCGAGTAGGGGGAATGCCGTTTGAGGGGTATTTTTCAGGGCCCCATCTTTCATTCCGGGAAGGAGTGGAGGATGGGGCTTTTTTTGTTACACCATAAATTTAATTCAGGAATTAAACCATGAGAAGGAACAGTTTTACGGAAGGGGTCCGACGTTATATGACCCGGTTGAGGGCGGCGGCCCGGTTCTCGTCCGCCAAGAGTTATCAGGACGCGTTGAACTCTTTGATCCGCTTTTTCGGGCGGGACGAGATCGCTTACGACGATATCACGCGAGCCAACTTGCGTCGCTACCAGGACGACCTGTTGAGGCGGGGCCGCTCCTGGAATACGGTCTCGACCTACATGCGGCGTGTCCGTTGCGTCTATAACCAGGCGGTCGATGGGGGAGAGGCCACGTATGTCCCGAATCTATTCAAGGAGATTTTCACGGGGATTGAGAGCCGCCGGAAGAAGGCGGTCACCCAAGAGGAGATCCGCCGTCTGATCACCGCCCCGGTCGGGAGCCCCGGCTTGCGCCAGGCGCAACTGGCCGTCACCTTGATGTTCCAGTATGGCGGCATGGCCTTTGTCGATCTCTCGCACCTGCGGGCGGGGAATTTCCGGGAGGGCGTTCTCGACTACAGGCGGCAAAAGACCGGGACACCCATGCGGATTCTTATTCCCGAGGCCACCCGAAATCCGCTCCAGGAGTTATCCAGCCATACTCGTCCTGATTCGCCCTATCTGTTTCCCTTCTTAAGCGGGACTCAAAGAGGTGAGGCGGCCTACCGGGAATATAAGTCCTCGCTTGCCCGGTTTAATCAAAGATTGAGGGCTCTGGCCAGAGCGGCCGGGATTACCGCGACGGTTTCCTCTTATACGATCCGCCATTCTTTCGCCTCGATCCTGAAAGAGCTGGATGTTCCCATCGAGATGATCAGCGAGCTTTTGGGACACAAATCAATCATGACCACCCAGATTTACCTGAAAAGTTTCTCCCTTGAAAAAATGGCCTCTGTCTGCCGGATGTGTTTCGAGAGTGTCTGCCGATGCGGATAGGAAAGACGGTAAAAACGGCGAGGAAAAGCGAAACTACTTGGCGAGTAGCGTATTAAACTTGCCGCAAATATAGGCATTTTAATGAAATACACACCCGTTTTCCGGATAAAAACAGCTAATTCTTTTTATAGAAGGGTATAAACTATCCTTCCGCCGTCATCCCGTATTCGATGCGGACTCCAATATTTGGTGTTGTTTTGGGGCCTTCCGGGGAATTAAACTCCTTCAGGGCTGAGGGGGTACGCTACTCGCCAAGTAGCCTTACCTTAAACCGGCCAATATGATGCAAACCAAGGGTATAAAACCAATGATTGCCGCGGTGCCTCGCAAGGGTATCGACGCCGTAGGCTTGGAAAAAAGTGAACCTCGACGTTGGTATATCGCCATTGTCAATAACAAGTCGGAGAAGCTTTGCCGTGAACGGTTGGAGCAACGGATCATTAACCAGCCGGTTGATGGGAAGGATTATGAGGTTTATGTTGCCAGCCAGAAGGAGTGGACTGTCACGGCAAGCGGCAAGCGAACGTTGAAAGAGCGGATTGTCTTGCGTGCGCTTGTCTTCATTTGCTGTACCGACAGCTTGCGCCGGCAGGAGATCGCTCATCTTCCTTACATCAAACGTTTTATGGTTAATATCGCGGGTGAGCGGTCGGGTAGCGTACGTCCTGTGGCTTACATCCCGGACTATCAGATGGCGGACTTGAGACGGATGTTGAACGATGCCGACGAGCCGGTCACGATCGATCCTCAGCCGGTGCGTCTGGGCACCCGGGTGCGGATCAACGGGGGAAAGTTGCGAGGCATGGAGGGCTATGTCCTGGAAACGCCCGATGGCAGCACAGATTTCGTTATCCGGATCGATCTGCTCGGATGTGCCAAAATACGGATCAATAGCGATTTATTGGATTTAATATAATGAGTGATATGACTAAACGCTACAAGAAAAAGGAGGAGGAATCGGGCGTGCGCCTGATCACTCTGTTGCAAACCCAAGGTTCAGAGATTCTGAAAAGGGAGGCAGACAACGATCATTTTATCCATCTCTACTGTACGGGGCCTTATTGGGTGGCTTTCGAGAAATCGGCCTACCTGCTGCACCAGATCGCGCCCGCCGCATTGGTTACTCCGATGGGATTTACGACCTATCCGTTTCCGGTCGTGATGGTTTGTTGGACCGACGAGGAATTGCGGGCATATTGTCGTAATCATCTTTTTCATCAGGTGGGTGATGATTATTGCCGTCTGGCGGTTACCTCTCTTTCCATCAGTGGTTTCCGGGAGTGGCATCGTCAGGAAGTTAGTGACTTGATGGTTAATGCGTTCTGCTGATGACATTTATTCTTTTGATATTTGCCGCGTTTGTTTTATCCGCTATTCTCTCACGGATCATCATTCCCAGGATTTTGGTGGTGGCTTTCCGCAAGCGGTTGTTCGATGTGCCCGACGCGCGTAAGGTGCATACCGGTGTCGTACCCCGTTTGGGCGGTATCTCGTTCATGCCGACCATTCTTTTCTCGGTCTGTTTCGTGACAGCGGTCGGTTTCCTGTTTGGCAAGCATTTGGATAGCCAGGTCCTGGCGATCGACCTGCCGGAGTTTTTCCTGTTACAATGCGGATTGACGTTGCTTTACCTGACAGGTGTCAAGGACGACCTGGTGGGCTTACGCTATAAGGCGAAGTTCGTGGTCCAGATCCTTTGCGCTTGTCTCATTCCTTTATCCGGTGTCTGGATTAACAATTTCTATGGGCTGTTCGGACTGGAGGCGATTCCGGCTTGGTTTGGAGTCCCGTTGACCATCTTCCTGACGGTCTTTATCACCAACGCCATCAACCTGATTGATGGTATCGACGGTTTGGCCTCAGGATTGAGCGGGGCGGCGCTGTTGGTATTCGGCTTTCTCTATATGGCTCATGGCATCTGGATCTACGCGATTATCTGCTTCGCCACGTTGGGGGTATTGGTTCCCTTTTTCTATTACAACGTGTTCGGGCAGGTGGATCGGGGCCGTAAGATCTTTATGGGCGATACGGGCAGCCTGACACTGGGTTATCTGTTGGCTTTCATGGCGATCCGCTATTCGAGTTACCACCCGGAGTCGATTCCTTACGAGGACGGGGCGTTGATCGTGGCCTTCTCTACCTTGTTGGTGCCGGCGTTCGACGTGATCCGGGTGATGCTCTATCGGTGGCGTCATCATAAGGGGCTTTTCTCGCCCGACAAGAACCATATCCACCATAAGTTCTTGGCCATGGGGTTTGCTCCCCGTCGGGCGATGGTGCTGATCGTGATGATGGCCTGCGCTTTCAGTTGCGTCAACATCTTCTGTGTCAATTATGTTGATAATACGCTTCTGTTCCTGTTCGATATCCTGGTTTGGACACTCCTGAACCTTTGGTTCGACCGGATGCGCGACCGCCGTCAATCGGCAGGGGGATAAGAAGATTCTTAATTTTAGAACATCTCTAACGGGGATATGCGAACCTCCTTGTCTCACCGGATTTGTAATTCGGAGACTCCACTTCTCGGGAAGAAACAGTCGCGAATCGAGCAAAAGAGGGGGAAGCAGGATGGCTTAATCGTTAATAATCAGTATATTTTAGGGCTATTAAGTGAACAGTTATTCACTTATCAAGCCGTTAACTGTTCACTAGGGGTAGTGAATAATTGTTGGCTTGGGAAGTGAATAATAGATGGCTTCCAAAGCCACCGGAAGATCACTCATGAAGCCTTCCTTATTTCGCTTTTCCTTCCGCGGGAAAGAGCGTTTTCTCCAAGCACAATATCTTTTTTAGGGAACGGATCAATTAATTTTAGAACGTGGTAATGCCATCTCTGCAATCGGAGTTATACTTCGATGCCGAAAGAATATATACTTCGATGACAGATGAAGATATACTTCAATCAGGAATGAATATATACTTCGATGTCGGAACAGATATAACATACGAATATAATAAACGTAGAGACGTGATTCATCACGTCTCATAATGATTCATCACGTCTTATAATGATGATTCATTGCGTTTCAAGAGATCCCCCCGTTCCTCCAGATTTGCGATTCGGAGAGTACGTTAAACCATACATAACAATGAATATGCCGGTTGGTGGCTCCATTATTTCATCCCGTAGGGCATTGCCTTACGTTTGGAAATTCCAAAAGGAGACGTGATGAATCACGTCTCTACGTGTGCGGGGCTAAAAAATATACATAACAGTGAAATTTCAAATACACTGCAGTGGAATTCGGATTGCACTGTAGTGTATTTGAAATTGTATTATTGTAGCTTCTGAGAATAATAAGCGGATAGCGAAGAATATGATGTTTCTTTATGTTCGGATGATCTGATGCTTCCAGGGAGTTTTGGGCGATCTGCGAGCGGTGGAAGATGCATTCGATTGTCCAGACAGCGGACCTGCTGGGGATCAACTACCGCACCCTGTGGAAACTGGATCTGAAACACCTCGATGCCACCCTTCGCCTGGAGACGGTAGACCGTATTTATGCCACCTTCTTTTTCCTGAGCGGCTATCATTTCATGAAATGGTCTTTTCAATGATTTTTATCGGGTAACTTAACGAAAACTTATGTATTTATGATATATTTGTAGATGAAACCGCAAATGTATTAATCATGAATATGAGACATTTGATAATAAGAAATTTGGGTCCATTGGCTGAGGCAGATGTATTTCTGAATAAAATTAATATAATCGTTGCTCCTCAAAGTTCCGGAAAAAGTT
>DGYMR06203__coassemble_595_pt1 | contig 55784 bp, 46 predicted proteins | sample DGYMR06203__metabat2_low_PE_012 | metagenome-assembled genome bin DGYMR06203
ATTATATAAATAAATTCAAATAAACTACCTGTATGTACATGACAATAATAACCTGTATGAATAGCGGGTTCGTCATTTATAATTTTTAATTCTTGAATATGAATACTTGCGTTTAAGATTTCAAGAATAGATGATTTATCACCGCTATATAAATTTTGTATAATGTCATTAAACAGCATATTAATTATATATTTAAGGTTATTCTATATAAAAATGAGGATATATCCACAATAGAATATATCCTCATATGCTCAATATTGTACTATGATAGAATTATTTACTTCATTGCCTCTTCGATAGCAACAGCCACAGCAACAGTAGCACCTACCATCGGGTTGTTACCCATACCCAAGAAGCCCATCATCTCAACGTGAGCAGGAACTGAAGAAGAACCAGCGAACTGAGCGTCTGAGTGCATACGACCCATAGTATCAGTCATACCATAAGAAGCAGGACCAGCGGCCATGTTATCCGGGTGCAAAGTACGGCCCGTACCACCACCAGAAGCTACAGAGAAGTAAGGCTTACCAGCCAATACGCGCTCTTTCTTATAAGTTCCGGCAACCGGGTGCTGGAAGCGAGTTGGGTTAGTTGAGTTACCCGTGATAGATACGTCAACATCCTCTTTCCACATGATTGCTACACCCTCGCGAACATCGTCAGCACCGTAGCATTTTACTTTTGAACGCAAACCGTCAGAGTACGGCGTCTCAGAGATTACGTTAACCTCACCAGTCATGTAGTCGAACTGAGTCTGAACATAAGTAAAGCCGTTGATACGAGAGATGATCTTAGCGGCATCCTTACCCAAACCATTCAGGATGACACGCAACGGAGATTTACGTACCTTGTTTGCCATCTCAGCGATCTTGATAGCGCCCTCAGCTGCGGCGAAAGACTCGTGCCCTGCCAAGAAAGCGAAGCATTGCGTCTCCTCACGCAACAAACGGGCAGCCAGGTTACCATGGCCGATACCTACCTTACGGTCGTCAGCTACAGAACCCTTGATACAGAAAGCCTGCAAGCCGATACCGATAGCCTCAGCGGCGTCAGCGGCGTTCGTGCAACCTTTCTTAATAGCGATAGCCGCACCTACTACATAAGCCCAACATGCGTTCTCGAAACAGATAGGCTGTGTTTCCTTACACATTGTATAAGGGTCGATACCTTTAGCTGCGCAAATCTCTTTTGCCTCTTCGATGCTGTTGATACCGTATTCTTTCAGAACCGCGTTGATATTATCGATTCTGCGATCATAACTTTCAAATAAAGCCATATTCTTTTTTACTTTTTTAGATACTTGTTTACTAGGAATAATGATATCAGAAAATTGAAAACCAACACACCTCCGCAGCAGGCCACGTAAAAGGCCAGCCATGGGCGATCTTCCTTAATCACGAAATAGGCGATAATGGTCGCGATGATCGTGAAGGCGCTCAATCCCAGCAGGACATGTGTCAAGGTTCTCTTATTCATTACGAGGATCGATATATTTTACGGCATCTTTGAAGCGGCCATAAGAACCTTTCGCTTTCTCGAGCGCTTCGTTAGCGTCCATACCTTTCTTGACCATATCCATGAACTTGCCCAGGTGGACAAACTCATAGCCGATAACTTCGTCGTTAGCGTCCAAAGCCATGCGAGTGCAATAGCCTTCTGCCATCTCTAAGTAGCGAGGACCTTTCGCCAGCGTACCAAACATCGTACCAACCTGGCTGCGCAAGCCCTTACCCAAATCCTCCAAGCCAGCGCCTACAGGCAGACCGCCCTCAGAGAACGCGGATTGCGTACGACCGTAAACGATCTGCAAGAACAACTCGCGCATAGCTGTATTGATAGCATCACAAACAAGGTCTGTATTCAAGGCCTCCAACAGGGTCTTGCCCGGAAGGATCTCTGAAGCCATGGCGGCAGAGTGAGTCATACCAGAGCAACCGATCGTCTCAACCAATGCTTCCTGAATGATTCCGTCCTTAACGTTCAATGTCAGCTTACAGCCTCCTTGTTTCGGCGCGCACCAACCGATACCGTGAGTCAAACCAGAGATGTCCGTGATCTGAGTCGCTCTAACCCATTTTCCCTCTTCTGGAATCGGAGCACATTGGTGGTTAGCTCCCTTTTTTACAACACACATGTGTTGAACTTCATGTGAATAAATCATAATCGCTAATTTATTATATTAAGTGATAATAAAACCTTTATGTTTAATTCTTATATCGCTGTAACCTTATTGGAAAGGTATGTGCAAAGATAGGATTTATAATTTTTCCTTGCAATAATCGGAACTCCTTTCGTTGCGATTTTTACTTCAGCATCTCGGCCAGTTTCTCGCCGATCTCTTTTCCGTGCAGGCCTTTGGCGATGATCGTGCCATCCTTATCGACCAGGACGGTGTGGGGGATGCTGTTCACGCCATACAGCTTGGCACCGGCGTTTTTCCATCCTTGCAGGTCGGAGAGCTGCATCCAGGTAATATCCAAGTCTTTTACGCCCTTCTCCCAGGCCTCTTTCTTGCTGTCGAGTGAGACACCGACGATCTCGAAGCCCTTGTTCTTATATTGTTTGTAAACCTCTACGATATTGGGCATATCGCGGCGGCAAGGAGGGCACCAGCTTGCCCAGAAATCGATCAGGACAATCTTGCCATTACCTACAAACTCGGAGAGCTTGCGGGTTTTGCCGTTCATGTCGGTCATCTCGAAATCTGCGAATTTCTTGCCGACAGCGACATTTCTGCGGGCCTCAATAACGGGGAGCAGCTTCTCCATACGGGGAGCGCTCTTGAAGAGGCTGTCTGCCTTGTCGACGATCGCGAACAGGTCTTCCTCGGCCATCTCGTAGTTGTTCTCGACAAATAATTTCGCGGCTGAGAGCTTGTTGGAATTGGCTTTAATGTATTCGGTGATCTTTGCTAAAGCTTGTTTTGAGAGCTCGTCAATCTTGTTGGCAGCTGCCTCGGCGATGGCCTTATCCGTCGAGCGGCTGTCGGCGTTCAGCTTCTCCATCTCCTGGTCGAAAGAGGCCAGTTGGCCATAAAGGCTGGCGTATGCGTCATTCTCGGGTGTCCCTTTGACCGATGAGTTTTTAGCGTCGAGCGCCGCCTGGAGCTGGCCGTTCTCGAGGATGAAGACGGTTTGGTAGCCCCGCTCGCTCTCATTGCCCGTGTTGACTTTCAGTTGGTAGAGCTGGGCGCTCGCTTGCGTGCCGCTCAGGGTGAATTGGCCGTTATTGATTACGGCGCTATCGGTAGCGGCTGCGTCGGGGATGCCATAAGGAGTGAGGTAAACCATTTTGCCGTTCATGTCGGGATTATTCACGGTTCCGGTGATCGTATAACCCGGTTTTTCGCCGCATGCCACCAAAAGGAGGGCGGAGGCGGCCATTGTCATTAATTTTTTCATGTGTGAATTGAATATTGAATTACTTTTTCTTTTGCCGCGAAGATACGATAAATAAATGAGAGTTAGTTTGGATTGCGGCAAGGAATGCGTCCGCTTAAACGGGCTGGATGGGCCTTTGTTAACGGAAATAATGTTAAAAGAAGGGCTCGCGGATAGGGGATTCTCGGTAAAGGCCGTCCTTGTGGTAAAAGGTAAACTGTATTTTATGGGAAAAGGATTTTCGGGGAAGGTGATCGTGCTGTTCGCGTTGATGCTGCTGTTTGAGGGATGTGCCCCGTCCAAAAAACTCTCCAGTCGTGATCGGGCAGGTATTGGGGCGACGATCGGCATGTGGATCGGTGCCTTATTTGGTCGGGCGGTCGGCTCGAGTATTGATGATGAGGACGGGGGCGATATCGGCGAGGTTGTTGGGGCGATGGCGGGCGGTGTCGCCGGTGCGCATATCGCTTACGACAAGGCGGAACGGGAGAAAAAGGCGGTTTCTCGTGTGGCGCGGTCCTATGGGCAGGGCGGCATGTTGTCCCTTCCATTGCTGCGGGTGGATGATTGTTTTGTCGATGACGTTTCCGGCGTGATCCTGGCGGGGCGGGAGAGCCGGTTGGCCTTTCGGGTCGTGAATAACGGGAATAGCGTTGCTCGTCAGGTGGTTCCGACGGTTGTGATCGAGAAGGGAGGCTCGAGAATCCGGCTCGCGGCCTCGGCCTTGTCCCCTCAAGATATTCCGCCACGTGGCGAGGTGTTTTATTCGGTCGATCTCGCCGCCCATCCGAGGTTGCGCGACGGCAAGGCGGTCGTCAGCGTCCGGTTGAGCGAGGCAAGGGGTTATCGGACGGAAAAGCGCCGTTTTTCCCTTCCGACCCGACGTCGTTGACCTTCTCAGGCCATCGTCAGGCGGGCCAGATAGTCGAAATGCTCGCCTTCCAAGATGCGCTCGGCGCGGAAACCGGCCTGGGCGGCATGCAGGGCAAGTGTGTCGAAGTCGATATAGAGCCAATCGAACGGGTCGCCCTCCACCTGCTTGTATTTCATCCGGAAATCAATCTCGCCATAATAGCCCTCCTCGGGATCGGGCAGGAAGTCGCCCGCCTCGTCCTCGAAGAGGTAGAGCAGGTCGCTCGAGTCCATCAGGATGCTGCCGCCCGGGTTCAGGAGGTTTTTCATCCGTTGGAAAAAGGGGTTGAGGTTTTCGATCCGGCCGATGATGCCCGAGCCGTTCATCAACATCAGGATGGTATCGAAGGAGTCGCTCCACGAGGGGTCGAGCAGGTTTGCCTGTTGGGCATTGAGCCCCCGCTCGCGCATGACGCGTGTCGAGAGGGGCGAGATGTCGATCGCCATGCTTGTCTTGCCCATCTCCTTGAGGGCCAACGAGTGGCAGCCGCTTCCCGCGCCCGCGTCCAGGATTTTGCCCCTTGCCAGTCGCAACGCCTCTTGCTCGATGGCCGGCATCTCGCCGAAGCCGCGGAAGAGGGTTTTCACGGGGATCTCGTCCTCCTCGAACAACGAGGAGAAGACCCTCAGGCGGGCCGCCTTGCCCTTTTGGTGGTAATCGAGGATGGCCTGGCCCATCGGGTCCTTGTCCGCGCTTAATAATCTTGTATCCATAATCTGTTTTTTCTGGGTTGGAGGACAAAGGTACGATATTCCGGCGTCGCGCTCCTGGATTTTTTATAGTTTTGTGCTTGCCTTGTGGGGCAAGGACGGAAAAGATGGGTTTTTATGGCGGATCGGGTATTATATATAAAGAATATGGTTTGCGACCGTTGCGTGATGGTCGTGCGTGAGCGTTTGCTCGCTCTTGGGCTGGAGGTCGAGACGGTGGAATTGGGCCGTGCGCTCTTGGGGCGACCCGCGACGGACAAGGAGCGGGCGGCGATTCGCTCGACGCTCGAGGCGGTCGGCTTCGAGCTGCTCGATGACCCGAGGAGCCGCCTCGTCGAGCGGACAAGGGCCTTGATCATCGACTGGACGCGCCGCGAGGAGCGCGACCCGTCAAGAAACCTCTCCGATTTCCTGTCTGATCGGCTCCATCAGGATTACAGTGCCTTGAGCAAACTCTTCTCCGAGGAGACGGGCACGACGATCGAGCGTTACGCCATCGCCCAACGGATCGAGCTGGCGAAGGAGCTGCTGAGTTATGGCGAACGCTCGCTGGGCGAGATCGCCGACCGCCTGGGCTATTCGAGCGTCGCGCACCTCAGTAACCAGTTCAAGCGGGTCGTCGGACAGACACCAAGCGCCTATCGCCGCCTTTGCCAGGGCAGGAAGCCCTTGGACCGGGTTTGAGGCGGGCGCCTCGCCGCTTGCGACCCCTCCGAAAGGGCAAAAAACACTTTTTTGTGGTTTCGTCGGTCGGCGAAGGGGCAAAAAATACTTTTCCGTGGTTTCGTCGGTCGACGAAGGGACAAAAAACACTTTTCCGTGGTTTCGTCGGCTGACGAAAGGGCAAAAAATACTTTTCCGTGGTTTCGTCGGTCGACGAAGGGACAAAAAACATTTTTCCGAGGTTTCGTCGGCTGACGAAAGGACAAAAAATACTTTTCCATGGTTTCGTCGGCTGACGAAGCCTTTTCCGGAAGCATGTAAATTTCTTCCATAATTATGTAAGGCCTTCTTGGGGCATGCCCCTTATTTTCGCGAGAAAAAGAAAGGTAATGAAGACGACAGACAAGAGGACATTCCCCGTCATGGGGATGAGTTGCGCTGCCTGCGCGACGCGGGTGGGCAAGACGCTGAACGCCCAGCCCGGTGTGTGCGAGGCGACGGTCAATTACGCCGCGGCGACGGCGACGGTAGAGTATGACCCCGACGGATGCTCGCCCGAATCGTTGCGACAGGCCTTGCGGGAGGCGGGCTACGACCTGCTGCTCGACGAGGGCCCCGGCGTGGAGGCAGAGGTCGAGGCGGCCCATTCCGCCCGTTTCCGGCAGTTGCGGAGGCGTACGATCTGGGCCATCGCGCTCTCCTTGCCGGTAGCGGTGCTTGGGATGTTCGGGATGGGCTGGCCCTATGCGGGGATCATCTCGTGGTTGCTCGCTACGCCGGTCGTCTTTTGGCTGGGGCGCGATTTTCATCTGAATGCCTGGCGCCAGCTGAGGCATCGCTCCGCCAATATGGATACGCTGGTGGCGACGAGTACCAGTGTCGCCTACCTGTTCAGCTTGTTTAATTTATGGTATCCGGAGTATTGGTTGTCGCGGGGCGTGGAGCCGCATCTCTATTTCGAGGCCTCAAGCGTGATTATCGCCTTTATCCTGTTGGGGCGTTTGTTGGAAGAGCGGGCGAAGGGCCAGACCTCGGCGGCAATCAAGAAATTGATGGGGTTACGGCCGGCGACGGTGACGCTTGTCGCACGAGATGAGGCGGGAGAGCCCCATTATAAAGAGGTCGCGATAGAACAGGTCCGGATTGGCGATGAGCTGTTGGTGCGCCCGGGCGAGCGGATCGCCGTTGATGGTCGCCTGACGGAAGGCGGGTCGTTCGTCGACGAGAGCTTGTTGACCGGCGAGCCGGCACCCGTCCGTAAGGCGCCCGGCGACGCTCTTTTCGCCGGGACGATCAACCAGAAGGGCAGTTTTCTCTTTAAGGCGGAAAAGGTGGGGGCCGAGACACTTTTGGCCCGCATCATCCAACTGGTGCAGGATGCGCAAGGCAGTCGGGCGCCTGTCCAAAGGCTTGTCGACCGGGTGGCGGCCATTTTCGTGCCGACCATCATGGCGATCGCCCTCCTGGCCTTCCTGATCTGGTGGGCGTTCGATCCGGTAGAGGGTTTCAGCCGAGGCCTTTTGGCTTTGGTGACCGTCCTGATCATCGCCTGCCCCTGCGCCCTGGGCCTGGCTACGCCGACGGCTATCATGGTCGGCATCGGCAAGGGCGCGGAGATGGGTATCCTGATCAAGGACGCCGAGAGCCTCGAGATCGCCCGTCGGATCGATACGGTGGTGCTCGACAAGACCGGGACGATCACCGAGGGTCGTCCGCGGGTGACGGGCTCGCTTTGGGCCGACTCGGCTGAGGAAGCCCGCATTGCCCTGGGCAGTCTGGAGCGGCTGTCGGAGCATCCGTTGGCCGAGGCTATTGTTAACGAGCTGGCGATAGAGCCCCAACCCGTTGAGCGGTTCGAGAGCCTGCCGGGCGAGGGTGTCCGGGGCGAGGTGGCAGGCGTCGCCTATTGGGCAGGCAATCGTTCCTTGATAAACAGGCTTGGCATAAAGGTTGACCCCTCGATGGAGGAGACCGCCAGCCGTTGGGAGGGCGAGGCGAGGACAGTCGTCTGGTTCGCCGACGCCTCGCGGGTGCTGGCCGTAGTCGCCATCATGGATGAGATCAAGGCTACCTCTGCCGAGGCGATCGCTGCCTTGCGTCGCCAGGGCATTGAGACCCATATGCTCACGGGCGATCATGAGGCGACAGCCCGGGCCGTCGCGGGGCGCGTGGGCATCCGTCATTATGAGTCGGGCGTCTTACCGGCCGACAAGGCGAACTATGTGAAGCGTCTGCGCGAGGCGGGACATCACGTGGCGATGGTGGGCGACGGCATCAACGACAGCGCCGCCCTGGCCGAGGCCGACCTGGGCATCGCGATGGGCCAGGGCAGCGACATCGCAATGGAGGTGGCGAAGATGACCATCATCTCGTCGGACCTGCTGAAGATTCCCGAGGCGATCCGTCTCTCGTCGCTGACCGTGCGGACGATCCGGCAGAATCTTTTCTGGGCGTTCATTTATAACCTTATCGGCGTGCCTGTCGCCGCCGGTGCGCTCTATCCGCTCTTCGGTTTCCAGCTGAACCCGATGATAGCGGGCGCGGCAATGGCGATGAGTAGCGTGAGCGTGGTCAGCAACAGCCTTCGCTTGCGGGGAAAACGAATACAATCCGTACAACCTATAAAAACAACAGAGTATATGAAAAAAGAATTTCAAGTAGAAGGCATGATGTGCAACCATTGTCGCATGCACGTGGAGAAGGCGTTAAACAAGGTAGAGGGTGTCCAGGCGACTGTGACGCTCAATCCTCCTGTCGCCACCGTTGAGTTCCTCAATGGCGAGGTAAGTAAAGAGACGCTCCAGAAGGCATTGGACGAGGCGGGCGAGTATCGTCTGTTGTAATCCATTTTCAGTTTCACTGCAGTGAAAATCCAAATGCACTGCAGTGGAATCCAAATTTTACTGCGGTGCGCTGTTTGGGGAAGGCGTTTCATCTTTTTGATTTTTTGTAAACTTGTTCGAAGAGATATTTTGCCATATAATTTGGTTTATAATATAAATCAAATTACATTTGCGGTATGTGAAGGAGTAACGCGCGGCTTTTTCACTTTTTTTTCTGTTTATAGTTTATAAAATAAACTTGTTTGGTGTCTTCAGATAAGTTATTAAAGAAAGAGGAGGTTTAAGAGATGAAACAAGTGCTATTGATTGCTGGATTATGGCTTTCCATGAGTTGGGGAGCTTGGGCGCGTACCGTGATTGTGGAAATCACGCAAGTTCGGAATGATCAGGGAAATGTTTTGGTCATGGCGCAAGCCGGGAAGGATACGGAGCCGATTTACGGTATGGCTAAGGCGCAGAAAGGTCAGTTGACGATACGATTAGAGTCGGTCGTTTGGGAAAAGTTCGACCTGTCGATCATCCACGATGAAAATGAGAATTGGCGGATGGATTTGCGGGATGGAGAAGGTCCCGCTGAGGGTTACGCTTTGAAAAGTTGCGTGACGAAGGGTGAGGAGACGACGATCAAGGTCCGGCTGTATTATCCATCTAATGAATAAGGTCATGAAACGGCTCTTGTGGTTCCCGGCTTGGTTCTTGTTTATGGCCTGTCTGTTTACTGGGACGGCTTGGAGCCAAGTTCCTTATCGGGGGCATGTTGTTGATGGGGCGGGGCAGGCGGTGGCTTATGCGACTGTCGTGCTCCTGGCCGGAGAAAGGCAGGTGAGCGGTACGATTACCGACGAGGCCGGGGATTTTGTTCTCGAGTCGTTCACGGGGCAATATCAACTTGTGATACAAAGTTTGGGGTATGATATTTTCCGGAAAGAGTTGCTTTTTCCGGTCTCTCGGCCGGATACTTTAGTCGTTTCTTCCTCCAGTTATGCTTTGGACGAGGTGGTGGTTCGTGCCCGGGGGATTGAACGGAAGGCGGATCGTTTTGTCATGACGGTCTCGCCGACCGCTGGGCAGGATGGTGCCGAGCTTCTGTCGCGTTCGCCGGGCGTCTGGTTGTCGGAAGAAGATATCTCGATTAATGGGACGCGAGGAGCGAGACTTTTCGTGGACGAGCGTGAGATCCGGTTGGAGGGAGAGGTGCTTATGGCCTATTTGCGTTCCTTGCGTTCAGAGGATATCCAGCGGATTGAGGTTATTCCGGTCGCTGGAGCAGCGTATGATGCCTCGGCTCGTGGTGGTGTGATCCGGATCCAGACATGTCGGCAGTCGGACAATGGTGCGCGAGGATATCTCTCGCTGGGTGGTTCGCTCTCTTCTTCCTTGCGCCGTTATGCGCCACAGGCTTCGGTTGATGCCCGTGTCGGGCGTTGGAGTCTGGGTGGTTCGCTTTCCGGAATATTGACACCGGTGAACCGGAGCGAGATGACCAGTTGGCGGGAATATGGCGAAATGGGAAAGGATTTTGAGTCCCGCTCCAACCGTGATACGGAATCCAATTATGGAACAGGCCGTTTTCGGGCGATCTTCGAGCTGGATACGTTGAGCCGTTTCGGTGCGGAGGTGAGTTATAGTGCCCAAACTTCCGAAGGGGACTCTTGGAGCCGTACGTCTTTGATTTCCGGGTCTGTGCCGATGGAAAGTCTTGGGGACTATTGTCAAGTGGAGGATTATAAGACCTATTCGGCGACAGTCAATTATTCGCGTGATTTGGTAGGGCGAGCGGCTTCCCTGAAAGCTATTGTGGATTATGTCGGTAAACGCTCGAACGGGGATAACGATTACAGGATCCGTCAGGAACAGGAGGATGGGAGTCGGGACACGCTTTACCGGAGTCATGCGTCGGCGGATTATGATTTGGCGATGGCGGATCTCTCTTTTCACAAAAACATCGGGAAAAGATGGAGCTACCAGTTCGGGGCAAAATATACCTATACCTCGATGGATGATTATTCTATTTATGAGGGCTTGTCGAAAGAGGGCTTTTGGCTGCCGAACGATGATTATGGCTGTCTGTTGAGATATCATGAGCACATCGCGGGCGCTTATGCCTCTTTCTCGGCTGAATTGGGGAGTTGGAACCTGTCGGCGGGCGTAAGGACTGAATATGCGGCTACCGTTAACCGGGACGATGCGCTTGAACGGGATTATCTGGATTTTTTCCCGAATGTAGGCGTGACTTACGCTTTCGATCCTCTCAAACGCTGGCTCTTGACGGGACAATATGCCCGAAATATCGAGCGTCCTCCATTCTATGCCTTGAACCCGAACCGCAGGCAGAGCTCTGATTACAGTTACCAAATAGGGAATCCCTATCTTCGGCCAACCTATATGGAGCGTTTCAGCTTGACGTTGGTTTATGATTATCGTTATTCCCTAACCTTTGGCGGGAACCTGCATCGGGATCTGATCCGTGAGTTTTGTGAGCGTGACCCTGTAGATCCGGAAGTCTCATACATCACTTATGAGAATCATGATCGGGAGAACCATTGGTTCATCGCCTTGAACTTGCCGTTCCAGCCTTTCTATTGGTGCGACCTGACAGCGAATTTGGTGGGTGTGAAGCAGGATATCCGGATGAGACGTTCCGGTAATTATGTGGCCCATTATTTGGGATTCGCCAATGTGGTCGCGACCTTTTCTTTGCCGGCAGACCTGACGTTGGAGGCCCGTTATGCGGGAACGAGCCGTCTTTACTCCGGCAATAGCGAGGTGGCTCCTTTTCATACGCTGGACCTTAAGGCACGTAAAGGTTTTATGGACGACAAGCTCTCGTTGGTTTTCGCCGTAGAGAATCTATTCGGGCAGGCGAGCTCATACGCCAGCCGGTTGGATCGCTATCAAGCCTTCTCTCGTTTTGAGGGTGGATCGTTCGGGCGGTTGTTCAAGTTGTCGTTGACGTGGAACTTCAGTAGCGGAAAGAGAGTCAAGAAGAGTGGTATGGAAATTGGAAACAATAGTGAACGGAGTCGTTTGGACGAAAAATAAAACAGGAAAGGTTGCGTGGCCAGGTCATTGGCTTTACCTTTGGTGTTAAGAAAAGAATGCGTTGGATAATAATTAAGTTAATAGTTAAAGAATATGGATGAAAAAGGTTTGACCGGGAAAGAGAGTTTGGAACTGATCACCCGGATGATTCAGGAGACGCGGAACAACGTGGCCCGTTATGCGGCCTACCCGTTGTTGATTTGGGGTTATTTGACGGTGGCTATCTCGATTGTTGTCTGGGCGGTTATCCGCGAGTATCAATATGGGGAGATTAATTATTTATGGTGGCTGTTGCCGCTGGTCGCTTTCCCCTTGACGATCTATTTCAGCCGGAAGGGCGGAAAGAAAGGGGTTGTCACCTATATGGACCGGATCACCAGGCAAGTTTGGTGGCTGTTTGGGTGTGTCGGTTTCCTTTTGTCGATCTTTGCTTTCTTCAGGCTGGTCGACATCTATTTCCTGATCCCTTTGCTGATGGGTATGGGAGTGACACTCAGTGGCTGTGTCGTGAAGTATCGTCCCATGATCGTGGCGGGATGCGTGGGGATCGCCCTCTCATTTTTACTTTTGTTTATACGAGATGTTGACCGATTGTTAATTTTCGCGGTTATCTTTGTGGTCATGATGATTGTTCCCGGTCATCTGTTGAACCATAAAATGAAACAAACATGTTCGAGGAACTAGATCCCCTGTTGCACGCCCAGCTTCGATTGGCGGTGATGTCTATCCTGCTCTCGGTGGAGGAGGCCGATTTCGTCTACCTGCGTGAGAAGACGAACGCCACGGCGGGAAACCTCAGTGTCCAGTTGGATAAGCTCAACGAGGCGGGATATATCGGGATCGAGAAGGGCTTTGTCGGGAAAAAGCCCCGTACGGTCTGCCGGATAACGGATAAGGGGCGGCAGGCGATGGCGGATTATGTGGAGGCATTGAAAGAATACATTAAATTATAAGGAAGGGTTTGTTCACGCCTGGCGGGCAGACGAGAGGAGGGGATGATTTTTCGTGAACATCTCCGCCTACCCTTTGATTAATACCGATTTTTTCCCTATATTTGCGTCGCTTTTAGATATGAGTCAAATAACTTCTAAATAAATCAATTAAGAAATGGTAAAAAGTGCATTGCAAATCGCTAGAGCGGCTTATCAACCGAAAGTTCCTGCCGCTTTGAAAGGCGCGGTTAAGGCTGTAGATGGAGAGTACACACAATCAGTAGCCGACCAAGAAGAGATCAAGAAGTTGTTCCCGAACACTTACGGCATGCCGGTTATTACGTTCGAGAAATCGAATGAGAAGAAGGAGTTGCCTGCTATGAACGTAGGTGTTATCCTTTCTGGTGGCCAGGCTCCTGGTGGACACAACGTGATCGCCGGTCTGTTCGACGGTATCAAGGCGCACAACCCCGCTTCTCGCCTTTATGGTTTCATCCTGGGCCCGGGCGGTTTGGTTGACCACAAATATATGGAGTTGACTGCCGATATCATCGACGAGTACCGTAATACGGGTGGTTTCGATATGATCGGTTCTGGTCGTACGAAACTGGAGAAGAAAGAGCAGTTCGATAAGGGTCTTGAGATCTTGAAAGAGTTGGACATCAAGGCATTGGTTATTATCGGTGGTGATGACTCTAACACGAACGCTTGCGTTTTGGCTGAGTATTACAAGGCAATTGGCGCTGGCGTACAGGTAATCGGTTGCCCGAAAACAATCGATGGTGACTTGAAGAACGAGCAGATCGAGACCTCTTTCGGTTTTGATACCGCTTGTAAGGTTTATTCTGAGGTTATCGGTAACATCCAACGTGACTGTAACTCCGCTCAGAAGTACTGGCACTTCATCAAATTGATGGGTCGTTCGGCTTCTCACATCGCTTTGGAGTGCGCTTTGCAGACTCAGCCGAATATCTGTATCATCTCTGAGGAGGTTGAGGCTAAGGAGATGTCTTTGGACGATATCGTTACTTATATCGCTGACATCGTGGCTAAACGTGCCGCTGAGGGTCATAACTTCGGTACAGTATTGATCCCTGAGGGATTGATCGAGTTCGTTCCGGCCATGAAGCGCCTGATCGCTGAGTTGAACGACTTCCTGGCTAAACACGACGCTGAGTTCAAGATGATCAAGAAGAGCGAGCAACGCGCTTACATCATCAGCAAGCTGACGAAAGAGAACTCTGAGCTTTACGCTTCTCTGCCGGAGGGCGTAGCACGTCAGTTGTCTTTGGATCGCGACCCGCACGGAAACGTACAGGTATCTTTGATCGAGACAGAGAAGCTGTTGTCAGAGATGGTTGGCAAGAAGCTGGCTGAGTGGAAGGCTGAGGGCAAGTATAACGGTAAGTTCGCCGCACAGCACCACTTCTTCGGTTATGAGGGTCGTTGCGCCGCTCCTTCCAACTACGATGCTGACTACTGCTACTCATTGGGTTACACGGCATCTTGCTTGATCGCCGCAGGTAAGACTGGTTATATGTCATCTGTACGTAATACGACAGCTCCGGCTGACCAGTGGATCGCTGGTGGTATTCCTGTAACTATGATGATGAACATGGAGCGTCGTCATGGTGAGATGAAGCCGGTTATCCAGAAGGCATTGGTTAAGTTGGATGGCGCGCCATTCAAGGAGTTCGCTTCTCACCGTGAGGAGTGGGCGTTGAACACTTGCTATGTTTATCCGGGTCCGATCCAGTACTTTGGCCCGACTGAGGTTTGCGATCAGCCGACTAAGACATTGCAATTGGAGCAGAAGAAGTAATTCGATCGTAATCGATTGAAAAAGTATAGGGAAAGAGGGAGCCGTTTGGTTCCCTCTTTTTGTGTCCAGGCACTTGTGCCATCTCTTCTTTGGACACTTACGTATCTGTCTCGTCGACACTTTCGTATGTGTCAGGCCGACACTTACCTAAGTGTCCGGAGGGGAGATACGTAAGTGTCCGCATGTGTTTTATTTTAGGGTATCCCGTTTTCTTCAACGGGTAAATCTTGTATTTTCGCGTCATGAAATATTATGGCAAGACAATGAAGTGGACAACGGTGATTGGCGGGCTGGCGCTTTGGTGTGGTTTGACCTCATGTATGGGCGACGGAAGCGGAATGATCAATTATTATCGGGTGGGAGTCGTAAGGGAAACGCCTTCCAAATGTATCTATACGGCGAATGAATCGGGGCAGATTTTCAGGATCGCCTCGCCGGATTTTGAGGCACGGACGGACGTGAAGGATGGTGATTGCTGCGCGGTTTGGTTCCGGACCAATTTTAGTGAGCAATTGGGAGATGGCGTTTATAACGCGGAGATTTCCCGTTACGACTCTGTGCCGGTTTGGCCGATAGCGGAGACCTTGACCGATACGTCGAAGCTTTGGGGAGCGGAACGGATTGTCTCGGTCGACTTGAGTAACGGTATCTATCTGGAGGGCCGTTTCTTCATGCAAGCCAAGCATACGAACCATCAGGTGGATCAGGTGGACCTGTTCGATCTTTCGTATGACGCTTCAAGCGACGCGGTGACCGATTCAACGGGGCGACGGATCTATGAGTTTTATTTGCGTGTCGCCCAGGAGGGTGGAACAGGTGATTCCTCCACTTGGACCACGACAAACGCGTTTGTCATTGAGCCTTTCTTGAGTGAGGCCAAGCAGCGGGAGTCGGCTTTGGGATTGGATTCTATCCATTTCAGGATCAATTATCCGAGTCGGTTTAATGCCGATACGACAGGCGTGATTTGGAGCTGGACCAATCTTTTCTCCTTGGGCTTTTGATCCCTTGTGAGAGCTGTGAAGAGGCGCGTTTGCTTTTTCTCTTGCGTGAATAGTGTTATTTATATAATTTTGCGGATAATAATCAATAAGGAAAGACATGTTTAAGAATATATTCAATTGGGTGATCTTGATCATTTCCCAACCGGGAAAAGCGTGGGATACACTGTCGAAGAAGGAGGAGAAAACGGAGGATTTCCTGGAGCAATTCCTCTATCCTTTAGTTGGGTTGGTGACGATCACCGCTTTCCTCGGGGTCTTGTTCACTCAAAAGGAGTTTAGCCTGGAGTTGGCGCTGAAGTCGTCGATCCGGACGTTGGTGTCGACCTTCGGTGGATTCTACCTTTCCGCTTATATCATGAACGAGGTCTGGAAAGGGTTCTTCAAGCGAGAGAGTGATATGCCGTTGTGGCAACGCTTTGTCGGTTACTCGTCGGCGTTGATGTTTGCCTTGAATGTCCTGTTGACATTGTTACCCGAGTTCTTCTTCCTGAGGATCTTTATCCTTTATACTTTTTATATTATCTGGGAAGGAGCCGCGCCTTACCTGAAGGTTGAGGATGTCTCACGGCTGAAATTCACCAGTATTACTACGGCGGTTGTCTTATTGACGCCGATCGCGATTGAGTTGCTGCTTTCCCTGTTGATGCCGGGACTGAGCTTTTGATGAAAGGGGATAATCATGAAAGAGAAAATAAAGAATGACGTATTGATCAAGAATAAGCGGGCGACCTTTGATTATGAGTTGCTCGAGACCTTTACGGCCGGTATTGTCCTGACCGGAACGGAGATCAAGTCCATCCGTCAGGGCAAGGCAAGCCTGGTCGATACCTTCTGCATCGTGGAGAAAGGCGAGGTTTGGGTCAAGAACATGTATGTGGCCGAGTATTTCTACGGAACCTATAATAACCACGTCGCTCGTCGCGACCGAAAGTTGTTGCTCAACAAGAAGGAGATCCGTAAGATCTTCGACGCGATCCGGACGAGCGGTTTCACGGTTGTCCCGACACGGTTGTTCATCAACGAGAAGGGATTGGCCAAGCTGGTGATCGCCATCGCCAAGGGAAAGAAGGAATACGATAAGCGTGATTCGATCCGTGAGCGTGACGATCGTCGGGAAATGGATCGGGCGTTTAAAAGGTAATCGGTGACGATGGCAGGGGATGAGCGTGTATTGAGACGGATTTGGGACTGCATACTTCAGGCGATGCCCAAGGCGATGAATACCTGCCTTTGGTTGCTGAAGATTATCCTGCCCATCTCGTTGGCGGTTCGTGTATTGCAATATTGTGGTATCCTCGAGCGGATATCGGGGGCGTTGTCGCCTCTCTTCAAGTTGCTTGGCTTGCCGGGCGAGACGGCGATCGTTTTCCTGACCAGCATCTTCTCGCCGCTTTATGCGCCGATCGCCTTGATTACCTCTATGTCGCTGACCACCCGTGAGGCGACTATCCTGGCCTTGATGTGCCTGACTTCCCACAATCTGGTCGTGGAATCATCCGTGCAGGCGAAGACCGGTTCCTCCTTTTGGGGCGTGACCAGTTTGCGGATCATAATGAGTTTCGTCATTGCCTTTACCCTGAACCTTTTGATGCCGACCGAGGGCTGGAGCGAGATGGGCATGACCCAAAGCGCTGCGGCTTGCGATAGTTTAGTGGAGGTGCTTGTCTTGTGGTTTACCAGTTCGATCCAGGTGGTCGTGACGATTCTGGTGGTGGTTACAGCCCTGATGATCCTCCATTATATATTGGAAGAGTTCCATCTGATGGATGGCCTTTCCGGCTTTTTCGCCCCTTTGATGCGCCTGTTCGGGTTGAGCAGGAACTGCGCCTTCCTTTGGTTGGTTGGTAATCTGGTCGGATTGGCCTATGGTGGCGCGATCATGGTCGAGCAGATCCAGCGAGGCAAGGTCTCATATGGCGAGGGCAACCGGTTGAATTGTCATTTGGCGGTTTGCCATTCCCTGTTGGAAGATACGATCATTTTTGTCTCGATCGGTATTCCTTTCCTTTGGCTGGTGCCAATCCGCCTTTGCTTCGCTATCCTCGTGGTTTGGGCCTATCGGGGCTATTTGCGTATTTACACTAGAAAGATAAGATAACAGATATTTATGGATAGACAGAGTTTCGCGCGACTCCTGAGCGAGCGCGTCTTGATTTTGGATGGTGGTATGGGGACCATGATCCAGCGTTATAACTTGACGGAGGCGGATTATCGTGGTGAACGGTTCGCCCAGTTTCCTCAACCACTGAAGGGCAACAACGACCTGTTGTGCGTGACCCGCCCGGAGGTGATCCGCGAGATTTATCGCCAGTATCTTGATGCGGGAGCCGATATTTTCACCACAAACACGTTTAACGCGAACGCCATCTCGATGGCCGATTATGGTATGTCCGATTATGTGGGTGAGATCAACGTGGCGGCGGCCCGTTTGGCCCGTGAGTTGGCCGATAGTTATATGACGGAGCATCCGGAGCGGACGGTTTTGGTGGCTGGTTCGATGGGCCCGACCAACAAGACCGCTTCGATGAGTCCCGACGTGAGTGACCCTGCTTTCCGGGCGGTTACTTATGATGATCTTTATGCGGCCTATTACGAGCAGGCGAAGAGCCTGGTGGCGGGTGGCGTGGATCTGCTCCTGTTCGAGACGACCTTCGATACGCTTAACGTCAAGGCGGGGCTCGAGGCGGTAACGGCACTGCTTGAGGAGACCGGTCGTGACCTGCCGGTGATGTTGTCTTTAACGCTCTCGGCACAGGGAGGACGAACCTTCTCCGGGCAGACGTTGATGGCTTTCCTTGCCTCGGTGAGTCATGCGCCGATCGTCTCGGTCGGATTGAACTGCTCGTTCGGGGCGGCGGATATGAAACCTTATCTGGAAGAATTGGCCCGTCGGGCACCTTACTTCATCAGCGCTTATCCGAATGCGGGATTGCCTAACAGCTTCGGAGAATATGATGAGACGCCTGAGCGGATGGCGGAGCATGTGCGTCCCTTCTTGGAAGAGGGCTTAGTGAATGTGCTGGGTGGCTGTTGTGGTACGACACCCGCTCACATCGCTCGTTTCCCTGAACTGGCAAGAGGAGCTAAGCCGCATGTGCCGGCTCCGAAGCCAAATGCCTTGTGGCTCTCAGGCCTGGAGTTGTTGGAGGTGAAGCCGGAGAACAACTTCATCAATATCGGCGAGCGCTGTAACGTCGCCGGCTCGCGTAAGTTCTTGCGCCTGATCAAGGAGGGTAATTATGAGGAGGCCCTGGGCATCGCCCGCAAGCAGGTGGAGGATGGCGCCCAGGTGATCGACATCAATATGGACGATGGTATGCTGGATGCCGTAAAGGAGATGCGTACCTTCCTCAACCTGATCGCCGCTGAGCCGGATATCGCCCGTGTGCCGATCATGATCGACTCATCGAAGTGGGAGGTGATCGAGGCGAGCCTCAAATGCGTGCAGGGTAAAAGCATTGTCAACTCCATATCGCTCAAGGAGGGTGAGGCGGTGTTCCTCGAGCATGCCCGACGAATCAAGCGTTTAGGGGCCGCTACGGTGGTGATGGCCTTCGACGAGCAAGGGCAGGCGGATACATTTGAGCGTAAGATCGAGATTTGCGAACGGGCTTACCGGCTCTTGACCGAGCGGGTGGGCTTCGATCCACAAGATATTATTTTTGATCCTAATGTCCTGGCGATCGCTACGGGTATCGAGGAGCACGACGGTTATGCGTTGGCCTTCATCCGGGCGGTAGAATGGATCAAGAAGCATCTGCCGGGAGCGAAGGTGAGCGGTGGTGTCAGCAACCTTTCCTTCTCTTTCCGGGGAAATAACCATGTACGCGAGGCGATGCACGCTGTTTTCCTTTATCACGCGATCAGTAAGGGAATGGATATGGGTATTGTAAACCCATCGACCTCGGTGCTTTATGAGGAGATCGAGCCGGCCTTCCGTACGTTGCTCGAGGATGTGATCCTCTATCGGCGGCCCGAGGCGGCAGAGGAGTTGATCGCCTATGCCCAGGAACGTCATGAGCAGGCGGTTGGTTCGTCGGTCGAGCATAAGGAGGCCTGGCGTGAGGGCTCGTTGGAGTCGCGGCTGGAATATGCTTTAGTGAAAGGTATTGGCGATCATCTGGAGGAGGATCTTCAGGAGGCGCTTTCGGTTTATCCTCGGGCGGTATCGATTATCGACGGGCCGTTGATGGCCGGTATGAACCGGGTGGGTGAGCTGTTCGGGGCTGGAAAGATGTTCTTGCCTCAGGTGGTGAAGACGGCCCGCACGATGAAGAAGGCGGTTGCCATCCTGCGCCCTGCCATTGAGGCGGAGAAACAGGCGGCAGGTGCGGCCAAGGCGGGCAAGGTACTCTTCGCTACGGTGAAGGGCGACGTGCACGACATTGGCAAGAACATTGTCTCTATTGTTCTCGCTTGTAATAATTATGAGGTGATCGACCTGGGCGTGATGGTGCCTGCCGACGAGATCGTGCGCCGGGCCATCGAGGAGCGTCCTGACTTTGTCTGTCTCTCCGGCCTGATCACGCCTTCGCTCGAGGAGATGGCGCACGTGGCCCGGGCGATGCGTGAGGCGGGACTTTCAATCCCGATCATGGTGGGTGGCGCGACGACCTCGGCTCTGCATACGGCGGTAAAGATCGCCCCGAATTACGACGGGCCGGTGATCCATGTGAAGGATGCCTCCCAGAATCCGTTGGTTGCCGCCAAGCTCTTGAATCCTGCCACTCGTGAGGATTATATCGCCGGTTTGAGGGACGAGCAGGCGGCTTTGCGGGAGTCGATTGCTCAGGAAAAGTTGCCGTTAGTCTCGCTCGAAGAGGCACGCCGACATCCGGTGCCGGTCGATTGGGCGGCTTATGAGCCGGTTGTCCCGGCCCAGATGGGTGTTCACCTGATACCTAACATTCCGATTGAGACGATCATTCCTTATATCCATTGGCGCTTCTTCTTCCTGGCCTGGAAGCTGGACGGGCGTTATGAGTCGATTACACGAATCCATGGATGCGACGCTTGTCGGGCTGCTTGGTTGGCCGATATGCCGGAGGCGGAACGCTCGAAAGCGGCGGAGGCGATGCAGCTTTACAAGGACGCTGTCAAGATGCTTAACCACCTCGTGGCCTTGAAGGCGGAATATTGCCGGGCGGCTTATGGCCTGTTCGAGGCGAACAGTGAAGGCGATGACTTGCTGATTGGTGGTACGCGTTTCCCGATGCTTCGTCAGCAGGTTGAGCGTGAGGATGGAATCTATAAATCGTTGGTCGACTATGTGATGCCTCGTCGTGAGGGACGGACGGATTATGTGGGCGCTTTTGCCGTGACGGGCGGCGCCGGGTCGGAATATCTCCGGAAGAAATATGAGGCGGAAGGCGATAGCTACTCGGCGATGTTGCTCCAGACCCTGACAGATCGTCTGGCAGAGGCGACGGCTGAGTACCTGCACGAGCGGGTGCGCCGTGAGTTTTGGGGATATGCGGCCGACGAGCGGCTGGCGGTCGAGGATCTGTTCCGGGTTAAATACCAGGGTATCCGTCCGGCGATCGGCTATCCTTCGATTCCAGACCAGTTACTGAACCATGAGCTGGAACGACTTTTGGGGATGTCGAGGGTTGGTATCACGCTGACCGAGAATGGGGCGATGTCGCCTACGGCAGCGGTTAGTGGCCTTTATATCGCCCATCCTGCCAGTCAGTATTTCATGATCGGCAGGATTGATGAGGAACAGTTGGCCAATTACGCCACCCGGCGTGGCCTCTCGTTGGAGCGGGCGCGGGCTTGTGTCAAGACTCGCTAGGCTCGGGGACGACCGCCACTTTCGGGCAGATGCCCCACGCCACCTGTTTGAGCGGGCGCGGGTTGGTGGTGCATTGCGAAGCCACCGCCAGGAGATAGCGCCCCGGCGCCAGGTCGGCGGGCATGGTGACGATGATCCGCGAGCGCCCCGGCAGGTCGAACCGGTCGCCGGGGATGAAGGCCCGCGTCTCGCGCGTCTCCTCGTCGAGCAGGTAGAGGCCCCGCTCGGGCGAGTCGCCGTTCATCAACAGCAGTTTCCCCTCGATGATCACCGGCTTGCCGGGTGTCAGCACCTCGTCGGTCTTGCCGCTCTCCATGTCGCGGAAGCTCGTGACGCACGGCCCCGTCTTCGGTCGGTCCTCCACCCGGAAGAGCGGGTTTTCCAACGCCTTCTTCAGCTCCTTGCCCATCGAGAAGCTGACGGAGGCCTTGTTTTGCGCCCGGGCGTCGGGGCTTAGCCGGTTGAAGTTCCACAGGCCGGTGACGGTGGGGGTGAGCGTCCCCAATGGCGTGCTGACGGCATAGCCCTCGACCAGCTGCTCGATGGCCTTGTTGACCAGCTGGTAGGCGGCGCTCCGTAGGGCCTCGCGGCTGAGCTCGCTGCGGTCGGCGACCAGGGCGTCGATCAGCGCCTCCAAGTCGTAGGTGCGCGGCACCCAAACGCGCGGGATCATGTGATGATCCTTCTTGAAATGGTAGGGATAGAGCCTCACGGGCCACTCCGGTCTTTTCTTTCTCATGGTTTGCCTCCTTTCTTGTCCGTAATGTCTTGCCTGGGGGAGCGATACATTTCAACTACCCCGACACGAAGTTACGATCTAATTTTGGATAACGCAATATCCAACCTTGGATAAATGAATATCCAACCTTGGATTTTTGATTATCCAACGTTGGATAGGAATACTGGGCTTAGGCACCCGGATAGTCTTGAGCCCCTTAGCGGGGCATATTCCGGTCGAGGAAGGCGGCGAAGGCCTCGCGGTAGGCGTCGGTGACGCGGATCACCTCGTCGCCGATGTAGACGCAGTTGTTGCGGTCGATGGCCCGGATCTTGCCAAGGGCGATGATGTAGGAGCGGTGGACGCGCATGAAGCGGTCGGTGGGCAGCATCTCCTCTACCGATTTCATGGTGAGGTGGGTGACGACGGGGCGACGCTCGCCCTCTAGATAGATGTTCACGTAGTCCTTGAGCCCGCTGACGTATAAGATCTTGTCGAAATCCACCTGGCGCAGCATGTTGTCGACGCGGATGAACATGCTCGTCGGGCGGGTCGCGGCGTCGGCGGGGGCGGCATCACGGTCGAACCATTGCCGGGCCTTCGCGATGGCGGCCAGGAACTTCTGGTAGCGGATGGGCTTCAGCAGGAAGTCGAGGGCGTTCACCTCATAGCTCTCGTAGGCATATTGCTTGAAGGCGGTGGTGAAGATGATCCGCGTGGCGGGAGGCACCTGCCGCGAGAGGTTGAGCCCATCGAGGTCGGGCATCTGGATATCGAGGAACAGGAGGTCGACCTCCAGGTGGTCGAGCGCCTCGAGCGCCGCCACGGGGTCGTTGAACGAGACGGCCAGCTCGAGCCCCTCGGTGCGGTCGACGAAGTTCTCCAGCATCTTGACGGCCAGGGGCTCATCGTCGACGATCATGCATCTTAACGTATTCATGGCTTTATGATTATCGTGACTTGATAGGTTGTATCCGTTTGCGATTGCCTGTAGGCGTGGCGGCCGGGATAGGCCAGCTCGAGCCGGCGGCGCAGGTTCTCAATGCCGATGCCGGAGCCGACACGGTCGGTCTCGGCCTTCGGGTGGCGGCTGTTCTCGATCTGGAAAACGATCTGTCCCTCTTCCCAGGTGAGGCGGATACGGACAAACGAGGGGCGCCGGTTGTTGACGCCATGCTTGAAGGCGTTCTCGATGGGCGAGATGAAAAGCAACGGGATGACCATGACGTTGGGTGCCGGATCGGGCAGGTCGACCTCGATCCGGGCCATCTCGTTGTAGCGCAGGCGCATCAGGTCGATGTAGTCGCGCATGAAGGCTACCTCGTTGGCCAATGGCACCTCTTTCTGGCTCGACTCGTAGAGGGCGTAGCGCAGCAGGTCGCTCAGCTGGCCGATGCTCTCCTGGGCCGTGTCGGCATCCACCTGGATGAGGCTGCTGATGTTGTTGAGCGTATTGAAGAGGAAGTGGGGGTTCAGCTGGTTCCTGAGCCAGACCAGTTCCGCCTCGGCGCTCTTTTGTGATTCCGCCTGGCGCTTCAGCTCCATCTCATTCCAGCGGATGATGTAACGCATGCCGGTGGCGAAGGCAACGACAAAGAGTTGGAAGAGGAATGAGGCGATGATGATGGTCCAGAAGACCGATTGCCATTCCGGGGAGAGTTTCGAAGGGGGGAAATAAAACCAGAGGTTAACAGCCGTTAGTAGCGTTAGGTTAGCTAAGGCATATTGCTTGAAACTTCTCCGCTTGAAAAGGAAACAGGGGACGATCAAATAAAAGTTGATGAAATAAATGGCAGCTATTGGTGATTGTAGCTTAAAACCAACCCGTAATGCCTCCAGGGTATGTTCCCAGTTATGTTCAGACAGGAAGGTGAACATGGGTGGCAATGTACAGATCATGACCCAGAGCAGGATCTGGGCGATCTCGATGGCCTTGTTGCTACGTTTCAGTGTATTCATGTGGACAAATATAATGGATGTGAATAAAATGGGCAAGCCGACCGGAGGGATCCGGGGACTTGCCCGCCGTTTGATTATTAATGGAAGATCATCGTGCCGATGCCCTCGGCCTCTTGGCGCTGGTTTTTCAGGTCGCTGTTCTGGATGGTGGTCGCGGTCTTCTTCACGTTCACCTTCCCGCCGAAGGTGTAGCTGACGCTCACGCCGAAGTTGGCCATCGAGATCCGGCTGACCGTGTGGCTCACGTAGTCGTGTCCGGCCGACTCACCCTCGAACTTCAGGCGGCCGAAGTTGAGCGGGCTCATGCCGGTGAGGGTGACGTTCAGCTTGTCCTTGAGGAACGACTTGGAGAGGCTGAGCATCCCGGCCTGGAAGCCGCTGTTCCACCCTTGCAAGTTGTAGCTCTTGGTCGAGGCCATGATGTTGGCGCTCATCCGGATGTCCCACGGGAGGGTCTGCTGGTAGCCGAACATGATGTTGCCCTGCCAGCCGTGGTTCTTGAGGTCGAGCTGCTCGCTGCGCACGTCGACGTAGGCGACGCTCCCGTTCAGCGTGAAACGGGTCTTGCCCGTGGCGTTCCAGTTGACGAAGGCGTTGAGGCCGGTCTGCTTGTTGCGGGTGATGTTGCCGTAGGTGCTGTTCAGCACGTTGCCCTCATAGAAGCTGTATTGCTCGATGCCGTTGTCGCAGATGCTCTGGCGGAGCGTCAGGTTGACCACCCACTTCGGGTTGAAGAGGTTATAGACAAGGCTGATGTTGTGTACCTCCTCGGCGTCGAGGTTGGTGTTACCGTAGCTGATCGAGGTTGGGTCCGAGCGGTCGACGTAGGGGTTGAGCAACGTGATGCCCGGCCGGCTGATGCGCAGGTTGTAGGCCGCTCCGATATTCTGCGAGTCGTTGATTTTATAGGAAAGGTTAGCCGAGGGGACAAGGTTGCCGTAGTCCAGCTTGAAATTGTCGGTCTGTCCCAGCCGGGCGACGACGTTCTGCCACGTGTGCTCATAGCGCAAGCCGGCGGTGAGCGACAGGCGCTGGATGTTTCCCCGGTATTCGGCATAGCCCGCCAGGATGCGGTTCTTATGGCTGTAGTCGAGGCTGCTCGACTCGTCCCAGAGTTGTTCTTCGCCCATCAGGTCGTAATAGTCCGAGCGCGAGGTGTTGTCGCGCAGGATATACTTGGCGCCCAGGTCGAGCTTGTGCCCGGCGGCGATCGGCGTGCTGAAGTCGGCCTGCCAGGTGTGCTCGATGGTGTTGTCTTTCGCGTGCGAGTAGCGGTCGGTCAGGTCGAGGAGATCGCTCGCCTGGTCGGTCTCGAACCAACTGTAGTTGTTGGTCCGCTGTGGCGCTGTCGTGATCAGGTAGGAGAGGGTGAGCATCCGCTCCTTGTTGCTTGCGAAGGTATGCTGGTAGTCGATACTACCATTGACAGACAGCCGATTGCTCTCATTGTCGTTGCGGGTCGTATAAGCCAGTCCGCCCAGCCCGGTCCGCGATTGACCGTCGATATCCATACCGAACCCCATGATACCGGCCGAGGCGGTGAGGAGGTTCAGCGAGTCGATCTCGTAACTCAGGTTCAGATTGCCCATCTGGATGTGGAAGCTGTTATCCATCACGCTTGAGGAGCGGAGTTGGCTCTCTCCCTCGCTGGTGAATTGCGTGCGGTTCACCTCCGTCTCGCTCTCCATGGGGAAAGATTCCATGACGTTGGCATTGATAGACATGCTGAACTTGTTTTTCTGCATGCTGAAGAAGGCACCACCGCCCGCGCCCCGGTTGGCCGCCATGCCGCGGATCGTCGCGCTGTAGTTGTTGAGGAGCTGCTTGCGGCTCTCGCTCGTCCGGTCGGTGATCAGGTTGAGCACGCCACCGACACCCTCAGCGTCGTAACGTGCGCCGGGATTGGTCACGACCTCGATGTCTTTGATGCTGCTGGCGGGCATGTTCTTGAAGATCTCGGATGGGTTGCTGCTCATCATGACGTTGGGCTTGCCGTCGACATAGACCTTGAAGCTGGAGCTGCCGTTGACCGTGATGTTATCGTTGCCGTCGACGGTCACCATCGGCACCTTGCGCAGCATGTCGAGGACGGAATTAGACTTGGCGTCAATATCGTTTTCGACACTGTAGCTCAGCTTATCGACCTCCATCTTGACCAGGGGCTTTTGGGCGACGATCTCAACACCCGAGAGGCGGGTTACGTCGTCAGTCACATAAATCGTATCGAGGCTAAGCGAGGTTTGTCCTTTCTGGATGGAGAAAGGGATGTTGACGTTCTTGCGGCCTACGGAGGTGAAGAGTACCCGATAGTCGCCCGTCCGTTTGACCGCTTGCTCAAAACGGCCCTCCAGATCGGTCGTCCCCATGGCGACCGGCTCCTTGTCGTCGTTGGCTTTATAGACCCGGATCGTGGCGAAGGGTTCGCCCTCGTGGGTGAGGGAGTCGACGACAACGCCCTGAATCTTGATGTCCTGAGCGATGAGACTTGTGGAGATGAACGCGCTTAACGATAAAGCGCTAATGGTTCGTTTAATGATCTTTTCCATATCGATGTCGTTTTATGCTTTGTTTCCTTTCTGGCACAAAACTACATCGGGAGGCGAGGGTTGCCTAGCTTTTTTCGACGAACGGCCGTTCCTCTTTCGACGAAAAAGGGGAAACGGCCGGATAAGCGTGAGAGGCCTGGTTAGAACGGCGGTTCTTCCGGTCCGCCAAAGCCTTCAGGACGGGCCGATTTCTTGCTGCCCATGCTGCCGAAGTTATAAGTGATGGTGAAGCCGATGCGGCGTCCGCCCCGCCAGTTTTCAGCGTCCTGATAGAAGCCGTCGCCCGAGGTGATGGTGCGGAACTTACGTGAGTCTAGCAAGTCGCGGGCATTGATACTTAACGTAATCTTCCGGTTGAAGAAAGACTTACGCAGGCCGGCGTCGAATGAGTAATTCGGCTCGCGGTGTCCTTGTGCCATCAACCGTTTGGCGTTGTAGCTGCCCGTCAACTGAAGTGAAATATCGTAAGGCAATTTCACGTTGGCGATCATGCGTGCGTTCCAAGAGAAGCTGGTCTCCTCGTCGCCAGTGACGGGATCTTGCGCTCCCTCGGGCAGGTAACTGAAGCCATCCAGTTTCGAGTAGTAGAGGTTGACCGTTGTCGTCAGATCGAGAACGTTATTGAACAGCCGGTTCTTGCCGACCAACTCCAGTCCGGAGGCCTGCATCTTCGCGACGTTCTCGCTGGTGGTGTACATGACGTTATCTTCCGTATTCAAGAAGCGGATACGCTGGATCACGTCGTCCGTCGCCCGATAATAACCGGAGACGGAGAGCGTATGGGCATCCCACGTCTTGATGTAATTCAACTCAAACGAGTGTGAGTATTCCGGTGTCAATTCCGGGTTACCATACGAGATGTTCGACGCGTCGGAGATGTTGCGGAACGAGTTAAGCTGTCCGCCCCATGGCCGGCGCAGCCGTCGGGTATAATTCAACTGGATCTCGTTGTTCTTGGGTAGGGCATAAGAGAGAAACGCGCTTGGGAAGAGTTTGAAGAAGTCCTTATTGAACTCATCAGTCGGTTCGCCCTCGAAAGCCTGGGCATAACTGAGCGACCGGGTGTTCACGGTCCAATACTCGCCCCGAAGGCCGGCCTGATAACTCAGGTTGCCCCATTTACCGCCTAAAGTCATATAGAGCGCATGTACGTCTTGATTATAGTAGAAGCGATTGAAAAGATCTTTGTCTTGTGTCGCGTCGGCCTCGGTAGTGCCACTGTAGGTGTCAACCGGACTTTCGTTACGGCTAAAGGTTCCTTTATAACCAGCCTCTATGCGGAGATTTTCTGTCAGTTTGTTGGTGTAGTCCAGCTGCGCTTCCCAGCCTTTATCTTTCATGTCTGAGTTTTGGAATTGGTAGGTTTGTTGTAATCCCATGGTGGGATCCGTATAGAGCGTCGACTGGCTGTAGATGTTATCGTTGTTCATGTTGAACTGATTATGAGTCAACGTGAAATCAAGATTGCTGTTTTCCGAGAATTTGTGGATGTAGCCCAACTCGATATTATACATACGCATCTTATTGTTACCATCATTCAGACGGTCGCTGGTGTAGATCGTATCGCCCAAAACGTTGCCTGACAGGTAATGGATCGTCTCGTCACTGTTACCGTTACCCATCATGCCCATAAGTCCGATGCGCAGGTCGTCGTTCTTGGTGATATGCCAAGTGGCTCCGGCTCGTCCAAACCAGTTGGAGTTGTCTCGGTTGGAACTGTTTGTCTGGTTCAGGAAGCTGTTATCGCTCGTGTTGGTTCGCTCTGTTATGCCACCGCCTTTCATTTGACTGTTTCTATAGTTGAGGCTGGCGTAGGCATCTACCTTACTGCTGTTGTAGTTGATGTTAGCGCTCGCGTTATAACCTCCATAGGTGTCGGCCCCCGCCTTGACACTGCCATAGTAACCCGCCTTGCGGTCTTCCTTGAGTACGATGTTTATGATACCCGCTGTTCCTTCAGGGCTGTATTTTGCCGAAGGATTGGTGATGACCTCTACCTCCTTGATGGTCTCGGCCGGCATCAGTTGGAGAATATCCGCCTGGTTGTCGGCAGTCAAACCTGAGGCTTTACCGTTAATCCAGATGGTCACGCTCGAGTTACCCCGCAAGGAAACCTGTCCTTCATTATCAACCTCGACGGAGGGAATATTTGACAATACGTCGCTTGCCGTACCACCTTCTGATGAGATGTCCTGGCTTGGGTCAAATACTTTCCGGTCGATCTCGAAACGCATGGCAGGCTTTTGTCCGACAATTTCTACCTCGTCCAGTACCTGTCCATCCTCGTTTAATGTCAATTGCCCGATATCAAGCACCTGGCTATTTCCAACGATTGAGAAAGTTTTTTTTATCTCTTTATAACCAATATAGGATATGGACAGGACATAATCACCTTTTCGTAAGCCGGAGATTTGGAACGAGCCGTCGCTAGCGGTGACCGCTCCACCCGAAAGTTGTGTTGAGCCAGCTTTTACTACGCTGACGTTCACGAATTCCATAGGTCCTCCAAGAGCACCATCCATGATTTTACCTTTAATATCTCCGGCTAGGGCCGGCATTGCGCATAATATTGTTCCGGAGAGGAGCAGACTAAATTCTCTTTTCATACACCTGTTTTTTTTCATCATTCTTATGGGCCTCGTTAGCGAAGACCGGATTGCTTAATTAGTGTTTATTGCGTTAGGACGTTATTGACCCGCTCGCATAACTAATGATCTTTTTTTATAATGAAGGTTTAAAACGGTTGATGAAAAGTAATCTTTTTTATCGTTTCGTAACAAAAACGGGACTATTTCTAGCAAATAAACGAAAAATATCCATAAATATAGACATCCTTATTTGGAGAGGGAATATAAAAAGAAAGGAAGCCTATTCTCATAAGCTTCCTTTCCAGTGATTCCGGAGCGATTCGAACGCTCGACCCACGCCTTAGAAGGGCGTTGCTCTATCCAGCTGAGCTACGGAACCAGCCTTAATTGCGCTGCAAAGGTATATAAATTTTTTTTGTTCGCAAATTTTTGAAAGATATTTTTTGAGAAAGGCATACAATAGTATGTGTAGACGCGCACGTACGTATGCGTTGTCTTTTACGATCGTTCGTGTGGGCTGCTAAGTACGTATGTGTCGGGCGACACGTACTATTGTGTTTTAAGGGTCGCATAACAGTGCGTTTCGGATTTCACTGCAGTGTATTCCAAAATTCACTGCAGTGTATTGAAAAAGGGCCTTGGGAAACCAGATTTTAGTCTGAAGGAAAATGTATTTTTGTCCGAAGGGAATTTGATTTTTCTTCGGACAAAACTTGGGTTTCTTTCGGACAAAATTTTGGCTTTACCAATAGCGGTAGGGATGAGCCTGTAGGGAAAGGTTTAGCGACATCCGCATCGGTTTGTCAATCAATGAAAGATTGCCTGTTTTTAAGATAAATGGGTGTTAAGCTTGAGACGTGTGCGGACCCGGCTAGAATGGATAACCCACGGCAAAGTGCCAGGCGAAATTATCCTTGAGGTTCGGACGGGTTATGGCCCAACGTCTTGAGCCCCGTTCCTGCGGATTGTAAGCTTTCATACCCGTATCGAAACGCAATAAGAAAAAGTCGAAATCCAGGCGAAGCCCTAAACCGTACGATACGGCAATCTCCTTATAAAAACGTGAAAAATCAAAATTGCCATCTTTTTGGTCTTCCAATTTCTTCGCTGTCCAAACGTTTCCGGCGTCGATATAGGCCGCCAGCTCGAATTTCCAAAACAGCTTGGTCCGATACTCTATGCTGAGGTCCAAACGGATATCACCCGATTGCAGGGCAAATGAGGTGCTGTCGGTTACCTGCATGCTTCCCGGGCCTAACTCACGTACGGACCAGCCACGCACGCTGTTCGCTCCTCCGGAGAAGTAAACACGCTCGAAAGGCAGGTAATCGGAATTTCCATAGGGAAGGCCTACGCCTACTCCGACATGGAAAGCCAGTTTATTTCGGTTGTCTAGAATGATGCCTCGGCTATAATCGAAATCGAATTTGGCATATTGGGCATATTCTGTCCCGAAAAGTTCATAGACCCCATTCTCGTTTTTGGCCGCTTTAGTCAGGTGCGAGAAGGCGTTCAACAAGTTACCGGCGATCTCAACGGAGGCTCGTATCGAATGGGTATTACGAAGTCTTTGTTGGGGCGAGCTGTTGCTGAAGGAATAGGTATAACCGGAAGCCATGATAAAGTGATCCGTGTAGTTATACAACAGCATGTAATCCGGTAGATCGGCAATAAAATCCTCCCGTATTTTGGGCAGGTAGACATAATTCAGGTCTAATAACCGGAACGTATGTTTTGCCTGCGAGTTTTGTCGGTCTTGCCAAAGGTAGCTCCATCCGCCCGAGAGGATAGCTCTCGTATATTCCGGTCTTGTTTGCAGGTTATAGCTTACCTTGACTTCTGTTGAGGCACGGCTTTTCCTTCGGAAATCGGAGCTCAGGAAAGGGAAAAGGAATTGCGGGAACAACATCGATCCCTCGGCACCCAGTTCCCAGTAATTGTCAGTCAGTCCATACTCACGTCCACCAGACAGGGACTCGTACGCTCCGCGGACCTTGGCGGTAAAGACTTCGGATCCTTTGAAAAGGTTCCGGTGCTGGTAACTGACGCTTGAGGCGAATCCCAAATCACCGGCCGAGTTGGTTCCCTCCAGGTCGACACCGACAGTATGCACTTTTGATGGCGCGGTGAGGATCTCGCAATCCAGTTTCATCGTGTCGTTCTCCTCAAATTCATTGAAGCGAATGTTCACGTTTTTCAGGGCACGTAATGAAGCGAAAGCGGAATAGGTCTGCTCCACGTTTCGTTCGTTATAGAGTTGGCCGGGACGAATGTAGGAACTTCGGATCAGGACGCTGGGGCGAAGCGATCTTCCCTCGGCGCCATAATTGATCCTCATGTTTCTCCATTGGACGGAATCTGTTACCTCATAAGGAATTCCGTTCGCCTGGCTTAAGGCGTCATAATCCGTATAGATCTTAACACTATTGATGTAATAGCGACGGTGATCTGATTCCGTGACCTCGCCACTTCGGGTCACTTGTCGGAAAGGACTTAGGGACATCTCCAGGTCGACGGCGTTTTCGTTGAATGAGCTGTCGGCCATATAGGTCAGGTAGTTCCTGTTGAACGCGTAATAGCCATGTTGTCTCAACAGTTTGGAGACTCTTTCCCGCTCCTCGTCGAGCAGGTCGCGGTCGAATAGCAAGCCAGGTTTGACCAGCGACTCATATTCTTCTGATGAAGGGTAAAAGGCGGACTTGAACCGGGAACGTACAGGCGGTTTCATGTGAGCCAGACTGTCAATCGACGGATCTTCCAGCGCCATTTTATAATCCCTGATCCGGTAAGGCACGTTGGGGGTGATATCGTAATAGACTTTGGCCTTTTTGTATTTGGAGGTATCAATCGAATAGGAGACTTGAGCGTTCATATATCCTTTGTTCACGAGAAAGCGCTGGAGCTCTTCCGCGGACTGGCTCACAAGGAGCGTGTCCATAATGACTGGGGGCTCACCCAACTTACGGAGTTGTCGGTTGATCCATTTCTTTTCGTTATGCCCGGACCATCCATAAACATACAATTGCCATTTAACAAGGCCAAAGACCTTGAAATTCGGTTGTTGGCGCAAGTAGGAATGTAAATCGTATTGTTTATTTAATGGTTCTGACGAACGGATCGTAACCTTGTCTAACAGATACTCGCCTTCACCTACGAATTTGGTCGAGCTACAAGAGAGCATCAGGAAAACAAATACGGCCGACAAACAGATATATGACAAAGAAAATCTCATCGTGATACCCAATATTGGTGCAAAAATAGATGAATTTAAAGAATATCCCGTACTTTTGCGTTACCAAAAATTCGGAAAAAGATGATCAGTAAGAATAAGATAAAACTTATTAAATCCCTGGAGTTGAAAAAATACCGTAATGAGCTTCAGTTGTTTGTCGCGGAAGGTAACAAGTTGGTGGGGGATATGCTCCCTTATTTCGAGTGCGAGCTGCTGGTCGCTAAATCCGCCTGGCTCAAGGCGCAAGGAAATATCGAGGCAAAAGAGGTGATCATTGCCGAAGAGGAGGATCTTCATAAGGCCAGCCTGCTTAAGACACCTCAAGAGGTTTTGGCGCTTTTCAGGAAGCCACATTACGATCTCAAGGAGGTATGTCCTGAGAAGGATTTGGTTTTAGCGTCGGATGGTATCCAGGATCCCGGAAATCTGGGAACGATCATTCGTCTCGCCGATTGGTTTGGTATCCGTCATATTGTTTGTAGTCTTGATACGGTAGACGCTTTCTCTCCTAAAGTAGTGCAAGCGACGATGGGAGCGTTGGCTCGGGTAAAGGTGCATTATACGGATCTGGAGCATTTTCTTACCGCTCCCCAGAATTCGGCGTTCCCTCTATATGGAACTTTTTTGGACGGTGAGAATATTTATGACAAGCCATTGAGGAATAATGGAATCATCGTCATGGGGAATGAGGGAAACGGCATTCGTCCCGCTATAGGAAAACTCGTGAACGAGCGGTTGTTTATCCCTAATTATCCACAAGGGGAAAGTACGTCAGAATCTTTGAACGTAGCGATAGCGACCGCTATTGTCTGTGCCGAGTTTCGCCGCAGGCAGGTCAACATTCTCTAGGTTGTAGAGTCGGAGAGGCTCGTACTTAAGAAGTCTTTCGGGAATTTGTTGCCATTGACGGATCCAATGGTCTGCCTCGTTCGCCAGGGATTCTGGCAAGGGAATCAATACACCATTAAAAAATGAGGTGTGGGCGATCTCTTCCGAAAGGGGATGGACACCAACAAAGCGACCTGAATCATCCAATTCCAAGTAGTGCATTGGGTAAACCTGTCGTCCAAGCCAAATGAAATGTGCCGAGAAACGTCTCATGTGTGATGATGTGGATTATTTGGTTGTCGTTTTAGCGTTCTCGTTGCGGCCATAATTATATCTCATGAGACTCAGGCTGTCCACATAAACCTTGTAATAAGCGGAGTCGGCACTATTAAGCCGGATATAGCCATAGACCCGTTTGACCCGTTTGGTTGAGACTGAAGATAGTGCGATCTCATGATAACCATCTTTCTCGAAGGTCCGGTCTATTACGATAGTCGTATCTCCTTGCTCCGCCGCAAGCCGGACTAATGTTTTCTGTCCTTTTGTTAATCCCCAAAAACGCATTCCAAACACGAAACGGCTTCCAGAAGGGAAGTTGATGGACGGATGGATATCGAAGGTTTGTCCATTGAATGCCGCTTTGGGTGAGAAGGTCAGGAATGCCCGGCGTGGCCAGATGTTTACCGAATCGCGGTTTGAGGTGGGCGTGGCATCCACTTGCACGTCTCCTAAGGCGACGATCTGCTTGTTTACGTCCGCTAAGACCCGCTCATAAACCTTCATATAAATATCCAGGTTCTTGCCATACCAAACCAATGAACTGTCATACATAGCCTTATCGATGCCATGCTTCTTGAATACCGACGCATATAAGGCAGCCTTTATCGTATCGTTCTTATAGGTGTTGTAATCGATGCCAATCAGGGATTCCGCCATCAACATATCGGTCATGACCCGTTGCATTTCCTTCTCGGATAAAATCTCATCAGGAACTTTGCTGCACGACATGAGAAGCACTAACGTTATAAGCCAGATATGTATGCGTGAACCCCCAACCATAAATCGCGTTATTTGGAAAGACTGGATGAAAAAGTGTTTCGGTAAAACAGTAACATTAAGAAAACCCCGACGCAAATAGCGGAATCGGCCAGGTTGAATATCGGGCGGAAGAAAACGAATTCCTTGCCTCCCCAGATAGGCAACCAATCGGGCAATACCGTTTGGATCAACGGGAAATAAAACATGTCTACTACCTTACCATGCAACCATGAGGCATAACCGCCACCTTCAGGAAACAAAGTCGCTAATTGCCCATAGCTGTGATCGAAAATGACTCCATAGAAAATAGAGTCTATGATGTTGCCTATCGCTCCGGCGAAAATTAAGGAAACGCAAGCGATAAAACCGAACTTATAGCCTTTTTTGATAATTTGATAAAGATAGTACCCAATAAATGAGACCGCCACGATACGGAACAGGGTAAGGAATAATTTTCCGCCTAATTCCAGACCAAAGGCCATTCCCGGGTTTTCCGTGAAGTAAAGGTAAAACCAAGGGGTGATCTCAATACTCTCATGAAGTTGCAGATGGGTCTTGATCCAAATCTTCAAGGCCTGATCAAGAATAAGGAGCAGCATTATGATAAACACCGCTCCCTTACCTTTAGAACATTTCATTTATTTTGCGCCTCCCTGTTTTGCCTCTATACTTAATGTCGCGTGGGGAACCGCACGCAAGCGCTCTTTCGGGATCAATTTTCCCGTCTCCCGGCAAATTCCGTATGTCTTGTTCTCGATTCGGATCAGGGCTGCCTGTAAATTCTGGATAAACCGCATTTGTCTTTGCGCCAAACGCCCAGCCTCTTCTTTAGACAATGTCGCCGCTCCCTCTTCCAGAACTTTGAATGTTGGCGATGTATCGGCAACATCATTACCGTCAGAGTTTGTTACGCCTGACCGCAGAAGGTCATAATCTCTTTTAGCGATCTCCAATTTCTCTAATATAATGGCACGAAACTCCTCTAATTCCGCGTCTGAATATCTCGTCTTCTCTGCCATACTCCCTACATATTTGTGGTTCAACAATTATTCATTAAAAAATATAAGGAAGAACCGGAATTATTGTTGCTTGATTCTGTCCTTCGTTTGCAAAGATAACATAAATCATCAGTTCTCTAGCAACTTTTCCGATTCCTCCTTAAATTTATTTAGATCTTTTTCCAGATTAGATTTTCTCGACCTTTACTGAAAGCTGGAAATCCTCAAAATCAAGGATCGTAGCGTCACTTACGACATCAACGACCTCAATGGATTCCGCCAAAACCTGTTTTGCGATGTAATCGTTGTATTCCTTAACGGTATCATCCATCTCCGGGCAGGACAGGACTGAGATCCGGACTTTGTCCGTAATGTCGAAGCCACTGCTTTTCCGGATATTTTGTACACGGTTCACCAACTCACGGGCCAATCCCTCTTTCTTCAGGTCATCGGTTACGGTGATATCGAGCGCTACTGTCAGTTTACCCTCGTTAGCGACCAACCAGCCCGGAATATCCTCTGAGATAATCTCTACATCCGCACGCTCGACAACAGCCTCTTGACCATCTACGGTTAATGTGAAACTGCCGGCTTTCTCGAATGCGCAGATATCCTCTTGGCTCATCTCCTGAATAGCGGCTGCCAATTTCTTCATGATCTTGCCGTAACGCGGGCCCAGTTTCTTGAAGTCTGGCTTGATACGTTTAACAAGGACTCCAGCGGCATTGTCGACAAACTTCAGCTCTTTTACGTTGACCTCATTCAGGATCAATCCTTTTACAGCCTCGATATTTTCCTCCTGGTTCATGTCCATTACGGGGATCATCAATGTATGAAGCGGCTGGCGAACCTTGATGTTTACCTTACGACGCAGTGCCAATACCATTGATGAGATTTCTTGAGCCATGCCCATCCGTTCCTCCAAACGAGCGTCGATCTTGCTCTCATCACAAGTCGGGAAGTTAGAGAGATGGACTGAGGTGACATCCTCACGGCCAGTAACGGCGATCAAGTCGCAGAACAACTTGTCCGCATAGAACGGCGCGATCGGAGCCATCAGTTTAGCTACAGTCTCCAAACAAGTATACAATGTCTGGTAAGCCGATAACTTATCCTCTGTCATGCCACCACCCCAGAAACGGCGGCGATTCAAGCGTACATACCAGTTACTCAAATTGTCGTTAACGAAATCCGAGATCGCACGGCCAGCACGAGTCGGCTCGTAAGCCTCCAGATAGCTGTCGACATCCTTAACTAAGCTGTTCAGCAAAGAGAGGATCCAACGGTCGATTTCAGGGCGTTTGTTCCATTCTACATCCGGCTCTGAATAGTTGAAGCCGTCAACGTTTGCGTAAAGGGCAAAGAAAGAATAGGTATTATATAAAGTACCAAAGAATTTCCGGCGAACCTCTTCTACGCCATCAACGTCAAATTTGATGTTATCCCACGGAGACGCATTCGTGATCATATACCAACGCAATGGGTCAGAGCCATACTTCTCGATGGTCGCAAACGGATCAACGGCGTTGCCCAAACGTTTGGACATCTTGTTACCGTTCTTGTCCAGGACAAGTCCGTTGGAGACAACAGCTTTATAAGCTACGCTATCGAAGATCATGGTGCCTAAAGCATGCAACGTAAAGAACCAACCACGAGTCTGGTCAACACCCTCGGCGATAAAGTCTGCCGGATAAACTTGACGATTATCGAACGCCTCCTTGTTCTCGAACGGATAGTGGATCTGTGCGTAAGGCATAGCGCCAGAGTCGAACCAAACATCGATCAGGTCGGACTCGCGCTTCATTGGCAGACCGCTATCGGATACGAGGATCACGTCATCTACATACGGACGATGCAAATCGATCTTGTCGTAATTCTCTTTTGTATATTCACCTGGCTTGAAGCCCATTTCATGATAAGGATTGGATTCCATGAGTCCAGCCTTAACAGCCTTGTCGATCTCTTGATAGAGTTCCTCGACAGATCCGACGCACTTCTCTTCCTTGCCATCTTCCGTACGCCAGATCGGCAGCGGCGTGCCCCAGTAGCGGCTGCGGCTCAGGTTCCAGTCTTGCAAGTTCTCCAACCATTTACCGAAGCGGCCCGTACCGGTGCTTTGCGGCTTCCAGTTGATCGTGTTGTTCAACTCGATCATGCGATCGCGGCAAGCGGTTGTCCGGATGAACCAGCTATCCAACGGATAATACAACACCGGCTTATCAGTTCTCCAGCAATGCGGATAATTGTGCACGTGCTTCTCGATCTTGAACACCCGGTTCTGCGCCTTCAGCATCATGCAGATCTCGATATCCAGAGTCTCATCCTTATCTGTCTTGGTTGGATCATAGGCGTTCTTTACGAATTTGCCTTGGAATGGATCATAGTCGGCTGCGTTCATACGAGTTTGCACGAATTCAGGATCCAAGTCTTCCAACTTAAAGAACTTACCAGTCATATCCACCATCGGACGCATATTGCCCTCTTTATCCTTCAGCATCAACGGTGGAATACCAGCCGCTTTAGCTACCCGGTCGTCATCAGCACCGAAAGTAGGCGCGATGTGGACAATACCTGTACCATCCTCGGTCGTTACATAGTCTCCTGTGATTACCCGGAAAGCGCCCTCGCCCGGATTAACCCAAGGCGTCAGTTGCTCATAATGCATATCGGCCAACTCGGAACCTTTCCATTCGCCAACGACACTGAAAGGAATCAGTTTATCGCCGGGCTTATAGTCCGACAAGGGGATTTCAGCCGCTTTGGGGTTGAAATAGGCCGAAAGACGGTCTTTACCCATAACGGCGGTCATAGGAATGCCCGTGTATGGATTGTATGTTTGTACGGCTACATAGGTGATGTTGGGGCCTACGCAAAGCGCCGTATTGGAAGGCAATGTCCAAGGCGTTGTGGTCCAAGCCAGGAAGAATGGATCACCAAACTGTGCCATCTCCGGTTTCGGATCAAGGATATGGAATTGTGCCGTACAAGTTGTATCCTTGACGTCACGATAACAACCCGGCTGGTTCAGCTCATGGGTACTCAAGCCTGTTCCTGCGGCTGGAGAGTAGGGCTGGATCGTATAACCCTTGTAAAGAAGGCCTTTCTTATAAAGTTCTTTCAGCAAGTACCACAAGGTCTCGATGTAACGGTTATCGTAAGTGATATAGGGGTTCTCCATATCCACCCAATAACCCATCTTTTGGGTCAGGTCCTCCCATTCGCGGGTGAATTTCATCACGTCGCGGCGGCAAGCCTTGTTATACTCCGCGACAGAGATCTTCTTGCCGATATCCTCTTTCGTGATGCCCAATGATTTCTCGACACCCAGCTCGACCGGCAGGCCGTGCGTGTCCCATCCCGCTTTCCGGTTCACCAAAAAGCCTTTCATAGTTTTGTAGCGGCAGAAAATATCCTTAATGGAGCGGGCGATCACATGATGAATTCCGGGCATACCGTTAGCCGAGGGCGGTCCCTCGAAAAAGACGAATGACGGATGTCCCTTACGTGTTTCCAAACTCTTGTGGAAGATATCGCCATCTTGCCACCGTTTCAGCACCTCCTTATTGATGTCCGACAGGTCGAACTTGGAATATTCGGCAAATTTCTTACTCATATCTTGTGTGTTTATTCTAAATCTCAAAAAATTGCCGCAAATTTAGGGATTTTATTCGGAAATACCCTGTCCTGACGTAATTAATTCAGTTCGGCACTATTCTCCAAAGCAAGGATAATCTTTCTTTAAGCTTTTTCTTTTATGTTTTCCCGAGTGGCAATCAGCATCGCGACCACCTCTGAATAGTTGGCGGTGCCTGAGGATATCCGGTTTCCCCGGAGGAAAAGGTCGTAAATCCACTCTTGAGCCGCGCCTACTATTGGATAGTATAAGGCTTGCCAATATGCCGCTTTCTTGTCGTAGAGTGTCAGGATTTCTGGACGTATCTGCTCTAACCAGGCCCGATACTCATTTTCCTCGAGAACTTGTCGGGCATTGTTCGCAACGTAAGGTAATAACGAAAAGTAGCCGGAGAAGCGGATGGCGGCCTCGTCGCTCGCCACGCATCCGAGATAGGCATGGAAATTGGCTTCCGCCTCATTTGATACGCCCAGCAGATGCGATAATTCATGGAGGTAGGTGAAGGGGTATTGCGACGGGAGCAGGCGCTGGTTCAGATGGAACTCCGCCAAGAAAGGACCCATGTAGCCCGTAACGCCTACGCCGCTCATGAGCCTTGGCAGGAGCATCGGCTTCGCCTGGAGGCGCGCCGGCAAGGCGGCGAGGCCCAGATTGGCGGTCGCGTCTTGGCTGAATGCCTTGGTCGCTATCGTCGCCATACGGCTTGGGGGAATGGCCCGCGGGTCGGGGCCGGCGTCCCGGTAAGAGGCGTTCAACCCTTCAGTGTAATCGTCGAGGAACGCGCTGAAAGCCTCCGACGAGAAAGGGGTTGGCCGGAGGCCCGTCCGCGCGTAGAAATCCATCCTGAAATAGTTTAACCCCCAGGCCAGGTAAAACCAGGCATAGGCCCATATCAGGTACTCGCCCACGAACGCGAATGACGACCAAAAAGGCTTTCGCCGCAGGATCGCTCTCGCCGCGTACAGTATGAGGAATAATATGCTTCCATAAATGAGGCAATCGCCCACGGAGAAGGGGACGCGGCTGGAAAGGGCGGAAAAGAGGCCCATCAAGAGGGGGTAGACGTGCCTCGCGTACCATTCGCACCAGGCAGGCTCGAGCTTGAGCGCCTGGATGAGCGCGAGCAGGCAGGCCGCCACGATCCACCGGCTTTTCACCCGCCCCGACAACGCTTTAACGCGCTCTTTCCATCTCCTCATGATATTCAGCTCCTTTCATTGCCCTCACGCGCGATCATCTCTTCCCGGCTACGACTGGCGGTTACGAGGTAGACACCACAAAAGATCATAAGTACCGCAAAGACTTTTGTCATGTTGAAAACATCCAATCCCCAGGCGACCGCTACAGCGCATGATACGACCGGTTGTACGTAGTTATACATTCCAGCGACCGTCGGTCTCAACATTTTTTGTCCTACCAATACCAGCATGTAGCTAAAGAAGGTGCCGCCTATTACGACGAATGTTAGCGCTCCTATTTCCTGAGGACCTAAAGCCAGCCAATCGGTTGCCATTAAGTCGCCAGAAGAGAAGGGGAGCGTGAAGATAAACGCGTAGGTGAACATCCATTTCATGATGGTTACCAGTGAGTATTTTCCCACAAAATTCTTGAACAATACGATGTAGGAGGCGTAGCTCAATTGGGCTAGAAGGACTAATAGATCTCCTAAAATCGGATTATCTCCTGGTGTTTGCGCTTGTGCTTGATGACTTCCCATGATCAGTAACAAAGCGCCACCTGCGCCTGCCGCGATACCTAATACCTTTTTTCCAGTGATCGGCTCTTTCAGGAAAATGGCGGCCAGCGCCATGGCCCAAAGAGGCATGCTGGTCGTGATGATGGACGCGTCGCCCGGTGAGGTCAGCCCTACTCCAAAAATAAAGCAACCTTGGTTGAAGACGATGGCCAGTAGTGAGGCAACCAATAATTTTGCCATATCTTTATGTCCGACATGCTCAGGTTTCCTGAAGAAAGAGGTGATCCAGAACAATACCATCGCTCCGAAGATCCTTAAGTCAGTTACCACCAAAGGAGTGACCGCACCACCGACCATCACCAGTTTCGCCAGCGGCGACATCAAGCCCCACATCACGTTAGCCCCTAACATTGAGGCATGTCCTTTCCAACAAAATTTTTCCATATCTATCTCTTCAAATCAACGAATCAAAACGTGTGGCAAAGGTACGGTTTTCCTAAAAAGAATCGCTTCCTGTTAATTGTATTTCGTGGTATGGAAATTGGGATGCTTTGTTAGCTTTGGACTTAAAGGAAGTGATCCTTTAGGGTTATTTTTTAATTAATAAGTTTTATATTTGCGAATATATAATTAAGAGATTATGAAAGTAAAATCATTTTTGCCCTATTTTGTTATCTTTTGTTTTTGCTTGAGCACGACATCGTGTGTCGTAACCAAGCATGGTCATAAGCCGCCTCCACCGCCGCCTCATCATCATAAGATGCCTCCAGGTCATGCGAAAAAGGCACATGGAGAGAAGTCCGCTAAGTATTATGCGCCGGGCCATCATAAGAAATAAAAAAGATAGGTCCGTTTGGGGAGATATGGATTTAGCTTGATGATTCTCTTTGTTGGCATGATCTGGAAAAACGGGATTGGAAATAAATTATGACGCCTGTCGTATGAGGTGAAGAATTGGGAGTGTAATCTATTTACGATGCCTGTTCTTGAGGAACTATAATGCCTGTTGAGGTGAAGGTGAGAGTCCTTCTGGTTTAATTCGCTAATTACTAATACCATTTGATGTTTATTTATGAGTGTATTGTCTAGGGAGAATATTGGTTGGGTCGATGCCTTGCGGATCTTGGCCTGTTTTTTGGTCGTATTCTCGCATAGTTGTGATGGGATGGTAGCCCATTTTGATATGAATAGGGAGGCTTTCTTGACAGGGGTCTTCTCTGGCAGTATGGTGCGTTCTTGCGTGCCACTTTTCGTCATGATGACGGGTGTGCTTCTTTTGCCTACGAGCCAGCCAATGGGCGCATTCTATCGTAAGCGGATTGGACGGATTGTGGTACCCATGCTTTTTTGGTCGCTTCTTTTGCCGATCCTGTTTTTTCTCTATTTCAATTATGTCAGTCCGGATACGCGTAATCCGCAATTGTCCGTTGCCGATTATACCCCGCTTACGCTGATCCGGAAGCTCTATACCTTTATTTTCAATTTCAATTTCGATACGGTGCCTTTTTGGTATCTTTATATGTTGATAGGGCTTTACTTATTGATGCCGGTGCTGAGTCCTTGGTTGGCTAAGGCCTCAAAAGGAGACTTGGAGTTGGTCTTGAAGATTTGGGGCGTATCGTTGGTTTTGCCCTACGTGAAAATGTTTGCTCCTTTGGCGGGTTATACGGGCAACTGGGGAAATATGAACATTTTGGGAGTCTGTGATTGGAATGATTATGGAACGTTTTATTATTTCTCTGGCTTTGTGGGTTACTTGATTCTGGCTTATTACCTGCGACGCTATCCGTTGGATTGGAGCTGGAGGAAGATGTTGATGATTACGGTCCCGATGTTCTTGGTCGGTTATGTGATAACCGCTTATGGATATGTGATGACCCAAAATTATTTCCCGGGCAACTATGCTTATTTGGAGATCGTGTGGTATTTTGCGGGCATCAATGTCTTTATGATGACTTTCCCGGTCTTTGTTATTGTCCAGAAACTGAACGCGAGGAACCGTTCATGGCTCTCAAAGCTGGCCTCCTATACATTTGGCATTTATCTTTGTCATTTCATCTTTGTCTTTATGTGTTTCGATCTTTATGATGTGGACGGTTTGCCCTATTTGATCCGCATAATCTGCACGGCATTAACCTCTTTTGCCTTATCGGCTATTGTAGTGGCTCTCATGTCTTCCTGGAAATTGACAGCCCGGTTTGTGAGGTGAGTTTATATATTATTCACCATCGCCTTGAAGTTGCGAATAAGTCCTTCATATTTTGCCCTTTTGATTGCTGAGCCTTTGAAGATTCTTCTGTAATCCTCGAGGGTGAGATGATGTAGTGTTTCTTCGTCAAGAGACAGGAATTCTGAGGATGGATGGAATTCTGGAATGTTTGTCGGGGAGGCAAAACGATTCCAAGGGCAAGCCAATTGACAGCTGTCGCAGCCATAAAGACGATTGCCCAGCAAGGTCGCCTCCTGATGAGGAATTTCGCCTTTATGCTCAATTGTTAAATAGGAGAGGCAATGGTTGGCGTTAAGGTGTCGTGGAGCCTCAAGAGCGCCTGTTGGGCAGGCTCGCAGGCAACGATCGCATGTGCCGCAACGATCTGGCATCGGACGGTCTTCGCTTTCTATTGACAAGGTTGTTACGATTTCGCCCAAGAAGAAGAAAGAACCTTTTCCAGGAAGGATCAGGCAGCTGTTTTTTCCGATCCAACCTAAACCAGATCTCCAAGCCCAATAACGCTCAAACAGTGGAGCGGAGTCGGTAAATACTCGGGCTTCAGCCTTAGGCAGTTGGAATAGAGGAGTCGCTTCTGTCTGGATCGCTGTCCAAAGCTGTCGGAGTTTCTCTCGGACAACATCATGATAATCTTTGCCATAAGCGTAATAGGCAATATGAGGTAATGCCGGATCTCGCCTGGATGCCGGATAGTAATTGATCGCTACGCTGATAATAGAGCGTGCTCCATCAACAAGGCCTTGGGGATCCCGCCGGATTTCTCGATGGTTGGCCATATAGGTCATTCCCGCATGATAACCTTTTTCCAGCCAATCATCAAGGTGTTGGCATTCGTCGTCTAAAGGCTTGTCGATGGAAGCTATGCCGCATGCGGAGAAGCCCAGCTCCTCCGCCTTCTGTTTGATCCATTGGGCGACATTTGTCATGATGCCTTGCTCTGATCCTGTTGATTGGGGATTCCACATTGCTCTTTGGGGCAGTTGCTACAACCGCAACAACATCCGTCCGTAACCTTGCCTTTCGTGAAGAAAAGAAGATAAATCCTGCGCATGAGATAGGCCACCACTAGGATTCCGATGATAATGATCGCTATTTCTTGGAACATGTCAATTTCTGGTTGATTAAACAAATAAGCTGCCTATCTGGAAGACGGCGAATGAGACGATCCACGCTAGTGCGCAGGTATAGCCAATCACGAACAAGCCCCATTTCCAGGAATTAGATTCCTTGACAATCGCCGTAACGGTCGCGATACATGGGAAATAGATTAAGACGAAGAACATCAGGCTTAATGCGATAAGTGGCGTGAATACGAGATTCCCTTCCGCGTCACGCTCGTTGGCCAGTCGCTCGGATAAGCCCTGCTCGTCGTCGGCGTCACCTGTATAAAGGACACTTAATGTGCTGACAACAATCTCTTTTGCCGCCATACCTGAGAGCAGGCTGACACTGATTTTCCAGTCGAAACCGAGAGGTCTTAATATGGGCTCTATCGCTTTTCCAATATGGCCGATGTAGGAATTCTCCTGATGATCCATCGTGCGCAAGTGCTCGATTCTGGCCAATTCATTCGCCTTCTCTTCTGCGCTTAATGTGGCGGATTGCTCTGTCTCCGCGATTTGTCGGTCGAATAACTCGCTTTTTTCCGTATGGCGTGGGAAATACCCCAGGAACCAGATAATGATAGAGGCTACAAGGATAATACCTCCCATCTTATGCAGGTATTGCTTGGCCTTTTCCCACATATGGATCAAGATTGATTTGCCGGTTGGCATACGATAGGGGGGGAGTTCCATGACGAAAGGAACATCCTCGTCGTTAAACAGGTAACGGCGGAATAGGCGGGCCATCAAGACCGCCAGAAGAATGCCTGTTACATAGATTGCCAGCAGGATTGCTCCTCCATTCTTAGGGAAAAAGGCGCTGGTCAGTAAAACATAGACCGGAAGTCGTGCGCTACAGCTCATTAAGGGGTTGACCAGCATCGTGATCATCCGGCTGTTGCGGCTTTCGATCGTTCGTGAAGCCATGATGGCGGGCACGTTACAGCCAAAGCCCATGACAAGGGGAATAAATGATTTACCGTGTAATCCCATCTTGTGCATGATCTTGTCCATGATGAAGGCGGCCCGGGCCATATAGCCGGAGTCCTCCATGAATGAGATGAAGAAGTAGAGGATAAGAATGTTGGGAAGAAAGACGATGACGCCTCCAACACCACCGATAATACCATCAACCAGCAGATCCTTGAGTGGGCCTTCCGGCATGTGTGATTGGACAAGGTTACCGATTAGCTCTACCAACGATTCGATCCAGCCCATCGGATAATCGCCTATGCGGAACGTTGCCTCGAACATGATCCACATGAAGAGCAGGAAGATCGGGAAGCCTAATACCTTGTGGGTGACGATCAGGTCGATGATTTGTGTGCTGGTCGCCTCCTTTATCTTGTTTTGTTCAAATGTCTCACGTAAGGCGCCTTGGATAAAACCGTAACGGGCATCGGTCAAAGCGGTCTCACAATCGGTAGAGAGCAGTTCGCTGATTTGCGCGGCATTCCGGTCCCGTTCTTTCAGGAGGTCCGCGCCATTGGGATACTCCTTAATGTGACGCTCAATCTCGCTGTCGCCCTCAAGCAACTTGATGGAGAGATAACGCTTGGAAATGCTGGTTGGTATATCGGCATTCTTTCTCAAGGCATGAGCGATATTCTGGATCCCTCTTTCCAGTGAATCCCCATAATTTATATGGATATGTCGGATGACCGGGTCTTGTTCTTCATAAACTTGGATAACTCTTTGGAACAATTCCTTGACTCCGAAACCACTCTTGCTGATCGTGGGGATAATGGGTGTTCCGATCATCTTGGCCAGTGACTCATAGTCGAACTTGTTGCCTTGATTCTTGAGCTCGTCGAACATGTTGAGCGCGATCACCATCCGAACGTCCATATCGATCAGTTGGGTTGTCAGGTAAAGGTTACGCTCCAGATTCGACGCGTCGACTACATTGATTACGACATCAGGTTGCGCCTCGTTCAGGTGCTTGCGTACATAGAGCTCTTCTGGTGTGTAGGCGGAAAGGGAATAGGTTCCCGGCAGGTCGACAATGCGAAACGTGTAACCGTCTTGATGGAAAATGCCCTCTTTGGCGTCTACGGTTACGCCACTGTAGTTCCCGACGTGCTCGTGTGCTCCCGATGCAAAATTAAACAGGGAGGTTTTGCCACAATTGGGGTTGCCGACCAAGGCGACATTGATTGTTTTTCCTTTATGGAGGGCGATTTCTCGCCAGTCATTATCAGAGGGGGAGATATACGAGCCGGCGTCTCGCTCTTTTTCATTAATCTTGGATTGGTATTCTTTCTCGAATTCAGCTTGACTGACCACCTCGATCATGTTTGCGTCCTTGCGACGAAGTGATACGTCGTAGCCCATTACCCGATAGTGGATTGGATCTTTCAATGGGGCGTTTTGGATTACCAAGACCTCTTTTCCTTTGATAAATCCCATTTCGATAATACGTTTGCGGAAAGCTCCGCGACCCATGACTTTTACGATAACGCCCTTATCGCCTGTGTTTAGTTCTGATAGTCTCATTTGCTCATGTAATACGTCGCGAATTTACCGCATAATTGAATCACGGGCAATACTCAGATGTAGGTATTTCTTGATAATCTCTGATCCTGAAAAGACACTAGGCGTGACTGATGATGAAAACGCTCCGTTTCTCCGATACGAATCTCAGGGATTTTGTGTATGTTCGCGCCATAAGGAAAGTAAGAACAATTAAAAATAGGAGGAAAATAATGAATAAGCGTGTCGCTCTTTGGTCGTTTTTTGTGGTGATGATGTTGTGCTGCTGTTTCTCATGCCAAACGAAATTGGATGATTTTGTCTTTACTTATTCGTTGGAAAGTCCGGGAAACTATAAGATCCAGGTTTCTTTTGATGACCAGAAGAACTATAAGGTTGAGCGTTATAATTATTTCATGGACAACTTTGCCCGTAAAAGGGATCCGAAAATCCTGGAAGGCACATTGACTGACGGGGAATTCGAACAGGTTCGTACCGTTTTAGGGGAAGCCCGTATTTTTGATATGAAGGACTCGTATGGGTTTGAGAAAGAGGTGAGCAGTAAGGATATGGGTGAGGTCCTGACACAAGTTTACCTGAAATCGGAAGGTAAGGAAAAATACATCTCCATCCGTGATATGATGAATGAGAAGTTCCCGCAAGGCTATATTAAGTTGGTGAAATTCATCAATCAGTTTTGTGTGGATCATCCGGTCGATGAATAATGGAAAATATTGAGGAAACGAACGAGTTGATCCTCTGTCTTGGATCGAACCGGGAACGGGAATGGAATATAGGGCGTGCGGCGGAACGGCTGCGCGCTTCTTTTGTTTCCGCACGTTTCGCTCCGGCGGTTTATACGACTCCGGTTGGGTGCGCCTCCACGATCCCATTCCTTAATCAGGTTGTCATAGCCTATACTTCATGCTCTATTGAGGAATGCCGGCGATTGATCAAGTCGATAGAGGCAGAATTGGGCCGGACCGCCTCGGATAAGGCGGCCGGACGTATTCCGATCGATATCGACTTGTTGTGCTGGAATGGCCAGGTGCTGAAAGCCGATGATTGGGCACGTGGCTATGTCGCTGATGGTGTGCGTTATTTATTGGGGCCGACATCTTCCAGAACCGGACGTAAATAGGCCGCGTGGGTCGATATCCGTTTTTCTGGTGGCGGAGGTGTCATGTAGTTCTTCCCATATAATTGGGAAAGATAGGCATCCGCGTTATTGGGTCCATAAAATGAATGGCCCTCGAATGTGTACTCACGTAAGGGGAAAATCTCCTCATAAGCGAAGTAGCGGCGCCAGGGAGTATCGAATCCATGCCCGATCAAGCAATCCTTGTCTAATTGTAAGTTCGCTTTAGCCTGTTTGACGGCTTGGCGCAGGTAGCGTTTTGCCAGGACCCGGAGTAAAGGCTTGGAATAGGATACGACTCGTTTGGCAAGCGAGTGCTGTTTGTCCAGTTCAGCGTCCAATCCTTTGCAAAGCAGGTAAAAATAGGTCTTCGCTTTTTGCTCTTTCCGCAATATCTCCGGTTGGCGATGATAACGGTCCGCGGGGAAGATATCGATGAAGAGTCCCATCTGATATTTCTTTTTCTCTATTCCGGTGGAGATGATCAGGCTTTTCTTGTCCCGTATCTTGCAAGGAAGGGCGAGATAGTCGTAATTCGGATCGGTCTCGCGGGTTTGCAAGAACAGGTCTGATGGTAGTTCTTGTTGGGCAATTTGGATAAAACGATCATAATCTTCACGGATCATGCAAATGTCCAGGTCGTCGTCCCAAGGAATAAAACCTTGATGCCTGACCGCTCCCAGCAGGGTGCCAGAACACATCCAGTACCGCAAGTGGTGCTCGCGGCAGATGTAGTCTATGATCTTAAACATCCTGGTCATGACCAGCTGCGCCTGGCGTAGGATGGTCTCGCCCGATTTACGATTGTCCGGGAACAATTGATCGAAATCTATCATAGAATTCACTTTGTTTTAAATAGATGAAATCGTCGTATGCCCGCGGCCCTGAAGCAGATTAACAAAGACTCAGAGAAGACCACCATCATCGCGACAGTCGTCGTGTCGAGGGCTGAGCAAAGATACAAAATAAATAGACCGGTTATATGTACGATCGACGTAATAACGATGGTCCAGTTCGTGTAATGAGGATGTCCCATGGCCGCCAGGAAGGGATAACCCATTAACATTGATGGAATTGTGACGAAACATCCGCTAACCAGGACCAGATAGACCGATTCTATATTCGGGTCTGCCGTGCCATAGACGATCTGTAGCACGATAGAGGACAACGCTAAAGCTGCCGCGACACAGAATATATTCGCGAAAGAGATCCTGTAGAATATCTTTTTGAAGAAACCGACGTCGCGGCTCTTCGCGATATGCGGGAAGAGGACGCCGGTGAAAGGTGTCAGTAATTGGTTATAGGCCTGATAGAGCTTCTCTGCCGCGGAATAGTAACCGACAGCCGTGTTACCGCAAACCAATCCGATCAGGAATGAGTTGCTGGTCGTGAAGAGCGAGGTGGATGCTCTCGACAGGAAATACATCGAACTTTCCCGTAAAGCCTCTTTTAACCCTTTTAACGTAGGCCAGTACCAACGCATATCCATCTTGGCGTAGACAATATACAGGCTGACCAGGCCGGCCAGCACAAATCCGAAGCTGTAGCATACCGGAACCAGCATATAGTCTTCCGGTTTCCGGATGAATATGAAGAAAGGTATGAAGCTCAGTGATTTGGCGATAATGTTGAATACCGTGATGTATTTCATGTTTTCCATGCCTTGGAAAAACCACATCGGGAACATGACGTTGCCGATGATGATACCGAAATAGAGCAGATAGAAAAGGGCATCTGTCCGGAACTTATCGAATCCTCCGATCAGGATGAGCAGGATCAACAGGCTGACCAGGCAAAGCAGGAAACGCCCCGTCATGGCGCTGTTGAGGTAATCGTTGATCGCTTTCGGGTCGCTCCGGTGCTGCGAGATGTATTTGGTGGCCGACAGGTTGAACCCGAAGTCGGTGAACATCACGAAATATTGCATCAACGAATAGCCGAAGGTGACCAATCCCCAGCGCTCCACACCCAATACCCGGAACAGGAAAGGGAATGAGATCAGGGGCAGGAGGTAATTGACCCCTTGCAACAATACCAGCGAGATGAAATTGACCGCCATCGGGCTTTTAAGCTTCTGTTTGATCGCCATGCTATCCTCCTTATCCTAGATCACGTAAGTCATCGATGGTCCGAATGTTGTAGTTCGCTAAAACCGCCGATTGGGCAATATCCCGCCCATTCAGCCCGGTGTCTGTCAGGTATTCCCGTCCCATGCGTCGCTGTGTCCAGCGGATCACCTGGTCGATCATAGGGGTCGGTTGGCCTAACAATGCTCCAAGCGACTTGATGATCAATAGTCCGTATGGGATATCTTCCGTGAAATAACGGTTTGAATAGTCAACCACATAGCCTTTCTCTTGTGGCGTCATGCGCATCTTGATGCCCTTGAAGGCGACAATGGAGCGAATTTTGCGTGTCAACGAAACCTCGTCTGTTGATTCGTAATAGGACAGCAGAGAGGGGATTTCCTCCTGGCGGATAGGCAAGGCACGCAACATGGCTTGGAATTCCTCATCGCACTCGATCAGCACCTTCGAGCTGAAATCGTCCCACTCCTCGTAGAACAGGATCTCATGGTCATACAAATCGCCCTCAATAGGCGAGAGCATACCATAAATACGCGACGGATGCAAGAGCGGATTGCTGTTGGTCAAGGCCGCTTCCAGATAATGGCCCAAAGGATAGGTTGGGGTCGACAGCGCGTCGCTGAAGAACCCGGCGAGTCCTTGCAGGTCGCTATGACGATTGCCGCCTATTTTTAAGGAGGACTTATAACCCTTCAGGTCGGCCGCTTGCCCGTAGCGGGTTACCCGGCTGATGAACGGGACCCGTTGGAAACCGAACAAGCGTTTGCCTTCGCCCAACAGGTGACGGGCCATCCAGAAGAAACCGCTGCTGCTTACGACGGAGCCGATCTCCTGTTGTGGCCCGACGAATGGGGCAATTTGCCTCAGGACCGGCTCGATCATGTAGCCGGGAACGCATAAAAGGATCACGTCTGAAGAGGGAATAACCTCCTCGGGGCGGTTGGAGGCCTGGTGAATCGTCCCATGGATCACCTGCCCCCGACAGTCCGTAACATCCAGGTGGTTGGACCACTTCTCGGGATGACCGGTCAGCAAGTTGACCCGGTAACCCCGGTTGCTGGCGCTGGCCGCTATGGTATGGCCGAGGCTTCCGCCTCCGCAAATGCAGATCGTCTGAAAATTACACATACACTCAATGTTTAAACCTTAAAAACAGGACAATGCCTCTGTCAACCGATCGTTGTCGCGCTGGTCGCGGATAGCGATCCGGATGTACTGCCGGCCATTGAAACCAGCCTTAGTCGCGCAGTTCTTGATCAGGATATCCTTCTCAAGCAAGGCCGCGCATAGTTTTTCCGACGTGAAAGGTGGTAAGACCTCGCACAGGAAATAATTGGCTTCTGATGGGATCACCCGCAAGAATGGGATCTTCCTCAAATTATTCTGGAACCGCTCGCGCTCAGCCAGGAACCGCTCGCACGCCCGGTTATAGTCTTCCTTGTATTTTATGAATATCTGCATATAGAACTCGGCGAACGAGTTGATATTCCAGATTGAGATCTCCCGCTTCATGGCCTCGATCAGTGAACGGTCGCCCGAAGCGAGGAACCCGAGTCGTAATCCGGGTACGCCGTATGATTTCGAGATGCTCTTGATGACGACCAGGTGCGGATTCTCGTCGAGCAGTTCCGTATTGAGAAGCGACAGCCGGTTCTCCGGGTGCGCGAAGTCGAGGAACGACTCGTCGACGATCAATCGGATGCCCTCCTGGCGGGTCCAGTCGATGAGCGAGAGCAACTCGGCTTTCGACAACAGGTTACCCGATGGGTTGTCAGGGTTGATCACGATCAGCTGGCGGATGCCTTTGTCGCGGAAAAAGGCGATAAGGTCAGAGCTGGTGTAACTGAAATCACCGTTGTCGGGCAGGTATGGGATCCGGTGCTCCGGTTCCAGCCGGTTGGGATACTCCTCGAACGTCGGCAGCGTGATACCGGTCGGGCAGGAGGGGAACACACGGGTGTAGGTGTTGATCAACTCCGCCGCGCCATTGCCCACGATAATCTGTTCCGGATGTATGTCGGCATAGCGTGCCGCCAGTTGGGCGTTGACCCGCATGCCGGAAGGGTATTCTGTCAGCAACGTGTCGAAATTGGACTTGATCTCCTCTTTCAACCGTTTGTTCGGGAAATAGGGATTCACCAGATAACAGAAATCCAGCAACATCGGGAAACGCCAGTAGCCTCCGAAGCGGCGACTGTAGAGCGAGAGCGCCTGATCGCTCTCCGCGAAGAGCGCCTCGGCATTGTTCAGGTCTTGCTGGTCGTCGATCTCGTACCATTTCTCAGTCCCGATAACCAGGGCTTTCAGGTCCGGTTTGTTCAAGAGCGAGATCACCTTCAGTACCTGCTCATAATATTCATTATTGCCCAGGGCCTTGCAGTAAGCCACAAGGAACGGGACATATTTGTTGCGCGAGAATTCCTTGCTGAACTTATAGATATTGACCGTCTTATAGTAGGAATCCTTTTGGTCGAACTGGAATGCCTTCTTGGCGATGAAATTGGAAATGCGGTTCTCCTCGTCGAGCGTGACGACGGTGCCGTCCATCCAGCTCTCATACTTGGCGACCACCGCCAGGTTGGGGGCAGGGTCGTTTACCAGTCGTGGCAGGATACTGTCGGCGAAGATCAGGTCCGACTCGAGCAGGATCGTCTCATCCTCCACGAGGAACTCTTTCGCCAGGTAGAGCGAGTAGATGTTGTTTGTCTTGTCGTAGATCGGGTTCGAGATGTAGATGATGGGCGTGTTATGGATCTTGTTGCCCAGCAAATCTCTCACTTTCTCGCCTTTGTAGCCAATCACGATGATGATTCGTTTCAAGGCAAGGCGTTCCAACTGTCCGATCATGCGTTCGATCAAGGTTTGTTCGTGCACTTTGACCATGCACTTCGTGTTCTCGCGGGTCAGCTCGCCAAGGCGCTTACCCATTCCTGCCGCTAGTATGATTGCTTGCATAATTGTTATTTTTCTGTTGTTATTGTGCTAGACGCGTCTTTCCCGGAAATCGCTGCAAGCTCCCTCTTCTGTTCGGCACAAAGCAGGCCTAGGAAGACCATCATGAAGAAGCCGCGGTTACTCGTGAAAGTCGCGTCGGCGATATTCTCGATCAGGATATACCCGATAATCAATGTAACGATCACCAATGTCCGGGTCTGTTGGGTCCTTATGAAGAAAAGAGCCGCTTTCCTGAAGATATAGATCCAGAAGGTGAGGAAAAAGAATACTCCCGCCATGCCAAACTGGGCCAACGAGGGGTAATAAGTGTCCGCTATGAACTTATGATAGGTCTTGGAAAGGCCCCAGACCGTGTCGATCCCGTATTCCTCATAGATGCCAGAATAGTATTCGCCGGAGGCATGGGTCGCGAAACTGGCCAGACCGCTGCCAAAGGGAAAATAATCCTTCAGGATATCGATGGAGGTGGAATAGAGTACGAAACGGGCCAGAAAATCCTGTTCGTCACCCGCTTCTGCCGTCATCCCCTCAATGAAGTATAGCTCTATCTTTTGGTAAGCTACCGCTACAATGACCCCTAATAATAAAATAATCGCCATGATGTTCTTGAAGTTCAGCTTGATGTGCTTGGCATTGCTGGCGTAAAGGATCATGAACCCGGCCAGGGCGAAGAACCCGTAGAACTTCGACCGCCCGGAGGCGATGCCCAGCGCCAGCATGATGAGGAAGATGATCCGGTCGCGAGGGGTATAATCGCTACAATAAAGGTAAATCAGTGAAGAAGCCACAACCGCCGCGGCAAAACAGGAGGGATGTCCCATCACGTTCCACAAGATATTGTCGTTGACGAATCCCGCTATACCCAATGGAACCAGCAGTATCCAAATCGCCAAGACTGTCTCTTTCAGGAGGTTCTTTTGATTCTTGTCGAATTGTGGCAGCAATTGGTATGTGCAGAAAAAAGCCAGGTAGGGCTTCAGCTGGATAATGAGGTCGGTCGCGATCGCCTTTTTCGTGTTGCTGCCGATCCAAATGGAATAGCCAACATACAGCAGGAACAGGAACAGAGTCAACAAGAAGGCCTTGTTGATGGGCCATTCCTTGTAATTGAACATGTTATAGAAGAAAAGCAGCAGTAGGATAAAACCACATATCTCATCGATACCCCCAAACCCGATAATATCATGAAGGACAATCGAGAATATGTAGGTAAAGAAAAAGAGATAATAGAAATATTTATTGACAAATTGCTGTACCATCCGTACGTTTGTTTGTTATCCAGAATAACGGCTGGCCAACCCTTTTATTGTGGGTGGCCGTTATTCCGTCAAGATTTTAAAACGCGAATTTACAAAAAAAATAGCAGAATGGCAGGGTTGTTTGGTTACATTTCCATCATGTCAAAATACATGAGTCTGGTATGTTTGTCGTTATCTTCGGAAACTAGCATTTTGAAGCCATTTCTTTCGTAAAATGGGATGGCAGAGAGATAAGCGTCTACAGTAAGGAAACGGAATGTAGAGTAGGTCTCTTCCGTATTTAGAATATGTTTAAGTGCCCACATTAATTTGGATCCAAGACCTGAATGATGATATTTTACGGAAACAGCAAAACGGCCGATTTTAATGGCCGGATAACTATTAAAGTGTTTCTTGTGAGGAAATTGTTTTTTGACTTTCCTCCAAGCGGCATTGGATGCTTCTATGCGTGAGATTTTATCGTTGAATAAGCAGAAATAGGCTGCGATGTGATCGTTGTCCATTAATAGAAATGTATTACCAATACGTTTATTTATAAAGTTCTTAGCATCTTCTGTTAAGAAATTGTTTAAATCCGTATCGTCGCAATTGAAAGGTTTTAGTTCGTAATCGCTTGTCAATTTAATTAGTTTCATGGTTGTTTTGAATTTTAGGTATGGTTTTCTGAGAATAAATCCATGAACGCTTTTTTTGCCCTTTTGCGATTTTTTTCTCGTTCCTCAGGACTCATCCGTTCGGTTTGTTTCATCTCCTTGTCGAAGCGGATCGCATCTTTGCCATGTAATATGGGGGTTTCTCTAATAGGTCTGGCCATTTTTTTCTTTGTTTTTAATTTAATATACTGCGAAGATAGCGAAAATGAAGATATAACAGGTTGTTTAGTTGATAAAATTAAGTTGTTTTTACTATAACAGTGTGGTTGAAAATTTCACTGCAGTGCGTTTGGAATTTCACTGCAGTGTATTGGAAATTTCACTGCGATGGAATGATAAAAGGCCCCGGATTTGTCATTATTTTGTTTGAGGCCATGATGAGTTTTCTTCGGAGAGGACTGGAGTTTCTTTCGGAGGGGACTGGAGTTTTCTTCGGAGAGGACTGGAGCTTACTCTAAAGAGGAAAATGATAAACTGCAGGGAAAGCTAAAAAGGACTTATATTAATTATATTATCTATTACGTTAGATTATGGGAAGAAGTGTTAGTTTTTTCAATTATTTGAGATGCCGTGTCGAGGCTAAGCGTTCGACGGGGCGATTTAGTTCTGTGGATTTGTATCGGGCGGCCGGAAGGCATTTCCGGGCCTATTTGGGAAAGGACTGCTCGTTGGCGAAAATCACGTCGATAATGGTTGATGATTTTAAGAGTTATTTAAAAGGTAAGGGGTTGCGTTCCAATACGATTAATAGTTACCTGAGCAGTTTGCGGGCGGTTTATAACGCGGCTTGTCGCGAGAGTTTGGTCTCGCCACTCAAGCATCCGTTCGCGCATTTACGGTTGAAGCGGGAAGCGACCGCCAAGAGGGCTGTTCCGGTTCAGGTACTTGAGCGTATGGCCGAGGAGGATTGGAGCGACTCGCCGATGTTGGAACGGGCGGTCGATTTGTCCTTGTTCAGTTTCCTGGCGCAAGGAATGCCCCTGGTCGACTTGATGTCGCTCCGCAAGGAAAATATTCAGGGCAATGAGTTGGTCTATTGTCGCCGGAAGACAGGAACGCAGATCCGGATGTTGGTCTCTTCTGGTATGCGGCGTTTGATGAGGAAATATCAAAGTGACAGTGATTTTATTTTCCCTTTCCTGAAGGAGGAACGGAATCACCAGGATTATAAATCTTTCCTCACGCGCCATAACCAGGCGCTTCGGGCGGTTGGCGACCGGATCAAGCTCAATTTGCGCATCAGTTCTTATGTGATCCGGCATACCTGGGCGTCGGAGGCTTTGCGGCAAGATATTCCAGTAGCGTTGATCAGCCAGGCGATGGGGCACGCCTCCGAGAAAGTGACTCGATGTTATTTGAGGCTGTTGGATATTTCTACGTTGGGGCGGGCGAACCGGAAAGTGATTGGCCGTATCGACGACCTGGTCGTTCGGAAATCATTGTAGCTTTGTCGCTTGCGTGAAGTAGGGAAAATGCGTTAACCGGGTTGTTTTTGCGTAAAAATAGAATATGGAATTTTTTGGGAAATAGCTTATTTACGGAATAAG